>Ga0070732_10000849_pt1 | contig 17483 bp, 17 predicted proteins | sample Coa_R1_5_FD_66449 | JGI IMG/M metagenome (GOLD analysis project Ga0070732, IMG submission 66449) | Surface soil microbial communities from Centralia Pennsylvania, which are recovering from an underground coalmine fire - Coalmine... | ecosystem: Environmental > Terrestrial > Soil > Unclassified ...
AAATCCTCCGGAGCGGGAATATCGACTCCAGACTTGGCGTGGCTACAAGAAGTCTGCAGCTCGATCCTGGACCTGTATGGAACTCGGGAAGACGCGGAGAAGTACACAGACAAGATCATGACAGAAGTCGCGCCAAATATGACTTCGGTACTGGGCGCAGTACTTTCGGCAAAGCTGATTTCGATGGCTGGAGGCCTTGAAAACATCGCAAAAATGCCGGCAAGCACGCTTCAAGTGCTCGGGGCTGAAAAGGCGCTCTTCCGGACCATTAAAACCGGAGCTCGCCCGCCTAAACATGGAGTCATCTTCCAATACGGACCCATACACCAGTCTCCGAAATGGCTGCGAGGAAAGATCGCGAGAGCGGTCGCCGGGAAACTGGCGATCGCGGCTCGCATGGACGCTTTTGGGGGAGAAAACAGGGGTGAAAGTATGAAGGCCTCTCTTGAGAAGAAGATCGTCGACTTGAAAGGACGTTATCAAGGGCCGCCGCGTCATAGAGATCATGGAAAGCCGGGGACTCCATTCCTTCAAGAATCTCGAAGGAGTATACCGTGTGGTCAGAGAAGGGAGAGAGAGACTAGCTACCCTCAGTCAGGCTCCCGGGACCAGCGTCTACGGCGAGGACCTCGTCGAGATCGACGATAAGCAATATCGAGTATGGGACCCTTTCAGGAGCAAACTAGCAGCGGCGATTCTCAAGGGACTATCCGAAGTTCCTATCAGCAACGGGGACAAAATCCTCTACCTCGGTGCGGCCAGCGGCACTACCGCCAGTCATGTAAGTGACATTGTTGGAGAGAGAGGAAGGGTCTACTGTATAGAATTCGCCCAGAGATCGTTTCGAGATCTGGTCAACAACGGTTGCCGCGACCGGCCTAATATGACTCCAATTTTCCAAGATGCTAGATTTCCTACCAGATACCGGAGTATCGTCCAAGAAGTTGACACAATCTACTCTGACGTCGCCCAACCAGACCAAGCTAGAATCCTGTCCGAAAACATTCAGACCTATCTTAAGGATTCAGGAGATTTTCTGATGGCAGTAAAGGCCCGAAGTGTGGACGTTTCAAGAGATCCATCTGCTATCTTTAACCAAGAAAAACAGGTGCTTGAGTCCAAAGGTCATCGGATTGCCGAAATGATCAGGCTCGATCCTTTTGAAATGGACCACTGCATGATCCGAGGATCAAAATAGTGGCCCGCGAGTTTCAGGAACGCGACAGATTTGTGGACGCAGTGTTCCGGGAAGAGCTAAGACGACTCAACTCGCACCTCCCCAAGCAAAGAAGAACCTTGGAAGATCTTCTTACTGATTCTTCACCGGTCGTCCCATCAATCTCCGGCCACTCGATTAAAATGAAAAAAGAGGAACTTAATGACCTATCCAAGTCACTGCCTGAAGAAGCGCCAAAAGAATACGGTTACCCATCGTGCTCCTCAGAAGGAGGGACCTAGGATTAGGTGCGTTCACGGTTCTCGGCGACCCTTACGAAGAATACTCGATACTCATCCTAACCGGCACATGCGACACAACATTCGAAGAGTTCAGGAAGCAGATTAACAGCCCAGTCATACTCTACAAGCCTCAGGTCAGTCAGCTCCTGCGAAGATTTCACTCGTTGATAGTTATGGGATTTGGAACCTCCCGACCAGAGCCCTAACTAGTTTTCGTCTGGTGACCGATGCAATGGCTGGTCTAGTAGTCAGTCTACTAACGTCAGGCGGCCCGTCCTCAAGGAAGACCAGAGATTTACGAATCGAGAGTAGAAGTCCACTTGCTCGTGGGTATTTTTGGAACGGTTCGTACGGCCTTGACCGACGCGTTGAGCTTCCTGCGCTTTACTTTCTTATTCATACGGATATCCAAGCTGCAGTGCGAGGTTATGAAATATAACAGTATCGGACAGTAGGCAAATGCGAAGCGGTTCAACCCTTCTGAGACGCAGGGCTAGAGAAGTATCAGGCGGTCTCAGAATCAAAACGTCTTCGAACATCATAATGCACTTCCAAGACGGCAAACTTGTCATAGAGAACTGTATGACTCGGCGGTCATTTTATGGATCTCCGGACACCGTCTTTCTGCTGAATTACTTCAGCACATGGAAGATAGCTGACCGACCGTCCCATGCGCTTGGACAGTTCTCCCGAGCCTCGGTGATCGACTCCATCCAGGATCTTCTTCGTCGTGGATTACTAATAATGGAGGACTCAGATGAACAAAGACTGGAAGAGAAATTCTCGAAGAAATGGTTGTGGCCTGTACCATCGCGCTACTATCACTTCACGACGAAACTGGATGAACCATTTTCGACCTCGGATGAGATCAAAACATACTACGAGAATCACCTCAAAGGAAGCGCGCAGCCTCCGATCTACAAGGAGTATCCTGGAAGCCGTAAGGTTAGGTTGCTGTCAGGCGCAAGACCGGAAGTGCCTCTCTTCGAGACAATGCGGCGCAGACGAACATCGAGAGAGTTTTCAGGTAAGCCAATAGAACTCGGCGACCTGTCAACAATCGCGTACTACACTTGGGGAGAGCTTTCAACTTACAAGACGAAGGAGTTCGGCCAGCTTCTTCACAAGACCAGCCCGTCGGCAGGGGCGAGACATCCCATAGAAGCTTACGCTGTCATCAACAAGGTGAAGGGTGTTGCTCCTGGAATCTACCACTACTCGGTAAAGCATCACAGGCTTGAACTTCTCAGAACAGGAGACTTCAGAGACTTGTGTGTTAAGTTCTCTGCGGGGCAGAAGTGGACGAGAGAATCTAGCGCTCTCTTCTTGATGACTGCGAGGGTTTCAAGAACAGCCTGGAAATATAGAACCCCCAGAGCCTACAGAGCATTCCTGCTTGACGCAGGGCACCTCTCCCAGTCCTTTCTCTTAGTTTCGACCGCTCTCGGATTGGGGGCGTTTTGCATTGGAGTAATCAACGATGTCGCGATCGAGAAAGAGCTGGGAATAGACGGCATCAACGAAGCGGCAATCTTTGCAGTCGGCGTGGGGCAACGATTCAAAAGAACGAAAACATAGATCATCCTTGAGCTATCCATACCGAGCGGGTTCGGTACCGGTGAGAGAACGGATTATTGAACAACGAGTCCCGGGAAACTCGCTTATCTGGTCATTTCCATAATAGACCTCGGAGCCCGTCTCCTGTCGAGAATCCACTCGACCGGTTTCAACGCTTATCTACGCGGCAAATCCTAATTATTGTTGGTCTCTGCTTGCCGGATGAGTCGATAGCAAGGCGGATTGTGCGTACATCCCTACGGATTCACGAAGATGATATGGTCCTGATCGAGACATGGCAGCACACTCTTGATTTGGCAAGTGACATTGCTCTTGAGTGTCTCAAAACGGGAGCGAAACCCCTCATTACTCTGATGACTGACCGGCTCTGGTGGAAGGCTCTCGAAGAGGTACCCGAACAGTACTTGCGAAAGACTCCTCGTCATATGTTGGGTGCAGTCGAGAGCACGACTGTCTGGATCGGACTCGGCGGGCCTGAAGATCCAACAAGGTTCAGGGAGGTCCCATCGTCCCGTTTGGAACCCTTCTTCGAGGCAGACAAACCGGTCATCGATAAAACCGTTGAGAGAAAGATTAGATCACTGCAAGTCCTACTTGGTGACGTGACCCCACAGAGAGCACGGGCATACGGCTTCGACTATGCCCGATGGCTTAAGAGTACAGAGGACTCAATGCGAGTTGACTACCCTAAGATAACTGAACTCGGAAGGAAAATAGCTAGTAGACTTGAACACGGGTCCAAGGTTCACCTAACCTCCAAGAACGGAACCGATCTCAAATTCGAAATTACCCGAAGACCCGCTCATGTCCAAGACGGAATCGTAGACGAGGAGGACATGGCACGAGGACTAGTCTCAACACAGCTTCCTTCAGGGAAGGTCGAGGTGGCCCCGATAGAGACGACTGCTCGAGGAAAAGTTGTCTTCGACAGTCCGAGAGCACTTAAAGGCCGGTTGATATCTGATCTCGAACTCGTGTTCGACAAGGGGCGTGTCAAAGAATTCCACGCCAAACGATTCGAGGACGTATTCCGTGAAGTGTTTTCGGCGACTCAGGGCGATAAGGATCGGATCGGACACTTTGCAATAGGATTGAACCCGAGAATCGAGCTCATCGGATATCCGAGCGATGAGCTGTCGCTCGGCACAGCGACGATTGGAATTGGAGCAAACAAGGGCAACGGTGGCCTAAACGACAGCAGTTTCGATTTTTCGGGTACTATTGCGAAACCGACCATAGAAATCGACGCCACCGCTCTTATGACTGAAGGACGACTCATTCTCTAGCCGAACACTTCTTGTTCTGACCGACACAAACCCGCCTCGCGAGGGATCGATAGACGAAACGACGAATAGATCTTCTAATACTGGACTCCAATGAAACCGTAACCCTTCACGGGTCAGCACGAGAAGATCTAGGAATAATCGACCAAGGAGGGGTGGCGATTGACCGCGGAAAAGTCATAGAGGCAGCTGCTTCCAAGCTGCTTGAGCGCAAGTACTCCGCGTCGAAGGAAATATCTGCAAAGGAAGAGATTGTCCTTCCCGGCTTTGTTGACCCTCACACACATCTAGTATTTCCAGGCTCTAGAGAGGAAGAGTTCTGGCGGCGACAAGAAGGGGCATCATACCTTGAGATCCTGAAAAAAGGCGGAGGAATCATGGAGACAGTCAACAAAGCTCGCGAAAGCGGTTCTGCAGAACTTCTTTCCATATCCCAAAAGCGGTTAGAGACGATGGTCGAATCGGGAACTACATGTGTGGAGATCAAGAGCGGATATGGGCTTCAACTCTACGATGAACTCAAGATCTTAAGGACAGTTCGGGAACTGAGGAGGACAAGCCCGTGTCGAATTGCCGCAACTTTTCTCGGAGCCCACGCCATACCGCCTTACATGAGCCAGGACGAGTATTCTAGAGTTGTGATCGAAGAGATGATCCCTGAAGTTGCCCAGCAAAGTCTTGCGGAGTTCTGCGATGTGTTCTGCGAGCATGGCGTATTCGACTCGACTTCATCAGAGAAGATTCTTGCAGCCGGCATTCAGCACGGCCTCACCGCCAAGATCCACGCGGACCAATTTACCGACAGTGGGGGAGCAAAGATAGCAAACGACATCGAAGCAGTCTCGGCAGATCACCTCGTCCACTCAAACGTGTCGGAGTTGGAGAGAATGGCCAAGACCTCAGTTACTCCCGTTGTCCTACCTGCATCGTCCCATAGCCTCCTAAGCAACGCGTACGCTCCCGCTACAGAGATGTTAGCGGCTGGGCTACCCGTCGCCTTAGGCTCGGATTTCAGCCCCTCCAACTGGGTCATGGGAATGCTAACCGTCGCCGCGTTGGCAGCTAGACAACTTCGGATGAAATCCGAGGAAATAATACGAGGCATCACGATTAACGCTGCCAGAGCGCTTCGTATGGATCGGCAGATAGGAAGCCTCAGCCGCGGCAAGAGCGCGGACCTGGTTCTCTTGAAAGCTCCAAGTTACAAAAGGATCGGATACGCATACGGTGAGGGGATGGTGGACAAGGTCCTTATCGCTGGCAAGGTACAGGTCAACCAAGGTAAGCGGGTCAATTGACCGAGCGCCGACGACATAGCCCCGTAGCTTCTCTGAAATACAAGAAGAGTCCTTCGCTGATCACAGGTCCAACTCTTCACTGCAAGAATTGGCAGATCGAAGGGGCGTTGAGAATGCTCCACAATGTTCTGAACCCTGAAGTTGCCAGAGATTCTGAGAATCTGATAGTTTACGGCGGAACCGGGAAGGCAGCTAGGTCATGGGAAGCTCTGGAGGCTATCGAAACTTCTCTGAAGGGTCTAGGAGAGGAGGACACGCTCCTTGTGCAGAGTGGAAAACCAGTTGCGATCTTTAGGACTCACCGCATGGCGCCGAGAGTACTCATTGTCAACAGCATGCTGGTGCCAAAGTGGGCAACTTGGGATCACTTTTACGAGCTAGAGCAGAAGGGATTGATAATGTTCGGTCAAATGACTGCCGGGTCCTGGGCTTTCATAGGAACGCAAGGAATACTCCAAGGAACCTACGAGACTCTGGCAGCAGCAGCTCGGGAGCATTTTGGAGGGAGTCTCAAAGGAAGGCTCGTCCTTACTGCAGGACTTGGCGAGATGGGTGGAGCACAGCCATTGGCTGTGACAATGAATGATGGAATAGCGCTGATAGTGGAGATGGACAAAGTCGCGATAGATAGGCGGCTCAAACTCGGTTATGTCCAAAAGTGGACCGACAATCTCGACGAAGCCCTCGCTATCGTAGACCAAGCCAAACGAGAGCTGACTGCCACCAGCATCGCCCTGTTGGGAAACGCGGCTGAGGTACATTCTGAACTGGTCCGAAGATCAATCATCCCAGATATTGTCACTGATCAGACTTCGGCACATGATCCACTACATGGATACTATCCGATGGAATTCTCAAAGGACGAGGCCGACCAGCTGAGGAAATCGGATCCGAAGAAATATCTTGAGAGAGCCGGGAGGAGCATTGCGGTCCAAGTCAAAGCAATGATCTCAATGGGCCGGAGCGGATCCGTCGTCTTCGAATACGGCAACAATCTTCGACAACAAGCGTTTGATGCTGGCCTCCAAGAAGCTTTCGAGTTTCCCGGATTTGTCCAGACGTACATCAGACCAATGTTCTGCGAGGGCCGAGGCCCATTCAGATGGACCTCACTTATGGGAGAGGCTGAGGACATTCGGAAGATAGACGACCTCATCCTAGATACCTTTCCCCACAACAGAAGCCTCGGCCAATGGATAGTGAAGGCACGTGAACAAGTCAAGTTCCAAGGACTCCCGGCGAGAGTCTGCTGGCTCGGGTACGGAGAGAGAGCACAGTTCGGAGGACTAATCAACAAGATGGTCAAATCTGGCAAACTATCGGGTCCGATATGGATCGGCCGAGATCATCTCGACTGCGGCAGTGTAGCGTCTCCACGTAGGGAGACTGAAGGAATGATCGACGGCAGCGACGCCATAGCGGACTGGCCTATCCTAAACGCGTTACTCAACACTGCTGCCGGAGCAACATGGGTCAGCGTCCATCAAGGAGGAGGAGTAGGTATGGGATACAGTATCCATGCCGGAATGTGCCTAGTCGCCGATGGAACCCCAGAATCGTCTGAACGACTCGAGCGCGTGTTGACAGTTGACCCGGGAATCGGAGTTGTTCGCCATGCTGACGCTGGCTATTCATCTGCGAAGAAGATAGCTCGGGAGCGAGGGCTGCGGATGCCGATGCTCCGCTAAGCCGCCAATACTTATTTCTCGAAACCGTCATCGCAACCAACCGTGAGACATTGGCCCCAGTGACAATAGACGGGTCGCATCTTACTCTCGAACAGGTCTTGGAGGTAGCAAGAGACAGCGCTCAGACCCTAATCGCCCAAGGCGCACTCACGCGCACGGCCAACGGACGAAAGGCATTGGAAAAACTGATGAATGAAGAGGACGTGATTTATGGAGTCAACACCGGATTCGGCGCCCTGGCTAACTTTCGCATTCCCAACCAAGATCTGAAGAAACTCCAGACTAACCTTGTCCGAAGCCATGCCGCAAGCGTTGGAAACCCACTGCCTTCAGACGTAGTTAGGGCGATGATGCTGCTTCGAGCGAACACGCTTCTCAAAGGAAACTCCGGCATACGACCAGAGGTCGTGAAGAATATCGTACGGCTTCTGAACAAACGTATTCACCCCCGCGTCCCCGAGAAAGGCTCAGTAGGCGCGAGCGGCGACCTTTCACCACTGTCTCATCTAGCCCTCGTCCTAATCGGGGAGGGACAGGCAGAATATCGAGGAAAATGGATTTCCGGTAAGAATGCCCTCCAAGCGTCCGGCCGAATACCCCTAGAACTCGAAGCAAAGGAAGGACTCGCGTTGAACAATGGGACACAGCAAATGGCCGCAATGGGATGCCTGTGTCTGCACGACGCGTACGAGCTTCTTGCGACTTTCGAGGCTGCGCTATCTCTCTCGCTTGAAGCGTTGACAGGCTGGGTGGATGCTTTTGATCAAAGAATTCAGAGACTTCGGCCTCATCCGGGACAGCACACGGTTGCCGAACATGTTCGGCAACTTTTGAACGGAAGCACAATGGTCAGATCGATACAACATAGTCATTCTTCCGAAGGTCGGCCTCAAGACCCGTACTCGTTCAGATGTGCGCCGCAAGTGATGGGCTCGTCGAAGGACGCGTTCGATTTTGCGAGACGGATTCTTGAGGTGGAAATGAACTCTGCCACCGATAATCCACTTGTTTTTCCTGCTGATGGAGACTGTATTTCCGGCGGCAACTTTCATGGACAACCGGTTGCAATGGGCCTAGATCTGATGGGCCTGGCGATCTCTTACTTGGCGAATATTTCGGAGAGAAGAATATCTGCCCTGTTGGACACGTCACTCAACAATGGGCTTCCCCCATTCCTAGTCGGTGGACGATCGAAGCCTGGGGTCTCAAGCGGATTGATGGCCGTCCAGTACACTGCAACGTCCCTTGTAGCGGAGAACAAATTGCTCACACACCCAGCGAGCAGCGACTCGATTCCTACATCGGGCAACTTTGAGGATTTTGTCAGCATGGGTCCCGGAGCCGCGCATAAGGCAAGAGCGATCCTAGAAAACTCCCAGTACGTGGCCAGCATAGAGCTGCTCGTCGCAGCTCAAGGAGTGGACTTGAGAAGAGCCAAAGGATTGGGAATCGGGACGAAACGCATCTTTCATGCAATAAGACAGAGAGTACCTGAATTGGCGGAGGATCGCTCGTCACACGAGGACATTGAGGCGATCCGAACCGTGGTTCGGGACGGCGGAATTGCGAAGATCGTTTCCCAGATTACTGGATCTTGAACCAAAGTGATCGTGTATCCGATTGAATCGCGTATCGTAAGACCTGGGGATTCGATCCCGGAACTATTTTTTGAAGCTCTCGCAAGGAAGCGCGTGAGTCTGAAAGCAAAAGATATGGTAGCCGTCTCGAGCAAAATTGTTGGAATCGCTGAAAACAGAATTCAACCTCTCCACAACAACATAATGCCCGGATCGCGGGCCAGAAAGCTCTCTCGCAAGTATTCCATTGACTCCGCGTTTGTTCAAGCCGTTGTAGACGAAGCTGACACTGTGATTGGGGGCGTGAAAGGAACGCTCCTGACAGTGAAGAACGGAGATGCTGTTGCAAATGCTGGGATCGATCGAAAGAACGCACCCGGTGGAGCGGTCGTGCTCTGGCCTCGCAATGCAGATCTGTCTGCGAAAAACATTCGAGCCGCTATTCGCCAAAGGTCTAGAACAAATGTGGCAGTAATTATTGTTGACAGTAGAGTGAGCCCGCTTAGACTCGGCACAACGGGCTTTGCAATCGGCTGCGCTGGATTCGAACCGGTAGAAGACATGAGACGAAGCCAGGACCTATTTGGTAGACGTATCAAGATCACGGTCCGGGCTATTGCCGATGGAATAGCGGCATCGGCCCAACTGGTTATGGGCGAGGCGTCGGACAGGATACCCTTCGCGATAATTCGCGACGCCCCTATCAGACTAAGCGACAAGCAAGGAATCCGTTATGCAAGACTCCATTGGAATCAATGTCTCTACATGAGCCAGATCCCGCTCGCCAAGGGTGAGAGTTGAAGGCACGCTTCGAAGGAGGATTCAAAACCACTCAAAACCACTTTTGCGTCGCGGAAGGTAACACTCCGCGAATTTTTGGAGGGTCTCGGCAGTTGGAACCGTTCTGGGCTGAACTTCTATGATTCCCGCAGTATTAGCGAGTCAACAGTTTTCATCACGGTGGCAGTCAGCGTGTAGGTCAGCGTGCGAGATCGTTGAGATCGGTCGCCTGCCCCGACCTTCGAACCGGGTTCATTCTGTACGATTCATGGTGCAATTTGAAGCGGGATTAGATTCTCGGTCTCAGATCTCCAATTGGGATTCGTTAGCTCTTTGCAACTATGCCTGGAGACCTGTCGGGTTTCGGGCCTCTTTGTCCGCCGACGATGATTCCATTATTGGGACGGTGAAATCTCCCCTCGGGACGACCAGTATCTTTGATTCCTTGCCCTCTACGCGTATGGCTCTCTGGACTGCCTCGGAGGCCGTCTGAGATGGCTTCAGGTTGAAAGTATCTCGGATGAAGAGTTCAGGAAGAACCGAGACCAGTTGTACTCGACATCTCTCCAAAATGTCGTGGAGGAGAAGATTGACGTGACCGCCAAGTCTAAACCGGTGTCTCAACTCTGTAGCAAGGTCCTTGCGTTCCGGAAACCTCCGAGCATATTCAAGAAACGTTGAGTCCCCGATTCCCCTCGAGCATTCTGCTACGAGAATAATAGTTCCCTCTTTTCTGAGGGCACCCAAGACGTTGACTATCACCCGTATCGCGTGATACAGATCCATTCCCAAGAGGCTGCCCCCCGAGACCACTATGATGTCCAGTTTCCGCTCTAGCCTAGGACTGTGAGCCTTGTCATAGTTTGATGCTGACTCCCTGAAGACGGACTCAAGCTCTCCGCTCAACACCTCGGTAACTCCTCCCAAACCATCGGGGAGAAAAGTGACATTGTAAATTGGGCCTGCAAGCTTGCATGCATCGAAGGAATCGGATAACGCTGGATTATCCGTCGTGTTGAGGGGTGCGGGAAAGCCTTTGGTAAGGAGAGAACGATTCTTCGCTATTGACCTCATGGAAGAGCTGGAGGGAATTACAGCCGCAGGTCCCCCCGTGAGCCCGCTTGCAAAGTGCGGCATCGCGAGGCTGACCATAACCTTCACTTCGCACGTTAACAAATCAGGGTCTAGATCAACCGGGGTTCCCATCGGCGTTTTTCCAATCTCCGTAAAAGAGTTCTGAAGGGGGTCTAGGTGTTGTAGATCATTCTGCGTAGAATCTGTGACGGACAATCGCTTTCGGACGAATACCTTCGTATTCGCCACTCCCATCGCCGACAGCCTTGAAGTAATCGCGTTGACCGCTTCGCGCCATGCCTCCAATGGAATAATCGGGTCTACGATAATACCAGCCTGAGCTCCAGGCTTGACCATGTCTCTCAGGTGAACTCCACCGACAGGATTGTCCAAGGCATTCTCGACCAGTGTAGCGACACTCTTGGCCCCTACAGGCTTAGTGGGCTCGACGATTCGGTAGAAATTATCGTCCGGAATCCGAACCGGAATCTCAGTCCGCCCGTAAGGCAACCATAGTTCCAATAAGCGTCCCGCAATCGGTCAACGGGCTTGCCTTTAAATCGCTATACCAGCCGCGAACCGGCCAAAGCGGTTCGAAAGTCCCAGGTGTTGATTGGCTTGCCAAGATCATTAGATGAAGAGCTACCAAAGATTCTGATTCACACCGGTGCTCTAAAGTTCGGAGTCTTTACCCTCTCGGGTGGCAAGCTCAGCCCATACTATCTTGACCTCCGTATAGTTCCAAGCTTTCCCGACGCGTTCCGAACCTCGATCGAACTCCTAGTGAAAGCGACCAAAACCATTCCGATCATCGATAAGATAGGAGGGATACCAACTGGAGGACTTCCGTGGGCTAGTGTCCTAGCCTATTCAGTCTCAAAGCCGCTAGTTTACGTGAGAAAGGAGGTCAAGCATCACGGACGAGAAAAGATGGTAGAAGGCATGCTTGCCCCTGGTGATAAGATCCTACTTGTCGACGACGTGATAACTACGGGTCACAATGTTCTCGGAGCCTTGCAGACCCTCAGGGCCGAAGGCGGAGTTGTCGACCAGGCTCTGGTCCTCGTCGATCGAGAGGAGGGGGGGCGCGAGCACCTCCAAAAGGAAGGAGTAACGCTGCATTCAGTGACTCGAATCTCCCAGATTGCAGAAAGACTTCTCGACATGGACGCTATAACTCAGTCCCAATTTGAAGAGCTCACAACTCAATTGAAAAAATGACTCGTGAAGGTTAACGTGAAAATTTGGCGGAGTCAATATCTCTCTTCAAAGAGCTGCAAGCGAGCCGCCACGTTCTGGACAACGGGCTGAAGGTCCTCATTCGCGAGATTCCCAACGCACCGGTCTCGGGAGCATGGGCGATCTACAGAGTCGGATCGAGAAATGAAAGGCCTGGAGTCACAGGCATCTCCCACTGGGTCGAGCACATGCTCTTCAAGGGAGGAGGCAAGCTCAACAAGGGCGACATCGGCCGACTGGTCACCAACGTCGGAGGCGAATACAACGGGTTCACCTCCAAGGATTTCACTGCCTACTACGAAATCCTCCCAGCCGACCAGATAGAGAAGGGTCTCTTGATCGAATCTGAGAGGATGATGAACGCGGCCTTCGACCCAAGAGAAGTCGAATCAGAAAGAACCGTCGTTGTTTCGGAGAGGGAGGGCAACGAGAACGATCCAGAATTCCTAGCGACAGAAGAGCTCTACCTGTCCGCATTCAGATTCCATCCTTACAGATGGTCAGAAGGAGGACTGAAACAAGATCTTCTGAGAATCACTCGAGACGACCTTTTCGATCACTATCGACGATACTATACCCCGAGCAATGCGATGCTTGTAGTCGTAGGACCCTCTTCTGCCAAGAAAATGCTTCCAAAAATACAAGAATACTTTGGGCCACTAACCAAGACCGATCCGCCTCATGATGTCCACGTGGACGAGCCTGCTCAATCAGGCGAAAGGCGAGTCGAGATTCACGCGCCCTCTGAGGCAGATTATGTCAAAGTAGCCTATCATACACCGCCGTTCGGAAGTGAAGACATCTATGGGCTGATAATGCTCGACGCAGTCCTAAGTGGGTCCCGGCTCTTTGCATTCGGCCCAGGCCAGGCTTCAGGCAGAAGCGCTAGACTCTACAGGGCACTTGTTGAGCGGAAGATCGCCAGCGAGGCGAACTCCGAGTTCTGGCCGACTATCGATCCATCAGTTTTCGCACTCGATGTTACGGTCTGGGACGGGGTCTCGATCGACAGGGCTGAAAAACTCTTGTTGGATGAGATAGACAAGATACAGCGATCCCCACCGAGCAGGCACGAGCTCGAAAGGGCAATTGCGCAGATCAAGGCTCAATACGCGTATACATTGGACGGTACCGCACGTCAAGGATTCGTAATAGGAATCTTCGAGATGATAGCCTCCTTAGAAACAATGGCCGGGCTTATCCAGAAACTTGAGAAGATCACTCCGCAGAAAGTATCACACATAGCGGCCACATACCTAACGGAACAGAATCGGACGGTCTGTAGATGTGCTGGGGTACGGAATAATCATGACTCTTGATACAGACCTTCCTAAGCTTGTCGAGGAGCAAGACCCAGCTCCGGGAACCAGATGCCTGCTCTATGAAACATCAGGCAACCCTACCGTCGCAGTTCACGGGAGCCTTTTAGCTGGAACTTCGTCCGAACCGCCAGTGAGATCTGGAATAGCAGAACTCACCACTCGCCTGCTAATCCGGGGAAACAGAAACCTAACCGCAACAAAGATCGCCGACATGCTAGAGTCTGTCGGTGCAGCGATATCATTCAGAAACTCCCAGGACAGTATTGTCTTCCAAGCGCGGATGACAAGCACCTGGACCAAACGAGTCCTGGGGATATTATCCGATTGTCTCACAAAACCTGCGTTTAGCCAAAAGGACGTAAACCGTGAGAAGGAAGGACTGCTTACAGACATTCGACTCAGAGACGATGATACAACACGGCGCGGAATGAAAGAACTCTCGAGCTTTGTCTATCCACCTGGCCACCCTTACAGACGAGACAGGTTCGGCACCGCTGAGACCGTTAAGCGGATCGACCGAACTAATGTCAAGAACTACTTTGACGACGTGGTTGCACGTGCCCCTGTCATAGTCGCGTTTGCGGGACAGCTCAAGAAAAACGACGAGATCAAATGGGTTCGACAAACCTTCGGCGAACGAGAAGTAAAGAAAGGAATAGACCTGAAGAGAAACGGACAGAAGGAGTCGCCCGCACCGACGAAGAAAGAGATAGTCATGCCACACAAGACACAGGCCGACATTCTGATCGGAGGAATCGCGACTGCAAGAACAGACCCTGACTACGAGGCGTTGAACCTGCTAAATGCGATTCTCGGTGAACTCGGATTCATGGGCCGCCTGGGCCAGAGAGTCCGAGACAAAGAGGGTCTAGCCTACTCCTGTTCTTCGTTCATCAGTGCGGGACTCGCGGGTGGAAACTGGACTGCACTAGCAGGCGTGAACCCGCGCAACGTGACCAGGGCTTGGGAGCTGATGAAGGAGGAGATTGAACGGGTCCAAAAGGAACTTGTTGGTGAGCAGGAGTTAGAAGATGCGAAGCAGAACCAGCTCGGCTCTGCGTTGATGGAGCTGGAATCTACCGAAGGCGTCGCAAGGACCAGCCATAACTTGGCACACTTCCGCCTCGGGCTGGACTATTTCCAGAAGAGAAGGCAACTGTTCTCGAAAATTACAAGGGAGGACCTTCAAATGATGGGAGACAAATACCTTGACAGTTCTCGATTATCGACTGTGATTGTAGGACCCCGCGCAAAGAACTAGGCTCCAAATCTTAAATCGCGAAATGAGACTCCGAACAACATGGATGACTCTGGAGAAAAAGTCACGATAGACGAGTTCAAACGGCTCGAAGTCAGAGTGGGAACAATAGTCGAAGTGTCAAGAGTTCCCCGGACCAACAAGCTCTACAGGGTAATCGTTGACATGGGGACGCACGGTAAAAAGCAGACGGTAACTAGCCTAGTCGACTTTTACAAAGCCGAAGAGTTACTCCACAAACGCATCGCCTTTCTCGCAAACCTGAAAGAGACAACTTTCGCAGGGGAGAGGTCTGAAGGAATGCTACTCGCAGCCTCCGAGGGAGACAAGCTGGCTTTGCTCACGATAGACCGAGACGTCCCGGACGGGTCCCGAATAAGCTAGACAATTGTTCCCAGATCATGACAAACTCGTGGCTGCAAAAGAGGAGGAAAGACCAGTACTACCGGCTGGCCAGGATCCGAGGCTATAGAAGCAGATCAGCTTACAAGCTGCAACAAACGATCAGAACATACAATCTGATCAAGCCCGATCAGCGGGTTGTCGATCTGGGAGCTCAACCGGGGGGATGGTTACAAGTGGCGAGAGAAACAGTGGGACCAAATGGTACAGTATTGGGCATCGACATCAAGGACATTCAACCCGTAGCTGACAACGTTAAGGTGCTGAACATGGACGTTTACTCGGAAGACATATCGGACCGTATCATTTCATTGTTAGGAGGACCCGCTAATGCTGTACTATCTGACCTGGCTCCTTCCATCATAGGAGCATGGGATGTGGACCATGCAAGGCAGGTCGATCTTGCTAGGAGAGCCGTGGAAATCGCGGAAAAAGTCCTTGACTACCACGGGAACGCACTCATCAAACTCTTTCATGGCCCAGAATTGAAACGACTTCAGGACGACGCAGCTCTACTCTTCGAGAAGAGCAGATTACTGAAACCGAAAGCGAGCCGCCCTGAAAGCTCCGAGATCTACTTCCTGGGGCTGCGTTTCAAAGCCCATTGGTATCAACCTCCCACAAAGAATTGAAAGTCATCTTGCTTACCGGCGCACCTGGAGTCGGAAAGACAACAACCGTCACCCAGCTCTGTGCACACTATTCAGCAAAGGGAGAGCGGATTCATGGAATGAGCACGCGTGAGATGCTTGACAAAGGTCAACGGATAGGTTTCAGGATTACGGATCTTGCAACCGGCAAGGAGGGATGGCTTGCAAGAAAATCCTCCACAGTCGGCCCACGAATTGGATCATACCATGTGGTCTCTGAGGATCTTGAAAACATTGGAGTGCGGGCACTCGAACGTGCAATAGAAGGACCCGCCGACCTGATCCTCGTGGACGAGATAGGTCCCATGGAGATGACTAGCTCAGCGTTCAGAGATGCAATCTCAAGCATTCTGAAGGAAGAGACTCCTACCGTTGTGACTGTAAAACTCGGATCCCGCTACTCAGAGGTCGAGCAGGTACGTCCCAATAGCATCCAGTTGGAAATAACCAAGGATAATCGAGAAGACATCTTTCGCAAAGTAACCGGATACATCGACGAGTGGACTAGACGCTAGAGTCGAGTGACAGTTGAGAGTCTGCGGAGTTGACGATGCCGGGAGGGGACCCGTCATTGGACCATTAGTGATAGCGGGGATTTTAATCGACGAGAAGAAAGTTGACGAACTGCGATTGCTTGGAGTGAAAGACTCGAAAATGCTCCTTCCCCAAATCAGGACCCGACTCTCCAAAGAGATTCACGGAGTCGTGGACGACTACCATATCATCGAGCTTGGGGCCAGAGAGTTAGATACCATTGTGAATCGCGCCCCAAAGTTCCAGAGACTGAATCTTCTAGAGGCTAAAGCCATGGCGCAAGTGATCGAGAATTTGAAGCCTGACGTCGCATATGTCGACTCATCTGATACTAGAACTGACAGGTTCAAGAATAACATTCTAGACTGTCTAAGCTATACTCCACGAATAGTCTCGGAGCATAAGGCTGACATCAACTTTCCCGTTGTGTCTGCTGCAAGCATCCTAGCCAAGGTTCACCGCGATGGCCGAATTGAGGAGATCAAAAAGCATTACGGAGAGGTGGGATCCGGTTATGCTCATGACCCGATCACTGTCAAATTTCTTAGGGACTATTACACGGAACACGGAGACTTCCCAGCCATAGTGCGGCGTTCATGGAAGACATTGAGGAATATTGTTTCAGACCTCGCTCAGACCAGTCTAGTCCATTGATGGATCTATTCGACGGCTCAGGCAAATGCCTTCTCGATCATTGGTAGTCCGAGTAACTTTGATCAATCATCGCCGTCTAACCTTGGATCGATGTTCGCGAGATATAACCAATTTCCACGTTTACACTGTAATGGTTGAACTATCCGACAGCCTGCTTGAATGCTTCAGATTTGACATACTTTCGAGCCATTTGGACGTAGGCCTTGTAGGATTCAGTGATCATCCGAAGATCGCCTTTCGTCGCGTTTCGAATGACTCTCGCTGGCGCGCCTACCGCTACCGACCGGGGAGGGATTCTTCCCCCGCCGAGTACAGTGGATCCAACTCCAAGAATAGTGTGGGTGCCTATCCTCGCCCCGTCGAATATTATCGCTCCGACTCCGATAAGACACTCATCTCCCACGCGGCAGGCGTGTACTACAGCGCTGTGCGCCACTGTAACACCGTTCCCGATGATAGTAGGATTCTCTGCTGAGCAGTGAATTACTGCGTTGTCTTGGATGCTGCAGTCGGAGCCGATTCTGATATAGCCGTAGTCTCCTCGAATGACCGCTCCAGGCCAAATACTGGTTCGGGGTCCAATGACGACGTCGCCGATTATGGTCGCGGATGGAGCGAGAACGGCGGTGCCGTGAATCTTCGGCTTTTTTGCTCCTAAAGAGTAGGCGGGCATTGCAAACCTGTTCGT
>Ga0070732_10000850_pt1 | contig 17476 bp, 18 predicted proteins | sample Coa_R1_5_FD_66449 | JGI IMG/M metagenome (GOLD analysis project Ga0070732, IMG submission 66449) | Surface soil microbial communities from Centralia Pennsylvania, which are recovering from an underground coalmine fire - Coalmine... | ecosystem: Environmental > Terrestrial > Soil > Unclassified ...
CGGGAGCGGCGTGCCGCATCCGGGAGAGGTCACGCTCGCGCATCGTGGCGTTCTGTTCCTGGACGAGTTCGCCGAGTTCCGTCGCGAGACGCTGCAGGCGCTTCGCCAGCCGCTCGAAGACGGGATCATCCGCATCGTTCGCGCGCGCTGGTCGGTCACGTATCCGGCCCGGTTCCAGCTGATCGCCGCCGCGAATCCGTGCCCGTGCGGCTACGACGGCGATCAGCTGAAGGGCTGCTCGTGCCAGCCGGGGCCCAAGGACGGCTACAAGAGCCGGCTCCGCGGGCCGGTGATCGATCGGATCGACCTTCAGTGCACGGTAGAGCGCATCAAGCGAAACGAGCTTTTCAAGCTCCCCGCGGGCGACACGACGGATACGGTTGCCAAGCGTGTGGCAGAAGCGCGTGAACTCCAGCTCGCTCGGTATGGGCGAGGCGGGCCTCGGTCGAATGCCGATGTGCCTCCGCGAGACATCGATAAGACGTGCCGGCTCCAACCGGCGGCGCGTGCACGGGTCGAGCTCGGCATCGAACGTCAAGCATTGAGCGCGCGCGGCGCGCATCGGGTGATCAGGGTCGCGCGCACCATCGCCGACCTAGCGGGAGAGGAGAGCGTCACCGAGGAACACGTCCACGACGCGCTGCAGTTCCGCGTCCTCGATACGACGACGTGATCCAGACGTCGCCGCGCCGGCTCGAACCCGGTGACGATGAGTTCCCGCGCGTACTCCGGCAGATCGATCCGCGGGTCGAGCAGCTTTGGGTTATCGGTCACCGGCTCGATGAGCTCGGTCCGCCGGTCGCGATCATCGGCGCGCGCGGGCCGACCTCATACGGTCTCGACGTCGCGCAGAAGCTTGCGGGGGAGCTCGCATCGCTGGGCATCTGCGTGGTGAGTGGCATGGCGCGCGGCATCGACGCCGCAGCGCACGAAGGCGCGCTCGCCGCGGGAGGGAAGACGATCGCAGTTCTCGGCACGGGGGTCGACCGTCCATACCCGATCGTCAACAGGCTGCTCTATAGGAGGATCATCGAAGACGGGGCGGTCGTATCCGAGCAGTCGCTCGGAGCGCAGGGCTACAAGAGCAACTTCATCGCGCGCAACCGGATCATCGCGGCACTCTCGCTCGGCACGATCCTGGTGCAAGCGCGGGGTGAACGAAGCGGAGCGTTGACGACGATCAATTGGTGCCATCAGTACGGGCGTGAAGTGCTTGCCGTTCCCGGCGATATCCGGTCGGAGCTTTCCGTCGGCCCGCACCAGATGATCCGAGAGGGGGCTGCCTTGTGCGCGAACGCCGCCGATGTGTTGGAGGCATTGGCGCAACGGCTCGAGGAGGCCGGGATGTCACGCTTCGGAGATCTCGAAACACGGATCCTAAAGGCGTTGAAGGAGCGCGCAGTCAATCCGGAAGGGCTGGCGCGCGCCCTGGGCGAAGATCCGCTTACCGTCGATCGCGCACTCGGCCGTCTCGAGCTCGCCGGCGCGGTGGTTCGGGATCTGGGCGGCTACCGCAAGCCTTAACCGGCAGCGTCCTTGACCCCCGGCTCCTGCCCGCCGATAGTGGGGGACACGGCCCCGCTCATCACGAGGAGCGTTCATGGCTGCAACGGCGGGGGTGCGCTCGTCTGGGGACGCCGTCGAGGGTTTCCTTCGACACCTCGGCGGCGAGCGCAACCTGTCCCCGAACACCGTAGCCGCATACCGGCGAGACCTCGCCCAGTTCATCGAGTTCTGCGCGCGGCTGCACACCGACCCGATGCGCGCCGACGCGAAATTGATCAGGCGGTTCCTCGCGCAACGGATGACGCTCGGTGACGCGCGCACGAGCATCGCGCGGAAAGCGTCGTGCCTCCGCACCTACTATCGGTTCGCCGTCCGACGGAAGCTGCGGGCCGACAATCCTGCCGCGCTCGTGACCGCGCCGAAGCGCGCGCGCACGCTCCCGCAGATCATGAAGTCGCAGCAAGTGAACCAGCTGCTCGCGCTCCCGCCCGACGATGATCCGTTCGGGACGCGCGACCGTGCGATCCTGGAGATCCTCTATGGCGCCGGCGTCCGCGTCGGTGAGCTGACTGCCCTCGACCTAGAAGACGTCGACTTCGCGGCGCGGCGGCTCCGCGTCTTCGGGAAGGGGAGGAAGGAGCGCCTCGTTCCTCTGGGGGAGGACGGGATGGACGCGGTCCGGCGCTACATCACGCACGCGCGGGGCCGCACGATACGGGAAGGTTCTCCGCCTGCGGCGCTGTTCTACAACCGCAAGGGTCGTCGGATCGGACAACGGGACGTGCGCGCGATGGTCGAAAAGTACGCCAAAGAGGTGATCCCGGGAGGAAAGGTCTCCCCTCACACCTTCCGGCACACCTACGCGACGCACCTGCTCGAAGGGGACGCCGATCTCCGCAGCGTCCAGGAGCTTCTCGGGCACGTGGACGTCAAGACCACCCAGATCTACACTCAGGTTTCGAGAGAGCGTCTCCGGCAGGTCTATGACCAAGCGCACCCACGGGCGCACGAGCGCCCCTAGCGCTCGCGGGGCGGCGACAGACGGGGAGCGGCGGACGCCAGCGGAGCTCTCCGACGAAGCCACCGAGAGCTCGACCCTTGCTGCCCTGTGGAAGGAATTCAAAGCCAACGCTGATCCCAGCGCGCGCGAACGTCTGATCCTCAACTACTCGCCGCTGGTGAAATACGTTGCGGGAAGGGTGTCCGTCGGTCTCCCACAAAATATCGAGCAGGCCGACCTCGTCTCCTACGGCATCTTTGGCCTGATCGACGCGATCGAGAAGTTCGACCCGGGTCGCGACATCAAGTTCGAGACCTACGCCATCAGCCGTATCCGCGGTGCGATCATCGACGAGCTGCGGGCGATCGACTGGATCCCACGCTCGGTCCGCTCCAAGGCGCGTGAGGTCGAGCGCGCGATCGGCAAGCTGGAGAACGATCTACGGCGGCCGCCGACCGACGGCGAGCTCGCCCTAGAGCTCGGCGTCTCGATCGACGACCTGCAAGACATGCTGAACCAGATCAACCTGGTGTCCGTCGTGGCGCTGGACGAGCTGCTGTCCCCCGGCGGAGAGAAAGGCGAGAAGGTCTCACTCGTCGACACGCTGGAAGACACGGACGCGCCGGACCCGGTGGGGATGTTCGAGAGCGAAGAGACGAGGCAGATCCTTGCGAAGTCGGTGAATATCCTTCCCGAACGCGAGCGGCTTGTGATCACGCTGTACTACTACGAAGGTCTTACGCTTGCCGAGATCGGCAGCGTGCTCGGTGTCACCGAGTCGCGCGTGTGCCAGATGCACACGAAAGCGGTGCTCGAGCTCCGCAACAAGATGAATGCGGAGATCTCCGACTAGCACCACCCTCTCTGGTTTTTCTCCTTCTTCCCGTCCTTTGTCGGCTGCGCGAGACGACCTAGCGTTCTTGTGTGCGTCGTCTCCTCGTCTGTCTTGCGTTCGTCTCGTTCGTTCTCGCTCCTTCTGCGCGAAGCGCGACGTTGGACCTCCTCCAGCCGATCAACGGGCCGATCACGCGCCACTTCGAGCCGCCGCCGACGCCGTATGCGGCGGGGCATCGCGGCGTCGACTTCGGCGCGCCGATCGGAACGAGAGTGGTTGCCGCCGCAGATGGCACCGTCTCGTTCGCAGGGCAGGTCGGCGGGAGCCTGTTCGTCTCGATCGACCACAGCGGCGGCTTGAGAACGACGTACTCGTTCCTTGCCGGCGTGCTCGTGAAGAAGGGACAGGTCGTCGTTCAGGGTCAGCCGATCGCGACGTCGGGCCCAGGTGCGGCCGGCGAGCAGCCGAACATGCACTTCGGGCTCCGCTCCGGCAGCGACTACCTTGACCCCGAGCCGTACCTCCTGACGTCGATCCGCCGCAATCTATGGCGCGTGATCTGGCTCGCACCGATCCCATAGATCATGTCGTTGTTGGGGCGCGCGGGCGGCTGGTACCATGCGCACCAGCCCTGAAGAGGGCAAATTCACATGCCTGTCGATCGGTTCGCCACGGTCCCCGCAGGGGGCGGCGATCCCGAAGAGACGCAGGCAGCGGAACAACCGAAGGAGGACGCATGGCGTCTGTCGTAACCATGAAACAGCTGCTGGAGGCCGGGGTTCATTTCGGGCATCAGACCCGGCGCTGGAACCCCAAGATGAAGCGATTCATCTTCGGCGAGCGCAACGGGATCTACATCATCGACCTCGAGAAGACCGTCGTCGGCATCGAGCAGGCGTACGCGTTCACGCGCGACACCGTGGCGTTCGGCGGGTCGATCCTTTTCGTCGGCACCAAGAAGCAAGCACAGGAGCCGATCGAGCAGGAAGCCAAGCGCGTCGGCATGCCCTACGTGAACCAGCGTTGGCTCGGTGGGATGCTCACGAACTTCTCCACGATCTCGAAGCGTCTGGCGCGACTGCGCGAGCTCGAAGCGATGGAGACCACCGGCACGTTCGACGTGCTTCCGAAGAAGGAAGTGCTGAAGCTGCGGAAAGAGAAGGAGACGCTCGAGAAGAACCTCGGCGGCATCCGCGACATGACCCGTCTCCCGAGCGCGATCTGGGTGGTCGACACGCGCAAGGAGCACATCGCGGTCAAGGAAGCCAGGAAGGTCGGCATCCCCGTGGTCGCGATAATCGACACGAACTGCGATCCGGACGAAGTGGACTACTCCATCCCGGGTAACGACGACGCGATCCGGGCGGGTGCGCTTCTCACGAGGATCATCGCCGACGCGGTCGCCGAGGGCCTTTCGGGGCGCAACCCGAACATGGCACCGGCCGTGAGCGTGGCGCCGACGCCGGCTCAGGAGCAAGAGCCGCTGGCGGAGTGGGAGCTCCAGCTGCTCGCAGAGGAAGAGGAAGAGCGGCGGCGCAAGGAGATCGAGGAAGAAGAAAGGAAGCGGATGCGTTAGGACGCATCCGACCAACAGAAAAGGAAACCATGGCAGAGATCAAAGCAGCCGAAGTCAAGGCTCTGCGCGATGCGACGGGCGCAGGGATGATGGAGGCCAAGAGAGCACTCACCGAAGCAGATGGCGATATCGAGAAGGCTAAGGACATCCTGCGCGTGCAGCTCGGCGCGAAGGCGGGGAAGTTCAGCGCGCGTGCCGCGGAGGAGGGCGTCGTCGAGGCGTACCTCCACACTCCCGACCCAAACCTTCCGGCGAAGCTCGGCGTGATGATCGAGCTCAACTGCGCGACCGACTTCGTTGCGAAGACGGAACGCTTTCGCGATCTCGCCAAGGCGATCTGCATGCACATCTCGTTCGCCCGGCCGGTCTATCTCACGCGCGACGATGTGCCCGACGCCGAGGTCCAGCGCGAGAAGGAGATCTACGAGAAGCAGGCACAGGCCGAAGGCAAGCCGGAGAAGATCTGGCCGAAGATCGTCGAAGGCAAGCTCAACGCGTTCTTCGCCGAGACGTGCTTGCTCGATCAGAAATGGATCCGCGACGACTCGAAGACCATCGGGGACCTGTTGGTCGAGGCGACCGCGGAGCTGCAGGAGCCGGTGAAGGTGCGTCGGTTCTCGTACTTCAAGGTGGGCGTGTGACCCAGCGGCAGCGGTACCGGCGGGTTCTCCTCAAGCTTTCGGGAGAGATGCTCGCCGACCCTGCCAAGGGCTACAACATCGATCCGGGCGTCGTTCACGGTCTCGCGCAAGAGCTTCGCGGCGCGCGCGACCTCGGGATCCAGATCGCCGTCGTGGTGGGCGGCGGCAACATCTTCCGTGGGACGTCGCCGCAAGCGCAGGGGATGGACCGCGCGCGCGCCGACTACATGGGCATGCTCGGCACGGTCATCAACTGCCTTGCGCTGCAGGACGCGCTCGAGAAGATCGATGTCCCCACTCGCGTGCAGTCCGCGCTGCAGATGACGCAGGTCGCAGAGCCCTACATCCCACGGCGCGCGGTGCGGCACCTGGAGAAGGGCCGCATCGTGATCTTCGGCGCCGGCATGGGAACGCCGTATTTCTCAACAGACACGACGGCCGCGCAGCGCGCGCTGGAAACCGACTGTGAAGCCATCTTCAAGGCGACGAAGGTGGACGGCGTCTACGATTCCGACCCGAAGAAGAACCCCAACGCGAAACGGTACGACGAGTTGAGCTACATCCAAGCATTGAACGAGCAGCTGGGCGTCATGGATGCAACGGCGATCTCGCTGTGCATGGACAACAAGCTGCCCATCGTCGTCTTCGATATGCAGGTGGAGGGGAACATCAAGCGCGCGCTGTCGGGCGAGCCGATCGGCACGCTCGTGCACGCCGGAGGCTGAGTCACTCAACAAACGTGCGGTCAGTCAACAACGTGCGAAGGAGCGGCACGGATGATCGACAAGGCGCTGAAGCAGGCCGAAGAGAAGATGGCGAAAGCCATCGAGGTGACCCGCGAAGAGTTCGTCGGCGTTCGAACCGGGCGCGCGTCGCCGGCACTGGTGCAGCGCCTCACCGTCGACTATTACGGTGCCCCGACGCCCTTGCAGCAGCTCGCCGGGATCTCCGTTCCCGACCCCCGAAGCTTGCTGATCTCGCCGTACGACCGCTCTGCGATCTCGTCGATCGAGAAAGCCATCATGGCGAGCGACATCGGGATCACGCCGTCGAACGATGGCGCTGCCATCCGCCTGGCGTTCCCCGCGCTCACGGAGGAGAGGCGCAAAGAGCTGATCAAGCTCATCCGCGACCGGGCCGAGCACGGGCGCGTCTCGATACGCAACGTCCGGCGTCACGCGAAGGAAGAGATCGAGCGTGACCATAAAGCTGGTGACGTCTCTGAAGACGACGTGCGGCGCGCGGAGAAGGAGCTGCAGAAAGCGACCGACCGTTTCATCGGTGAGGTCGACGACATGGTGCAACGCAAAGAAGCTGAACTGATGGAGGTCTGAGCGATCTCCGCCGCTCAGGGTTGGCCCGAGCCACATCCGCAGGAAGAGCCTGCGGCCCCGTCGGGGCGCGCCGGACGCAACCTCCCCATCGCGATCGTTACGGCGCTGATCCTCGGCGGCCTCATCTTCGGAACGCTTTTCACATCGCGTATCGCGTGGTTCATCGTGGTCTCGGCCGCGGTTCTCGCGGCGCAGGCGGAGCTCTACCGCGCATTCCACGCGCGCGGCTTCAAGCCGGCGACGGCGCTCGGGATCGTCGCCGGTGCCGCGATCCTGGTCGGGTCGTATAACCGAGGACCGACGGCGCTTTCGTTCGGCCTCACGATGACGGTGATCGCGTCGTTCCTATGGTTCCTGGCCGACCCGAATCGCGAGCGCGTCGTTGAGAACATCGCCGTCACGCTCCTCGGCGTCGTCTACGTTCCGTTCTTCGGCGCCCACGTCGTCATGATGAACCGATTCCCGCACGGGCCGGCGATCACGATCTGCTACATCGGCATCGTTGCGGCGAGCGACATCGGGGCCTACGCAGCCGGCTCGTTCTTCGGCAAGCACCCGATGGCCCCCGGCGTCAGCCCGAAGAAGTCGTGGGAGGGAGCAGCCGGGGCAACGATCTTCATGTTCGTTCTGGCGCTCACGGTCGGGCCGCACATCAAGCCATTCACGATCGGGACCGCGCTGGGTGTGGCCGCCGTCGCAGCCGTCGTCGCTCCACTTGGCGACCTCGCCGAGTCGCTCCTCAAACGCGACCTCGGGGTGAAGGACATGGGGACCATGCTGCCGGGCCACGGAGGGGTGCTCGACCGGATCGATTCGCTGCTTTTGGTGGCCCCGGCGGTCTACTGGCTGATCCGCGTCGCGGTTTTCTGACCCGGCGGATGCTCATCGCCTCTGGCAGGATGTCCTCGTGAAACGGATCGCCATCCTCGGTTCGACCGGAAGTATCGGGACCCAAGCGCTCGACGTCATCCGCAAGCACCGCGATCAGTTCGAAGTCGTGGCGCTGGTCGCGGGGAAGAACGCCGAGCTGCTCGCGGAGCAGGTGGACGAGTTCGCCCCGGCGCTGCCCGTGCTGGCCGACGCCCCGCCGCCCTCCGGTTCGTACTTCTCCAGCGGTGAGGACGCGGTTCTTGAAGCTGCGACATACGTCGGCGCCGATGTCGTGCTGAATGCGCTCGTCGGCTCGCGCGGACTTCTCCCGACCCTAGCCGCGCTCGACGCCGGCAAGACCGTCGCGCTCGCCAACAAGGAATCGTTGATCGCAGGCGGCGATCTGGTCATGTCGAAGGTTCGCGATCATCCCGAGCGGCTGCTCCCCGTCGACAGTGAGCACTCCGCGCTGTTCCAATGCCTTGCGGGGAACCGTCTGAGCGACGTTCGGCGCGTGATCGTGACGGCCTCGGGCGGTCCGTTCCGCGGCCGAACCTTCGAGGAGCTGCGGGACGTGCGCGTGGAGGAAGCGCTTGCGCATCCCACCTGGCGGATGGGGCGGAAGATCACGGTGGACTCCGCGACGTTGATGAACAAAGGACTTGAAGCGATCGAGGCGCATCATCTGTTCGGTATCCCGATGGATCGCGTCGACGTCGTCGTGCACCCGCAGTCGATCGTGCACGGCATCGTCGAGTTCCACGATGGATCGTGCATCCTGCAGGCGGCGAACGCAGATATGCGCCTGCCGATCCAGATCGCGCTCGCGTGGCCGGATCGCTTGCCGGAAGGCGCCGAGCCGCTCGAGTGGCCGGCACTCGGATCCCTCGATTTCGAACCGGTCGACCGAGCGACATTCCGGTCCCTCGGCATCGCGTTCGAGGCTGCTCGAAAGGGTGGAACGTATCCGGCGGTTATGAACGCAGCGAACGAAGAGGCCGTCGCCGCGTTCTTGGACGAGCGGCTTGCGTTCCTCGCCATCCCATCGATCGTGGAAGACGTCTTGGCGGCGCACGAACACGCGGGCGAGCTCACGCTCGACGCGGTCCTGGACGCCGAGCGGTGGGCGCGCGCCGAGGCGCGCGCGCGCATCGAGGCCACCGCGTGACCGCCCTCGGCGCGATCCTATTCGTCGTCGCGATCCTGGTCTCGATCGGGCTGCACGAATTCGGCCACTTCATCACCGCGAAGAAGTTCGGTATCAAGGTCGAGCAGTTCTTCATCGGATTCGGCCCCCGGTTGTGGTCGGTTCGCAAAGGCGAGACGGAGTACGGCGTCAAAGCGCTGCCGTTCGGCGGCTACGTGCGCATCGCCGGCATGAATCCGTTCGAAGAGATCGCACCGGAAGACCAGGACCGCGTCTTCAAGGCGAAGAAGCCGTGGCAGCGTGCGATCGTGCTGAGCGCCGGATCGTTCACGCACTTCCTCGTTGGGTTGCTGATCATCGTCGGCGTGTTGATGGCCTACGGCGAGCCGGCGACGTCTACGAAGATTGGAGACGTGCAGAAGACGTTCGAGGGGAAGCCCTCGCCTGCGGCCGCGGCCGGGTTCCAGAAGAACGACGTCCTCGTACAGGTGAACGGCCAGGCGATCCATCACTGGGAAGACGCGACGCAGGTTCTGCAGTCCTCGGGGGGCAAGGTCGTAACGATCGTCGTGCGGAGGGATGGCAACCTCGTCACGCTCCACCCGCAACTCGCCGATCACAACCCGAACTTCCCCACGGGGAATCACAACGGGTACCTGGGGATCGGCAGTGCGATCGTCACCCATCACTACGGGCCGATCTCGGCGATCAGCACCGCCGGCACCGACGTCGGCCAAGGCATGTGGCTCAGCATCCAGGCGCTCGGGAAGCTGTTCGCGCCCTCGTCGATCCACCGGCTGCTCCAAGAAGCCGCCGGCAACCGCCCGCGATCTGCCGGTGATCCCGCGACCGTCGTCGGTGTCACGAGCCAAGCGGGTGGGTTGCTCGGCTCAGGGAACCTCGCGGGGTTCCTCGGCCTCATCGCGTCGTTCAACATCTTCATCGGGACGTTGAACCTGCTGCCGCTCCCGCCGCTCGACGGCGGTCACCTCGCGGTTCTCGCGTACGAGAAGATCCGCCGGCGCGAGGTCGACATGCGGAAGCTCATCCCGATCACCGTCACCGTGATCAGCGTGTTCGGGAGTCTCTTCTTGCTCTTGCTTTACCTGGATATCGTGCGTCCGTTGCCGTCTGTCGGAGGTTGAGCGGCCGCGCGCGACCCCATCGTGCCGCCGCTAGACTGACGGTGTGATCGACCGCAGGAAGACGAAGCAGCTCAACGTCGGCTCCGTGACCGTCGGCGGCGACGCTCCTATCAGCGTTCAATCGATGTGCACGACGAAGACCGCCGACTACAACGCGACGCTGCAGCAGATCGCCGCGCTGGCGGCGAGCGGCTGCGACATCGTCCGCGTCGCCGTCCCGGATACCGACGACGTCGAAGCGCTTCCGATGATCGCGCGCAAGTCGACGATCCCCGTCATCGCAGACATCCACTTCCAGTGGAAATACGCGCTGGCTGCGCTCGAAGCCGGATGCCAAGGGATCCGCATCAACCCGGGGAACATCAAGAAGCACGACAAAGTGGCGCTGATCGGGCGCGAGGCGGCCGCGCGCGGGGTGCCGATCCGCGTCGGCGCGAACGCAGGCTCGCTTGAGAAAGACATGATCGCGAAGCATGGGGGACCGACCCCCGAAGCCATCGTCGAACAAGCGATGAACGAGGTGCGGCTGCTCGAGGACGTCGGTTTCACCGACATCAAGATCAGCGTGAAACACAACGACCCGCTGACGATGATCGAGAGCTACCGGATGATCGCCGCGCTATGCGACTATCCATTGCACCTCGGCGTGACGGAGGCGGGCACGCCGACGAAAGGCGTGATGAAGTCCGCGATCGGGATCGGCACGCTGCTCGCCGAAGGGATCGGCGACACGATCCGCGTATCGCTGACGGCCGACCCGGTGGAAGAAGTGAAGGCCGGCATCGGCATCCTCGAAACCCTAGGCCTGCGCGCGCGCGGTTTCGACCTGGTCGCGTGTCCGTCGTGCGGCCGCGCGGAGGTCGACGTGTTCGCGCTCGCGACCGCGGTCGAGCAGCGTCTCGCGAACATCGACGTTCCGATGCGGGTCGCGGTGATGGGCTGCGTCGTCAACGGCCCCGGCGAGGCGCGCGAAGCCGACGTCGGCGTCGCAGCGGGAAAGGAGAAAGGCCAGATCTTCGTCAAAGGCGAGATCGTCAAGACCGTTCCCGAGTCGGACATCGTCGAGGAGCTCGCGCGCGAAGCCGAGAAGCTGGCCGACGAGCTGCGCGCCCAGGGCGCCGAAGGCGGGTCCCCGCACGTGGTGCGCGTGGCCGCTCAAGCGCAGCCGGTGATGCAGATCGGCCGCAGACCCTAACGACCGCATCGATATCCGGTCGGTGTTGTCGATCCGCAGCTCGCTCGTTCGTCTATAGGAACGGAAACGGAACTCGAGGGGGAGAGCCATGCCGTATGTGAATCGCTCCAGCTTCACCGTCAATGCCTCGCCTGAAGAGGCGTTCGCGCTGGTCTCAGACCTCACTCGTTCGCCGGAATGGGCGACGAACCCCTTGAAGGTCGAGTCGGTCGCCGGAGGGCCCGGTCTCGGAGCCAAATATCGCTCCGAGGCGCAGTTCATGGGCAAGGAAGTGCACGCCGAACAAGAAGTCACGGCCTATGAGCCATCCACGCACTTCGCGTTCACGAACACCGAGGGACACGAGACGTACCTCCACGACTTCACAGTGCGGGGCCAGGGCGGCAAGACGGTCATCGACCGGACGATCACCTTCCTCGTTCCCGGGTTCCGTGGGCTTGGGATCAGGGTCGTCGTGCCGTTCCTTTCGAAGAAGTTCGACCGGCAAGCGACCGAGAAGCTCAACCAGGTCTTCCCCGGCTGATTACCGGGACACCCTCGCGCGCGCCCGTTACACTGCCGCGCATGGCGCTCCCGAAGCAGTCCGAGGACTTCCCCGGCTGGTACCAGGAGGTCGTGAAGCAAGCCGGCCTTGCAGAGCCGTCGCTCGCACGCGGCACGATGGTGATCAAGCCGTACGGCTTCGGCATCTGGGAGCGCATCCAGCGGGCGGTCGACGATCGCATCAAAGCCACAGGGCATGAGAACCTCTACTTCCCCCTGCTGATCCCCAACAAGCTGCTCGAGAAAGAAGCCGAGCACGTCGAAGGCTTCGCACCGGAAGTTGCCGTTGTGACGCACGCGGGCGGCGAGAAGCTGGAAGAGCCGCTGGTCGTTCGGCCGACGTCCGAAGCGATCATCTGGGCGACGTACGCCAAGTGGATCCAGTCCTATCGCGATCTGCCGCTCCTCTATAACCAATGGTGCAATGTCGTACGGTGGGAGCTGCGGCCGCGCGTGTTTCTCCGCACCACGGAGTTCCTGTGGCAGGAAGGTCACACCGCGCACGAGACCGCCGACGAAGCGATCGCAGAGGCGCTGCTGATCCTTCGCGAGGTCTACGTCGATGCGGCGGAGAAGGCGCTGGGCATGCCCGTGCTCCCCGGCCGCAAGTCCGCTGCGGAACGGTTCCCGGGCGCGGAAGAGACGCTCACGATGGAAGGGATGATGCGAGACCGCAAGGCCCTGCAGGCGGGTACGTCCCACTACCTCGGGCAGAACTTCGCGAAGGCGTACGGCGTGCAGTTCCAGGATCGGGAAGGGGAGCAGCAGTTCGCGTTCGCCACCTCGTGGGGCGTCAGCACCCGTTTGGTGGGGGGCGTGATCATGACGCACGGCGACGACAAGGGATTGCGGTTGCCGCCGGCCCTCGCGCCACACGAGGTCGTGATCGTTCCGATCTACAAGAGCGACGACGAGCGGTCTCGTGTGCACGAAGCCCTGGCCAGGGTCCGATCGGCGTTGCGCGGCCGGCGCGTCAAGGTCGACGATCGCGAGCAGCTCCGCCCCGGCTACAAGTACAACGAGTGGGAGCTGAAGGGCGTCCCCTTGCGCGTCGAGCTCGGTCCGCGCGACGCGGCCGGCTACCAGGTCGTGGTCGCCCGCCGCGACACCGGCGAGAAGGAAACGATCCCGGAGTCGGCGCTGGCGGAGGCCGTCGAGAAGCTGCTCGATCAGATCCAAGAGAATCTCTACCAGGACGCGCTGGCGTTCCGTGAAGCCAACACGCACACGCCGAAGGACTACACCGAGTTCAAGGAAATACTGTCGGGCGGTGGAGGGTTCTTACAGGGCGCGTGGTGTGGCGAACCGGAGTGCGAAGCCCAGATCAAGGCAGAGACCAAAGCCACGATCCGCTTCCTGCCGTTACAGCCCGAGCAGCCCGGCGAGCCCTGCCTCCACTGTGGGAAGCCCGGCGTCGAGCGCGCGACCTGGGCACTGGCCTACTAAGGGGTCTGACCGGCTCTTTCTGAGCCCCGGTGCTATACTTGCCGCCTCGGTCGGACTTGGCGAAGTGGGCTCTCGCCCACTTTTCTTTTGGGGCCCGACCGTAATTTTTGCCCGATTGGCGTGTCGTTAGGCTCGAGGAGGGAGGGGTGAACGACCTCGAGGAACGTGTGCGGTCGCTGGCAGAGCCGGTGCTGACGAGGCTCGGAGCCGAGTTGGTGGAGGTGCAGGTTCGCCGAGGTCGCACGCAGCTGGTCCGGATCGTCGCGGATCAGCCGGGCGGGATCACGCTCGACGTGTGCGCGCGCGTGAGCGCAGAGCTATCGCGCATGCTCGATGTGGATGACCCGATCCCCGGACGGTACACGCTCGAAGTCACCTCGCCGGGGCTCGATCGCCCGCTTCGGACGGAGGCCGACTTCCGCAAACACGCGGGAGAGAACGTGAAGGTCGTGCTGGCCGACGGGCGGCACGAAGAAGGGACTGTGGAAGACGTGGGGAGCGACAGAGTGCGGTTGGCGCGCGCGAACGGGACCGTCGAGGTGCCGTTCGCGGACATCGCGAAGGCAACGTTGGTGCTCCCGTGGTAGCGGCGCGAGAAAAGGCAGGTATGGACCTTAAAGAAGTTCTGGAAGCGATGCAGCAGGTCGAGCGCGAGAAGGGCATCCCCTTCAACTCGCTGCTCGAGGGCCTGCAGCAGGCGCTCGCCGCTGCGTACAAGCGAACGATGGCGGAAGACAAGGGCGCGCGCGTCGAGGTCGACACGATGACGGGCGAGATCCATGTGTTCCAGCACGACCTTGATGAAGAAGGCGCACCGTTGCTCGACGCGACCGGCGCGTTCGAAAACGAGGAAGCGATAGGGCCGCGGCCGTTCGGGCGCATCGAGGCTCAGACGGCGAAGCAAGTGATCCTCCAGAAGATCCGCGAAGCTGAGCGCGACCTGACGTACGACGAGTACGCGGGCCGTGAAGGCGACATCGTGACGGGGATCGTCCAGCAGTCGGACTCGCGCTACACGCTCCTCGATCTGGGCAAGGTCGAAGCGCTGATGCCTCAGGCCGAGCAAGTGCCCGGCGAGCACTACGAACACAACGCGCGCGTGAAGGCGTACGTCGTCGAAGTGAGGCACAACCCGCGGGGACCGTCGCCGTCGATCATCGTGTCGCGCACGCACCCCGGCTTGGTGAAGCGCTTGTTCGAGCTCGAGGTTCCGGAGGTCGCCGACGGCACCGTCGAGATCAAGGCGATCGCGCGCGAGGCGGGACACCGAACCAAGATCGCCGTGTGGTCGTCGGAACCGGGTGTCGAAGCGAAAGGCGCGATGATCGGCTCGAAGGGATCGCGCGTCCGCATGGTCGTACAGGAGCTGCGGGGCGAGAAGATCGACATCGTCGACTGGAGCGACGACCCGTCGAGGTTCGTCGCCGAGGCGCTCTCGCCGGCGAAGGTGAAAGAAGTTCGCATCGATCCGCGCGAGAAGACCGCGCTCGTGATCGTGCCCGACTACCAGCTCTCACTGGCGATCGGGAAAGAGGGCCAGAATGCGCGGCTCGCCGCGCGCCTCACCGGATGGCGCGTCGATATCAAGAGCGAGTCGCAGTACTCGCAAGAGCAAGCGCGCCGATCGAGCCCGCCCGAGCAAGCCGCGCCCGAAGCGGCTGTGCCCGAAGCGGCTGTGCCCGAGCCGGCTGTGGTTGAGCCGGCTGTGGTTGAGCAGGTTGTGCCCGAGCCGGCTGCGGCGGAGGCGCCCGCAGAGGCCGAGGCCGCGCCGACCGAGACCCCAACCGGAGGTCAGTGACGTGGCGGCTCGCCGGTCGCGCGAGCCGCTCAGGACCTGCGTGGGCTGCCGCCGGGTCCGGGGCAAGCATGAGCTTGTCCGGATCGTGCGGGCGCCCGGCGGGCTGCTCGTAGCCGATCGCAACGCTGCAGGCAGAGGCGCATACGTGTGCCCCGGCGCGGAATGCCTGGAGCGGGCGCGCCCGCGCCTGGGTGGAGCCTTGCGCACGAGCAACGTAGATTTCACGACGCTTGCGGATCATTGGGCCGATCATGGCGAGCGTCTGGTTGTGTAGGAGAGTGGATGCCGAAGCGAGTTTATGAGCTAGCGAAAGAGCTCGATCTGTCGAGCCGTGAAGTGATCACGGCCTTGGCCAGTCTCGGGTTCATCGCGAAGAGCCATTCATCGACCGTCGAGAACGACGTCGTGGTGAAGCTGCGAGAGGCGGCCGAGAAAGGCACGCTGAAGCAGCTCGCGTCGTCGGCGCCGGCTGCTCGTCCTGCACGCCCTGCGGCGCAACGGCCCACCGCGGAGCGCCCGCCCGCAGAGCGGCCGCCTGCCGAACGACCGCCGGCGGAGCGACGCCCGCCGGCCGAGCGCGCGCCGAAGCAGCAACCGGCCGCGAAAGCACCCGCCCCAGCCCCGGCGAAAGCCGCAGAGAAGCCAGCGGCCCCCGTGGAGCCTGCGGTCGCTGCCGCGACGACGCCGGCCGAGACGAAGCCGCTCACCGTCAATCGCGGGATCACCGTCGCGGAGCTCGCATCGAAGCTCGGCGTCACGCCGGCAGAGATCGTGAAGAAGCTGTTCCTGCTGGGCGAGATGTACACCGTCGCGCAGTCGCTCACAGACGAAGCCGCTGAGATCGTTGCGTCCGACTACGGGTACCAGTTGCAGATCGTCTCGCCCGACGAAGAGGAAGACCTCCTCGCGGAAGACGAAGCCGAAGACGAATCCGAGCTCACCTCGCGTCCGCCGGTTATCACCGTCATGGGTCACGTCGACCACGGCAAGACGTTGCTGCTCGATCGCATCCGCCAGACCGACGTCGTCGGGCAGGAGCACGGCGGGATCACGCAGCACATCGGCGCGTACCAGGTTCATAAGAACGCGCGCGCGATCACATTCATCGACACGCCGGGTCACGAGGCGTTCACCCAGATGCGCGCGCGCGGCGCCCAATCGACCGACATCGCGGTGCTGGTCGTGGCGGCAGACGACGGTGTGAAGCCCCAGACGGTCGAGGCGTTGTCTCACGCGAAGGCCGCGCAGGTTCCGATCGTCGTCGCGGTCAACAAGATCGACAAAGAGGGCGCCGATCCGACACGCGTGCGCCAGCAGCTGACCGAGCTCGAGCTCGTTCCCGAGGAATGGGGCGGCAACACGCCGTTCGTCGACATCTCGGCGAAGCAGGGCACGCACATCGAGGACCTGCTCGACGTGCTGCTCTTGGTCGCCGACATCCAAGAACTGAAAGCGAACGAGAAAGCTCCGCCGCGCGGCGTTGTGATCGAAGCACACCTCGACAAGGGACGGGGGCCGGTCGCGACGGTGCTCGTGCAGCGGGGGACGCTTCGCGTCGGCGACATCGTCGTGTGCGGGACGGCATGGGCGCGCGTGCGCGCGATGCTGGACGACGCGGGGAACCCGCTTGCCGAAGCCGGACCGGGAAGCCCCGCGCAGGTGCTCGGGTTCAACGCCGTCCCAGAGGCCGGAGATGACTTCCGATCGGTTCCCGACGAGCGCACCGCACGCCAGATCGCGCAGGACCGTGAAAGCCGCAGGCGCGTAGCCGATATGGTCTCACGCAAGACGGTCACGCTGGAAGACCTGTACGAGCAAACACGCGAAGGTGAGCTCACCGAGCTGAACGTGATCCTGAAGGCCGACGTACAGGGCTCGCTCGAAGCGGTTCAGGACGCACTCGAGAAGATGAAGATGGAAGACGTTGCAGTTCGCGTCATCCACCGCGCGGTCGGTGCGATCACAGAGAACGACGTGACCCTCGCCGAGGCATCGGGTGCGATCATCGTCGGCTTCAATGTGCGGCCGGATCCGAAGGCGCGCACCCTGGCGGAGCAAACCGGCGTCGAGATCCGCACCTACCAGATCATCTACAAGCTGGTTGAGGACATCGAGGCAGCGCTCAAGGGCATGCTGAAGCCGGTCTTCGTCGAGGAGATCACCGGGCGCGCACAGGTGCGCGCGACATTCAAGGTCCCGAAGATCGGCACGATCGCCGGCTGTTACATGGAAGAGGGCAAAGCGACGCGCGGGCAGAAGGTACGGCTGCTCAGAGACGGCGTGGTCGTTTTCGACACTACGGTGGCGTCCTTGCGCCGTTTCAAGGACGACGTTCGCGAGGTTTCCGGCGGCTACGAGTGCGGCGTCGGCCTCGAGAACTTCCAAGACATCAAGGAAGGCGACGTCTTGGAGTTCTACGAAGTGCGTGAAGTCCCCCGCG
>Ga0070732_10000851_pt1 | contig 17449 bp, 13 predicted proteins | sample Coa_R1_5_FD_66449 | JGI IMG/M metagenome (GOLD analysis project Ga0070732, IMG submission 66449) | Surface soil microbial communities from Centralia Pennsylvania, which are recovering from an underground coalmine fire - Coalmine... | ecosystem: Environmental > Terrestrial > Soil > Unclassified ...
TGCGGACATCGACGGCCCGGGCGGCCTCGAAGCGATTCGCATGGCAGTCGCCGACTTCGGCGGCAAGGTGAACGGCAAGCCCATCACCGTCGTGTATGCCGATCACCAGAACAAGGCGGACATCGCGGCATCGCGTGCACGTGAATGGATCGACCGGGATGGCGTCAACGCGATCATTGGCGGCACGAATTCGGCGACGGCGCTTTCGACCAGCCAGGTCGCCGGCGAAAAGAAGATTCCGTACATCAACATCGGCGCGGGCGCCGATACCCTGACCAACGAGCAATGCACTCCGTACACGGTTCACTACGCGTACGACACGATGGCGCTTGCCAAGGGCACGGGTTCCGCGGTGACGAAGCAGGGCGGCAAGACGTGGTACTTCCTCACGGCCGACTACGCGTTCGGCAAGGCGCTTGAAAAGAACACCTCGGATGTGGTGAAGGTGACCGGCGGCCAGGTGCTCGGCGCGGTGCGGCATCCGCTGTCGGCGTCGGACTTCTCGTCGTTCCTGTTACAGGCGCAAGGATCGAAGGCGCAGGTGCTCGGCCTTGCGAATGCTGGAGGGGACACGATCAATTCGATCAAGGCCGCGAAGGAATTCGGCGTGACGAAGACGATGAAGATCGCTGCCTTGCTCGTGTTTATCGACGATATCCACAGCCTGGGTCTCGAGACGACACAAGGCCTCGTGCTGACCGACAGCTGGTACTGGAACAAGGACGCCAACACGCGCAAGTGGGCGGAGCGGTACTTCGACAAGATGAAGAAGATGCCGTCCAGCCTGCAGGCCGCTGACTATTCCGCGACGACGACCTACCTGAAGGCGGTGCAGGCGGTTGGCTCGACGGATCCCGACAAGGTGATGGCCCAACTGAAGAAGCAGAAGATCGACGACTTCTATGCGAAGGGTTATATCCGTCAGGATGGCAGCATGATCCACGACATGTACCTGATGCAGGTGAAGACGCCGGCGGAATCGAAGGAGCCGTGGGACTACTACAAGATCACCGCGACCATCCCTGGCGAGCAGGCGTTCACCACCAAGGCGGAGTCGCGCTGCGCATTGTGGAAGTAAGCGTCGGCTGACGCCCGCCGTGTGGCGGGCGCGGCTGACGGAACCGTCGCGTGTATCCCGCGCAAGCGGGATGCATGCTGACGCCCGACGGCCCGCGCGCGCCGACCGGTTCGCGCGTCTAACGATCTCAACTGGACGACGGGTTTAATGGATATCTTTGGCATTCCGCTGCCGGCGATGCTGAGCCAGTTGCTGCTCGGGCTCGTGAACGGCTCGTTCTACGCGATTCTGAGCCTCGGGCTCGCGGTGATCTTCGGCCTGCTCAACGTGATCAACTTCGCGCACGGAGCGTTGTTCATGCTCGGCGCGATGCTCACGTGGATGGGCCTGTCGTATTTCGGCCTGCCGTACTGGGTGATGCTGGTGCTCGCACCGCTCGTCGTCGGACTGTTCGGTGTCTTCATCGAGCGGACAATGTTGCGCTGGCTGTACCGGCTCGATCACCTCTATGGGCTCCTGCTGACGTTCGGTCTCACGCTGGTCGTCGAAGGCGTGTTCCGGTCGATCTATGGTTCTTCCGGACAACCCTATGACGTGCCGTCGGCGTTGTCGGGGGCGACCAATCTGGGCTTCATGTTTCTGCCGAACTATCGCGCGTGGGTGGTGCTGGCGTCGCTGGTCGTCTGTTTCGCAACGTGGTTCGTCATCGAAAAGACGCGGCTTGGCGCGTACCTGCGCGCAGGCACGGAAAACCCGAAACTGGTCGAGGCATTCGGCGTCAACGTGCCGCTGATGGTGACGCTCACTTACGGCTTCGGCGTCGCACTTGCGGCGTTTGCGGGCGTGCTCGCCGCACCGGTGATCCAGGTGTCGCCGTTGATGGGCCAGCCGATGATCATCACCGTCTTCGCCGTCGTCGTGATCGGCGGGATGGGTTCGATCATGGGTTCGATCCTCACCGGCCTGATGCTCGGTGTGATCGAAGGGCTCACGCGTGTGTTCTATCCGGAAGCGTCCGCGACCGTCGTTTTCGTGATCATGGCGCTCGTCCTGCTGGTGCGTCCGGCGGGCCTCTTCGGCAAGGAAAAATGATGCAGAGAAAAGCGCTTTACGGTCTGCTGCTGATCGTGCTCATCGTCGCGCCGTTCGTCGGCGCCTATCCGGTGTTCGTGATGAAGGTGCTGTGCTTTGCACTCTTCGCGGCTGCATTCAATCTGTTGATCGGCTACACCGGACTGCTGTCGTTCGGTCACGCGATGTTTCTCGCGAGCGCCGGGTACACCACCGGCTATGCAATCCAGGCACTCGGCTTGTCGCCGGAACTGGGCGTGCTCGCGGGAACCGCTGCGGCGACGATGCTAGGGCTTGTCGTCGGACTGTTCGCGATCCGGCGGCAGGGCATCTACTTCGCCATGGTGACGCTGGCGCTCGCGCAGCTGGTGTACTTCGTATTTCTGCAGGCGCCGTTCACGCATGGCGAAGACGGCCTGCAAGGCGTGCCGCGCGGCAAGCTGTTCGGCGTGCTCAGCCTGGCTCCGGATCTGACGCTGTACTACGTCGTGCTGGTCGTGATGGTGCTGGCGTTCCTGCTGATCGTGCGGATCGTGCATTCGCCGTTTGGCCAGGTGCTGATCGCGATCAAGGAGAACGAGCCGCGTGCGATCTCGCTTGGCTACGACACCGATCGCTTCAAGCTGCTGGCCTTCATTCTGTCCGCGGGGATTGCGGGTCTCGCGGGTTCGATGAAGGTGCTCGTGCTTGGCTTCGAGACACTCGGCGATGCGTACTGGACGATGTCGGGGCTGGTGGTTCTGATGACGCTCGTGGGCGGTATGGGCACGCTGTTCGGGCCGCTGGTGGGTGCGGCGCTGATCGTGGCGCTCGAAGATCGGCTCGGCGATATCGGCGCGTCGCTGGCGTCGCGAACTGGGGTAGACTGGTTCAACTCGCTTGGCGAGTCGGCGACGATCGTCACGGGTTTGATTTTCATTGCGTGCGTGCTGGCGTTCCGGCGCGGTATCGTCGGCGAGATCGTTGCGCGCGTCCGGCCGCTGCGGGCGTGACGTTGTAAATTGATTCGGTATCCGGATTAATCGAATCTGTTATCGCGCCTCGTCACCGTTTGCAGAATCCGCTTTTAAACGCGTAATTGCGCCCCAATTTGGTGCTGCGCTGCACCACTAGGGTAAATGCTAGTTGTCTGGTGAATCGGGGTTGTTTAATCTTCACGCAGTTCTGAAGCACCGGCAACACGAAATTTGCAGGTGGAGAACGAGGAGACATGAGGCACAAAGTGCCCAAGACGAAAGCGCTGTTGGATTGATATCCAACAGCGCTTTTTATTTGTGCCTTCACAATTCCCGATCCGTTTTTTCGCTTTTCTCAAGTTAATTCCCCACACCTTTTCATTACGCTTTTCCGCCTGGATTTCCGGCTTGCTGATGCTTGCAAAACGCTTGCCGCGCGTGGCTCGCGTCCGCTAAACTCGCCATTCGCCGACCGTGTGGTCGGCGTTTTAATCGACGAATTTAAGTCACGTAAATAAGCCACGCAAACAAGCCACGCAAATGAGCGCGGATAACACGGGGCGACAGAGGAGCGGAATGAAGTCGGCAATGCGGTGGATTAGCGCGGCGAGCGTCGCGGTTGGCGTGACGGCGGCATGGAGCAGCCATGCATGGGCAGATGTGAAAATCGGCGTTACCGTGTCGGCAACCGGTCCGGCGGCCTCGCTCGGTATTCCGGAAAAGAACACGATCGCGTTGCTGCCGAAGGAAGTCGCCGGGCAGAAAATCGACTACATCGTGCTCGACGACGCTACCGATTCCACCCAGGCCGTCAAGAACGCCCGCAAGCTCACAAGCGAAGAACACGTCGACGCGATGGTCGGCTCGACGGTGGTGCCGAACTCGCTCGCCATGATCGACGTCGCCTCGGAAACGTCCACGCCGATGATTTCGATGGCCGCGGCTGCGTCGATCGTCGAACCGATGGACGCGAAGCGCGCATGGGTCTTGAAAACGCCGCAGAACGACATCCTGATGGCCACGGCGATCGCGCAGCACATGTCGAATCACGGCGTGAAGACGGTGGCCTTCATCGGCTTCTCGGACGCGTACGGCGAGAGCTGGTTCAAGGAGTTCAGCAAGGCCGCGGATCTCGCGAAGATCAAGATCGTCGCGAACGAGCGCTTTGCGCGCAACGATGCGTCGGTGACGGGGCAGGTGCTCAAGATGATGTCGCAGAACCCGGATGCCGTGCTGATCGCCGGCGCGGGCACGCCGGCCGCATTGCCGCAGAAGACGCTGAAAGAGCGCGGCTACAAGGGCAAGTACTACCAGACGCACGGCGTCGCGAATAACGACTTCCTGCGCGTGTGCGGCAAGGATTGCGAAGGCACGTATCTGCCTGCCGGCCCGCTGCTGGTTGCCGACCAGCTGCCTGATTCGAACTCCGTAAAGAAGCCCGCGCTGACCTACAAGCGCGCGTATGAGGCCGCGTATGGGGCGGGCTCGGTATCGACCTTCGGCGGCCACGCATGGGACGCAGGCCTGCTTCTGCAGCGCGCGATCCCGATTGCACTGAAGAAAGGCCAGCCAGGCACGCCGGCGTTCCGTGAAGCGTTGCGCGCAGCGCTCGAAGACACGAAGGACATGCCGGCTTCACATGGCATCTTCAACATGAGCGCCAACGACCACTCGGGCCTCGATCAACGGGCGCGTGTGATGGTTGAGATCGTCGACGGCAAGTGGAAGCTGGCCGCTGATTAAGCTAAGGCGAGATAGCGATGTGAACCGGAGAAAAAGGCACGTGCAGTTGGACGTGCCTTTTTTTCTGGCTGCGTGAAATGCACTTGTGCCATGAGTGTGGCGCGAACAGCAGGGGATTCGTACACAAGCGGCGAGGCGATTTTCGTCGAGCAGGGAAAACCATGCTAGGCATGCCGAAAGCCGAAAACTAGATTCAGAAGCCCGGCCCGCGAGCCGGATTACACGATACGCGACGACGCGTTTGGAGACAGGCATGAAAACAACAAGGAAGTGGGTGCGCGCAGGCCTCGCAGCGGCGCTGGTGTGCGGCGCGACCGCAGCGAGCGCACAGGTCAAGATCGGTGTGACGTTGTCGGCGACGGGGCCGGCGGCATCGCTCGGGATTCCCGAGAAGAACACGATCGCGTTGCTGCCGAAGGAGATTGGCGGCAAGAGCGTGGAGTACATCGTGCTGGACGATGCATCCGATACCAGCCATGCCGTGCAGAACACACGCAAGCTGATCGATGAGGATCACGTCGACGCAATCATCGGCTCGACCGTGACGCCGAATTCGCTCGCGATGCTCGACGCTGCTTCGCAAGGCAAGACGCCGATGATCTCGATGGCGGCCTCCGCGGCGATCATCTCGCCGATGGACGCCAAACGCGCCTGGGCGTTCAAGACGCCGCAGAACGACAGCCTGATGGCCGACGCGATCGCCGCGTACATGGAGAAGCATGGCGTCAAGACGGTCGGCTTCATCGGCTTTTCGGACGCGTATGGCGAGAACTGGTACACCGTGTTCAACGCGGCCGCGAATGCGCACCATCTGAAGCTGGTGTCGAATGAGCGCTACAACCGCACGGATGCATCGGTGACAGGCCAGGTGCTGAAGATCGTCGGCTCGAACCCGGACGCGGTGCTGATCGCCGGCTCGGGCACACCGGCCGCTTTGCCTGCGAAGACGCTGAAGGAGCGCGGCTACAAGGGCAAGGTCTATCAGACGCACGGCGTGGCGAACAATGACTTCCTGCGCGTGTGCGGCAAGGATTGCGAAGGCGAACTGCTGCCGGCTGGCCCGATCCTCGTGACCGAGCAACTGCCGGATTCGAACCCGGTGAAGAAGTCGTCGGAAACGTACAAGAGCGCCTACGAGAAGGCCTACGGAGCGGGCACGCTGTCGACGTTCGGCGGTCACGCATGGGACGCCGGCCAGATGCTGCAACGGGCGATTCCCGAGGCGTTGAAGAAAGGGCAGCCCGGTACGGAGGCGTTCCGTGAAGCGCTGCGTGCATCGCTCGAAAACCTGAAGGACCTGCCGGTTTCGCACGGCATCATGAACACCACGACGACCGATCACAACGGCCTCGATGATCGCGCTCGCGTGATGGTCGAGATCGTCGACGGCAAGTGGAAGCTCCAGAACGACTAAAAAGTAAGCGCCTCTCGCGCACGCAGCGGTGGCGACGCCGCTTCGACATTCTGTTCGATGACAATAGCGACGACCGCCGCGCCTTACCCGGGCGCGGCGGTCGCGTTTCAGGGCAGGGGTGAATTACTCACTCCGAAGACAAGGCCGTTTTCCGGTTTCGATTACGACGCTCCAGAGGAAGTATGGATCTATCAATAGCGGCGATCCTCGCTCAGGACGGGATCACGACCGGCGCAATCTACGCATTGCTCGCGCTTGCGCTGGTGCTGGTGTTTTCCGTGACGCGGGTGATCTTCATCCCGCAGGGTGAGTTCGTTTCATACGGCGCGCTGACGCTCGCCGCACTGCAGTCGCAGAAATTTCCGGCGACCTGCTGGCTGCTGATGGCGATGGGCGCGGCATGCTTCGTCGTCGAGACGGCAGGGCTCGTGCGGCATCCGGAGCGGCGTCGTCATGCGCCGCGCACGCTTGTCATGCTGGCCGGCAGGTACCTTCTGTTTCCCATCGCGGTGTATGCGGTCACGCGCGGCGTATTCATGCAGCCGCTGCCGATGATCGTGCAGATCGCGCTCACGCTCCTGATCGTGATTCCGATGGGGCCGTTCGTGTACCGGCTTGTGTATGAACCGATCGCCGAAGCGACGACGCTGCTGTTGCTGATCGTCGCGGTCGCCGTGCACTTCGCGATGGTGGGCCTCGGGCTCGTGATGTTCGGCGCGGAAGGTTCGCGCACTACGGCGTTCACCGACGCCAACTTCAATATCGGCAGCCTGTCGGTTTCGGGGCAGAGCTTGTGGGTGGTCGGCACGGCGATCGTGCTGATCGCGGCGCTCTATCTGTATTTCGACCGTACGATCTCCGGCAAGGCGTTGCGTGCGACTTCGGTGAACCGGCTCGGCGCGCGTCTCGTCGGCATCGGCACGACACAGGCCGGGCGGCTCGCGTTCACGTTTGCAGCAGGTCTTGGCGTGCTGTGCGGCATCCTCGTCGCGCCGCTGACCACCATTTACTACGACTCAGGCTTCCTGATCGGCCTTAAGGGCTTCGTCGGCGCGATTATCGGTGGTCTCGTCAGCTATCCGCTGGCGGCGGCCGGCTCGATTCTCGTCGGCCTGCTGGAGTCGTATTCCTCGTTCTGGGCGAGTGCCTATAAGGAAGTGATCGTGTTCACGTTGATCATCCCGGTGTTGCTGTGGCGCAGCCTGGCGAGCCCGCACGCGGAAGAGGACGAGGAGTGACACGATGAAACGGATCATGCAAAACAGATTCTTCTGGCTGTTCCTCGGGGTGCTGTTTGCGCTGCCGGTCCTGCCGCAGCCGATTCGCGTACCGGAGTACTGGGTCACGCTGCTCAACTACATCGGACTGTATTCGATCGTTGCCATCGGACTCGTGCTCCTGACCGGTATCGGCGGGATGACGAGCTTCGGGCAGGCGGCGTTCGTCGGTGTCGGCGCCTATACGACGGCGTATCTGACGACGCAGTTCGGCGTCTCGCCATGGCTCGCGCTGATCGCGGGTGTCGTGCTGACGGGCTTGATTGCGCTCGTGCTCGGGGCAGTGACGATGCGGTTGTCGGGACACTTCCTGCCGCTCGGAACGATCGCGTGGGGGCTCGCGCTGTTCTTCCTGTTCGGCAATCTCGACATGCTCGGCAAGTACGACGGCATCAACGGTATCCCGGTGTTAAACGTATTTGGTATCAATCTGGAGTCGGGCCGGCATATTTATTACCTGATCTGGGTTGTCGTGCTCGGCGCGGTGATCTCTGTTCAGAATCTGCTTAACAGCCGGCCGGGACGCGCGATTCGGGCGCTGCGTGGTGGCGGCTCCATGGCTGAGGCGATGGGCGTCAACACCGCATGGATGCGCGTGGTGATCTTTGTCTACGCGGCGGTTCTCGCGGCGATTTCCGGCTTTCTGTACGCGCATCTGCAGCGAGCCGTGAACCCGACGCCATTCGGCCTGAATCACGGCATCGAGTTCCTGTTCATGGCGGTGGTCGGCGGGGTGTCTCACGTTTGGGGTGCGGTACTCGGCGCGGCGATTTTGACCGTGCTGCAGGACTATCTGCAAACGCTGTTGCCGAAGCTGCTCGGCGAGAACGGCAATTTCGAAGTGATCGTCTTCGGCATTCTGATGGTGCTGCTGCTGCAGTACGCGCGGCAGGGCGTCTGGCCGTTCGTCGCACGCTTCTTTCCGCGCGGCCCGCGCGCACATGTGCCGGACGATGCCGAGCCATTGCCGCAGCGCAGCAAGCCGGCAGCAGGGGAGACGCTTTTGACGGTCAAAAAGGCGCGCAAGCAGTTCGGCGGGCTGATCGCAGTGAATGACGTCAGCTTTGAGGTGAAGGCTGGTCAGATCATCGGATTGATCGGCCCTAACGGCGCGGGCAAGTCGACAACGTTCAACCTCGTCACAGGCGTCTTGCAGGCGACCAGTGGAGAAGTCAGTTTCCGCGGAGAAAGGATCGATTCGCTGAGCTCACGTGAAATCGTGAGGCGCGGCATCGGGCGCACGTTTCAGCACGTCAAGCTTCTGCCCGGGATGACAGTCCTCGAGAACGTTGCGATCGGCGCACATCTGCGTGGCCATGCAGGCGTCTGGCGCAGCGTCGCAAGGCTCAACGGAGCGGAGGAGGCGCGACTGATGGCGGAAGCGGCGAGACAGATTCGTCGGGTGGGACTCGAGCAGCATATGTATGACGAAGCCGGCAGTCTCGCGCTCGGGCAGCAACGGATTCTGGAAATCGCTCGAGCGCTGTGCTGCGATCCGACGCTGCTTCTGCTTGACGAGCCAGCGGCAGGACTCCGGTATCAGGAAAAGCAACAACTGGCCGTCCTTTTGCGGAAGCTGAAAGAAGAGGGGATGAGCGTGCTGCTGGTCGAACACGACATGGATTTTGTGATGAACCTGACCGATCGGCTGGTGGTGATGGAGTTTGGGACACGGATCGCGGAAGGTCTGCCGCAGGATGTGCAGAAGGATCCGGCAGTGCTGGAAGCCTATCTTGGCGGGGTGGAATGATGACGCAGAGTACAACGGCGGATTCCGCCACGCCGATTCTCGACGTTACGGGGTTGTCTGTTCGTTACGGAAAGGTTGAGGCATTGCACGGTGCTTGCATCAAGGTGCGGCCCGGACAGATCGTTTCGGTGATCGGACCGAACGGCGCGGGCAAGTCCACGCTGCTCAACGCGATCATGGGGGCGCTGCCGGTGATCGGACATGCGAAGGGCGCGATCGTCTACCGAGGTGAAGACGTCAGTGCTGTGCCGGTCGAGAAACGCGTTGCGCGTGGGATGTGCCTTGTGCCGGAGAAGCGGGAGCTGTTTTCGACGATGACCGTCGAGGACAATCTGGTGCTTGGCGCATATCGCCGCAAGCGCGCGGGCGAGCGCAACTACCTGGATCAGCTTGAGCCGGTGTTCACGCTGTTTCCCCGGTTGAAAGAGCGGCGGAAACAGGCCGCTGGCACGTTGTCGGGTGGAGAGCGGCAGATGCTGGCGGTGGGCCGGGCGCTGATGGGCAAGCCCGATCTGTTGATGCTCGATGAGCCGAGCCTTGGGCTTGCGCCGCTGATCGTAAAGGAGATCTTCCATATCATCAGTGCGCTCCGGCAAACGGGCGTCGCCACCTTACTGATCGAACAGAACGCGCGCGCGGCCCTGCAAATATCTGACTATGGATACGTGCTGGAGACCGGCGAACTTGCGCTCGAGGGCGCCGCAGCGGATCTTGCGCAGAATCCGCGGGTCATCGAGACGTATCTTGGATTGGCGAAAAAGGTCGCGTAGGTCTCTCGAAGCGCTCCCATCTGTCTCGTTAAAGCGGTGTGTTTCACGTGAAACACACCGCTTTTTTATTGCTGGCCGAACGGACGAAATTCGGGCCAAAAGCGAACCCGTTATAATTCGCCCATACATTTTCCTCAGAAAGGCTCACGCGGCGCACTCGGCGTGAGATCCGCGATGCTTTATCCCACAGAGTTTGACGTAATTGTCGTCGGCGGCGGTCATGCCGGCACCGAAGCCGCACTGGCTTCCGCGCGCATGGGCGCAAAAACGCTCCTGCTGACGCACAACATCGAGACCCTCGGTCAGATGAGTTGCAATCCATCGATCGGCGGCATTGGCAAGGGCCATCTGGTCAAGGAAGTCGATGCGCTGGGCGGCGCAATGGCTGCTGCAACCGACGAGGGCGGCATTCAGTTCCGCATCCTCAATTCGTCGAAGGGGCCGGCGGTTCGCGCAACGCGTGCGCAGGCCGATCGTCTGCTTTACAAACAGGCTATCCGGCATCGTCTGGAGAATCAGCCGAACCTGTGGCTGTTCCAACAGGCAGTCGACGATCTGATGGTGGAAGGCGATCGCGTGGTGGGTGCAGTGACGCAGGTCGGGATTCGTTTCCGCTCTCGCGCTGTGGTGCTCACTGCCGGGACGTTTCTGGACGGCAAGATTCACGTCGGTCTGAACAACTATACCGGCGGGCGGGCAGGTGATCCTGCTTCGGTGTCGTTGTCCGCCCGGCTGAAGGAGTTGAAGCTGCCGCAGGGGCGGCTCAAGACGGGTACGCCGCCGCGGATTGATGGCCGTACGATCGATTTCTCGAAGCTTGAAGAGCAACCCGGCGATCTGGATCCGGTGCCGGTGTTTTCCTTTCTCGGCCGCGTCGAGCAACACCCGCGACAGGTGCCGTGCTGGGTGACGCACACGAACGGGCGCACGCATGACATCATTCGCGGCGGTCTCGATCGGTCGCCAATGTACACGGGCGTGATCGAAGGGGTAGGGCCCCGGTATTGCCCGTCGATCGAGGACAAGATTCATCGGTTCGCCTCGAAGGAGTCGCACCAGATCTTCCTGGAGCCGGAAGGGCTGACGACCAACGAGTTTTATCCGAACGGCATCTCGACGAGCCTACCTTTTGATGTGCAGTTGGAACTCGTGCGTTCGATGCGCGGGCTGGAGCACGCGCACATCCTGCGCCCTGGATATGCGATTGAATACGATTACTTCGATCCTCGCGGGCTAAAGGCCTCGCTGGAAACAAAGGTCATCGACGGCTTGTTCTTCGCCGGCCAGATCAATGGCACAACGGGCTACGAGGAAGCGGCGGCTCAAGGATTGCTCGCGGGTATCAACGCGGGCTTGCAGGTCCAAGGCAAGGACGCCTGGTGTCCGCGGCGGGATCAGGCTTATCTCGGCGTGCTGGTCGACGATCTGGTGACGCGCGGCGTGTCGGAGCCTTACCGGATGTTCACCAGCCGGGCCGAATATCGATTGAGTCTCCGTGAAGACAACGCCGATATGCGTCTGACAGAGATCGGTCGTGAACTTGGGGTAGTGGACGACGCCCGCTGGGATGCATTCAGCCGCAAGCGCGATGCTGTTTCACGTGAAACAGAGCGCCTCCGTACGACGTGGGTCAATCCTAAGACTTTATCGGCCGATAAAGCGACAGTGCTGCTCGGCAAGCCGATCGATCACGAATACAGCCTCGCTGAGCTGCTACGGCGCCCTGGCGTCACGTACGACGGCGTCTGCGGTTTGCTCGAGGGAAACTGTGGGCCCACCGAAGCCTTGGCCGACGACAATGTTCTATTGGCGCAGATCAAGGAGCAGATCGAGATTGGCGTCAAATATCAGGGCTACATCGAACGTCAAGCGGGCGAAATCGAGCGCAACGAGGCGCACGAAAATACACGCCTGCCGGAAGGTTTGGACTATGCCGAAGTTCGCGGCCTGTCGTTTGAAGCGCGTCAGAAGCTGACGCAGTTCCGGCCGGAGACGATCGGGCAGGCATCGCGTATTTCCGGCATTACGCCAGCCGCAATTTCGTTGCTGATGGTTCATTTGAAACGCGGCCTGGGGCGCCGCTCGACAAAACCGGCCGACAAGGGCACCGACAGTACGCCGGTGGCCCAATGACCGCAAGGCAAAGAAGCTTCGGTGGGAATGACACCCGTGAGTCTTTGGCCACACTGCTGGCCGAGGGCGCACGCGAACTCGGCCTCGATCTGGGCATCGAGCAGCAGGAAAAGCTGCTCGACTATGTCGCGTTGCTCGCCAAATGGAACGCGGTGTACAACCTGACGGCGATCCGTGATCCCCGACAGATGCTGATCCAGCACATTCTCGATTCCCTCTCGATCGTGCCGCACCTTGCTGGGCGTGGTCCTTCGTCGGTGCTCGATGTGGGCTCGGGCGGCGGATTGCCTGGTATCGTCCTCGCCATCGTGCTGCCGGACTGGACTGTCACGCTGAACGACATCGTGCATAAGAAAACCGCCTTTCAGTCCCAGGCGAAGGCCGAGTTGGGTCTCGCGAATCTGTCGGTCGTGACCGGACGGGTCGAAACATTGAAGCCCGGGGTCGAGGTCCCGGCTAAATTCGATGTAATCGTGTCGCGCGCGTTCGCAGAGCTCTCGGATTTCGTTACACTGGCCCGTCATCTCGTCGCGGAGCAGGGTGCGATCTGGGCGATGAAGGGTGTACGTCCTGACGGCGAGATAGAGCGGCTACCAGCCGGCGCGCACGTGAATCAGGTTATCCGGCTCACAGTGCCGTCGCTCGATGCAGAGCGGCACCTCGTCGAAGTAGCGCTGGGCGTCTGACTGTAGAGACACCGTCATTCCAATCATTCAAAGCAGCAAAAGGGACACACCAACGATGGCAAAAATCTTCTGTGTTGCGAACCAGAAGGGCGGCGTCGGTAAGACGACGACAGCAGTCAATCTCGCCGCGAGCCTCGTATCACAGGGACAGCGGGTCCTGCTCATCGATCTGGATCCGCAGGGCAATGCCACGATGGGCAGCGGCGTCGACAAGGCCGCATGCGAATACACGGTGTACGAGGTGCTGGTGGACGGCGTCACGGTTGCGGATGCACGCGTGAAGCCCGAGGGCGTTTCGTATGATGTATTGCCAGCCAATCGCGAACTTGCCGGCGCAGAAGTAGAGCTGGTCACCGTTGTGAATCGCGAGCGCCAGCTGAAAGACGCGCTCGCGCTTGTCGCCGGTGACTACGACTTTGTCCTGATTGACTGCCCCCCGGCGCTATCCCTTTTGACGCTCAACGGCCTGTGCGCTGCCCATGGCGTGGTGATCCCGATGCAGTGCGAGTACTTCGCGCTCGAAGGCCTCTCGGATCTCGTCAACACGATCAAGCAGGTGCACGCGAACCTGAACCGCGATTTGAAAGTGATTGGCTTGCTGCGCGTGATGTTTGATCCGCGCATCACGTTGCAACAGCAGGTCTCCGACCAACTGAAAGAGCATTTTGGTGACAAGGTGTTTGACGTCGTGATCCCGCGCAATGTGCGCCTTGCGGAAGCGCCAAGCTACGGCTTGCCGGGCGTCGTATTCGACAGGGCGTCGCGGGGCGCTCAGGCGTACGTTCAGTTCGGTGCGGAAATGATCGAGCGGGTGCGGGCGCTGTAGCGTGCGAACAGGGACGTAGAGTGGGGAAACAAGGTGGCGAACAAGGCAGCACTCAAGGCGGATCGAGGAAGCATGATGAACGCAGTGGCTAGAAAGAAGGGATTGGGCCGGGGGCTCGAGGCATTGCTGGGCGGAAGCGCGGATATCACCGAAGCGGTGAAGATCAACGGCGCGCCCCACGTGTTGCCCCTCGACAAATTGCAGGCCGGAAAGTATCAGCCGCGTATGCGGATGGATGAAGGCGCATTGCAGGAACTCGCCGCGAGCATTCGCGCGCAGGGGCTGATGCAACCGATCCTCGTGCGGCCGATATCTGCGGACATGTACGAAATCATCGCTGGCGAGCGTCGGTTCCGCGCCGCACGTCTCGCCGGCCTCGACGAAGTGCCGGTGCTGGTGAAGGAGGTACCGGACCAGGCCGCCGCGGCCATGGCGCTTATCGAGAACATCCAGCGCGAGGATCTGAATCCGCTGGAAGAAGCGCAGGGCATCCAGCGTCTGCTCGACGAATTCCATTTCACGCATGAGCAGGCGGCGGAGTCGGTGGGTCGTTCGCGTAGCGCGGTGTCGAACCTGCTGCGCCTGCTAAATCTCGCGGCGCCTGTGCAGACCATGCTGCTGGCCGGCGATCTCGACATGGGGCACGCTCGGGCACTGCTCGCCGTCGACGGCGCGACGCAGATCACGCTCGCGAATCAGGTTATCAACAAGCGGATGTCGGTGCGTGAGACCGAAAAGCTGGTAACTACGACGACGAAGGCCGCGCCCGCCGTGAAGGCGCGCGCGAGCAGTGATGGCGGTCGTGACACGCGGCGTCTGGAGGAGGAACTCTCCGATCTCCTCGCAGCCACGGTGAAGATCAAGCTGGGCCGGCGCGGGCGAGGGCAGGTGCTCGTCGACTTCGGCGACCTCGACGCGCTCGAAGGCATCCTTGTGCGTCTTCGCGGCAACGCGACTGCCTGAACGCCCGCAATCGTGCCGGTAGCGGAGCGCACATCCAAGGCGCCTGGAAAAGTCCTGCGCGGGCTGCTCGCTTTCGCCGCAAAAGAGCCGGTGTTAGCCGTGCTCGTCGTTGCGCTGATCGCACTACAATGCCTGCATCCGCGTCCGTGGACTACGCTGCCGGCGCTGGTCGACTGGCAGACGGTCTTGACACTGACAGGACTCCTGATATTGACGAAGGCTGTCGAATCTTCAGGATTCCTGATGTGGATGGCGCATCGTGTCGTGCATCGCATTCACTCCGAACGCGGACTGGCTTATCTGATGATCGGCCTTGCGGCAGCCCTGTCGACGCTGCTGACCAATGACGTTGCGCTTTTCGTCGTCGTGCCGCTGACGCTTTCGCTGCACAAGCTGACACCGTTGCCGATCCGCCGCCTCGTCATTTTTATCGCGCTTGCGGTGAATGCTGGTTCCATCCTGACGCCTCTTGGCAACCCGCAGAATCTGTTCCTGTGGCAAACAAGCGGGGTGTCGTTCATCCGCTTTGTGTGGGCGCTTGGCCCGCTTTGCGCCGCGCTGATGGTGATGCTTTATTTGCTGACGGCCGCGGCGTTTCGGGCGAACCCGCTCGATCTGTCGAAAGATGTGGAGCCGCATCCCGTCGACCGGCCGCTTGTCGGCGTCGCCGCGCTGCTGTTCGTCGCCTTTGTGCTGCTCGCCGACGCGCGTCATGCCGGCATCGGAGTCGCCGGCGTCGGAATCGGTTTTCTGCTATGGCGCAGCAAGATCGTGCTGAAAATCGACTGGCTGCTGCTGCTGATCTTCGTGTTCATGTTCATCGTACTGCGCAGTGTCGCCGCGCTGCCCTGGGTGCAGGAGGTGATCGGACAGCTCGGGCTCCAGACGCCGCTGCGCGCGTATGCCGCCGGTGCGATTCTGTCTCAGGGCATCAGCAACGTTCCCGCAGCGATCATGCTCGCCGAGTTCACAAAAGACTGGCGCGCACTCGCGTTCGGTGTGAGCGTCGGCGGTTTCGGTATCGCCATTGGTTCGCTTGCCAATCTGATCGCCGTGCGGCTTTCGAAAGAGCGGGGCATGTGGCTGCAATTCCATCTGTTTTCGATGCCATTCTGGATCGCGAGCGGCATCGTGGGTGGCTGGCTTCTGTTGCATTTATGACACGCGTGAACAGCGTCTGACGACGTCGCAAAAGCCCCCGCAAGAGATCACTCAAGCCAGCCAATTCCGCCTTGCCGCGACCGCCTTACAGTTCCAGTGTCTACTGCCGTAGACGAGCACTTTTCGCATCATGGAGGCTCGTTTCACGAGGGTTATTGGTCGACTTAAAGTCTTGAATTGCCTGCAACTATCGCTTACAATCGCCCGGATTTATTTGCTAGGCAACCCCGTAAGCGCTGCGTAAGCTCGCGGACTGAACAGGACTCTGCGGAACACTGCGATGGTGGCTCAATCGTCGAATAAGACGCCGGACGAAGGGCACGACGAACACCGCGCAGCACGCTCCGTTTCAGGTGCGTCCGCCGGTCAGCACGCAATGCAAGACGATGCGTGGGATGTCGAGCAGCAAGATAACAATATCGTTCCGCTCACGCGGGCCGAAGCTGAAAAGCTGTTTGGTCCGAACGTGAGTCGTCCATCGCGCGTTACACCTTTCCGGGTCGTGGCAGCGCAAATGGTTTTGTCCCTGGGTGCGACGCTGTTGTGGTGGCTGTTCTACAAGCCGCCGGGTGATGCTGCGCTGTCCGCATTCCTGGGAGGGGCGATCTGCTGGGTGCCGGGTGCGATGTTCGCGGCACGTCTGAGAACGCTGAGTGGCGCCGAAACAGTGATGAGCTGGATGATCGGCGAAGCGCTCAAGATGGGAGCCACGATCGCGATGTTTGTTGCCATCGCTTTCTGGTATCACGACGTACGCTGGGTGCCGCTGCTCGTGACTTACCTCATCGCGCTGAAGACGTACTGGATCGCGCTGGCCTGGCGGTGAAGTAGAAAAGAATAGAGGCTGACGCACGGCGTCAGTATCAGAGACGCGGATTCGACACGATCCGCGTTGGCGTGTTCCCGCAATGCTGTATTGCGGCGGGAGTGGCCAGAGACGATTTTCGACAATTTGGGTGGCATTAACGATATGGCAGCTAGCGAAGGCACGCGCGCTCTGGATCCGTCCGAGTACATCGCGCACCACTTGCAGAATTTTTCCACTGCACACCAGACGTCGATTTTCGACATTCACGTGTGGAATCTGGATACCCTTTTCTGGTCGATCGTTTGCGGTCTGGCCACCATTCTGATTCTGCATCTCGCTGCCCGCAAGGCGACGTCCGGCGTGCCGGGCCGCTTCCAGTGCGCAGTCGAAATGCTGGTCGAGATGGTCGAAGATCAATCGAAGGCGATGATTCACGGCAGCCGTGTTTTCATCGCTCCCCTCGCGCTGACCGTGTTCGTCTGGGTCGCGCTGATGAACTCCCTCGACTTCATTCCTGTCGACCTGCCAGGTCGCGTGATCGGCTGGCTGGGTCTCTCCGAAGCCATTCCTCATCACCGCATCGTGCCGACCGCCGACCTCAACGGCACGCTCGGCATCGCGCTCGGCGTGTTCGTGCTGATGATTTACTACAACTTCAAGATCAAAGGCGCCGGCGGCTTCGTGCATGAACTGCTGTCCGCGCCGTTCGGTGCGCATCCGCTGCTGTGGATTCCGAACCTCGCACTGAACATCATCGAGTTCGTCGCGAAAACGGTTTCGCTCGGCATGCGGTTGTTCGGCAACATGTACGCCGGCGAACTGCTGTTCCTGCTGATTGCCCTGCTCGGCAGCATGTGGGGTTTCGGCGCGGAC
>Ga0070732_10000854_pt1 | contig 17417 bp, 16 predicted proteins | sample Coa_R1_5_FD_66449 | JGI IMG/M metagenome (GOLD analysis project Ga0070732, IMG submission 66449) | Surface soil microbial communities from Centralia Pennsylvania, which are recovering from an underground coalmine fire - Coalmine... | ecosystem: Environmental > Terrestrial > Soil > Unclassified ...
GGATCGTATTTGTGATCGTGGCAGCGGGCGCAACCGACCGTCAGCCCCAGGAACGCGGAGCCGGTGGTCGCAATCATATCGTGTAGTTCATCGGCCCGCTGATGGGCGGTAAGCACCGGGTCGGGACTTTTCACTGCATCCCACGCTCCCGCCACCAGAAATCCGGTGGCTTCATCGGCGCCCAACATGTCGCCGGCAATTTGCTCGCGCACGAATTGATCGTACGGCTTGTCCGAATTGAACGAACGGATGACCCAGTCGCGATAGCGCCAGGCATTGGGCCGGGGCAGATTTGTCTCGAAGCCGTTGCTCTCGGCAAAGCGCACCACGTCGAGCCAGTGCCGTGCCCAGCGCTCGCCGAACTGCGGGCTGGCCAAATAGCGATCTACCAACTGCTCGTAGGCATCGGGCCGCGTGTCGCGCAGAAAATCGTGAACTTCCTCCGGCGATGGCGGCAAGCCGACGAGATCGAATTTGAGCCGCCGAATAAGCGTACCGCGATCCGCCTCGGGAGCAGGCGCAAGTCCTTCCTTTTCGAGACGAGCCAGAATGAAGTGATCGATGGGATTGCGCGGCCAATCGGCGTGCTTCACGGTTGGCAGCGGCGGCCGCGTAATAGGCTGAAAGGCCCAATGGACGCCAACCGCCGGATCCTGCGCCACCGCAGAGGAGATCGGTGCAATCAGGTAAAGCAACGGCGCCAGGCGCAATATGGGCAGGAATGACCGCATAGCATTAAGAGTAGCAACAGCGGCCAGCGCCGCGAAGTCCCGCGTTTAGCGAGCAGGCGCAAATCCGTTCATGCCCGATATGCCTATTTCTTCTCAAACCGAACGAAGTAATTCTCGTTGAGGATCTTTTCTTCACCAATCGTCTTGAAACCGGCCGACGTGATTTCCCGCACGAAAGTCTCCTGTCCCGCGCGCACGTGGCCCATTACAAAATCACTGCTCTTGCCCTCAATCCGGTGAAAGTCGATCAGGACGATTTGGCCGCCGGGGCGGAGCGCGTCGTGAATCGATTGTAACGTGCGTTGCGGGAACTCGAAGTGATGATAAGTGTCGCAAATAAAGACCAGATCGACAGAGTTCTTGGGCAGCTTCGTGGAATACTGGTCGCAATGCACCGTCTCGACATTCTTGATCCCGCTTTCGGTGCAGGTTTTTTCGACATAGCGAAGGAACGGCTGCGAAATATCGACGGCGTAGACCTTGCCCTTCTCGCCAACCTCGACGGCAAACTTCCGGGTGAACAGCCCGGTGCCCGCGCCGACGTCAGCGACTGCCATTCCCGTTTTCAGCTTACAAGCAGCAACAATGTCTTTCGCCTTTGTGGCAATCTCCCGGCTCTCGCCTTCGAATTTCTTGAGATACTCTGGAATGTCGGGGTTCTCGAAGGGCTTGTTGATCCCGGGCTTGACGCTTTTTTCCTGTGCCGTCACAGGTATGATTGGCACCAAAACGACTCCGACGACGGCAACAAAGGCAGAAAAGGAGTGTTTCATTTTTCGTTCCTCAATTGCAATTGATTTAATTTACTCTTCTCTTCCGACTTGAGTTATAACTGCGCGAAATTGCGTAGCATTGTCAGCCCCACAGCCTGGCTCTTCTCCGGATGGAACTGGGTCGCAAAGACGTTGTCTTTCCAAATGGCAGCGGTGAACGGCTCGGGATAATCGGCCTCTGCTGCGATCAGGTCGGGCGATTCCGGGACGGCATAATAGGAATGTACGAAGTAAACCGCATCGCCGTCGTTCAATCCTCGAAACATCGGGCTGGGCCGGCGAAAGCGAAGCTGATTCCATCCCATGTGCGGGACCTTGAGGCCGGTTCGTTGCGGGAAGCGCACCACGTCGCCGCGGAAGATCTCCATGCCGGTGAACAGGCCGTCTTCAAAGCTGCGGGTGAACAGGAATTGCAGCCCGAGACAGATGCCAAGGAACGGCCGGCCGGCATGGATATGATTGCGAATTGGCTCGGTCAGGCCGGTTTCGCGCAGCTTGGCGATGCCATCGCAGAAGGCGCCGACCCCTGGCAACACCAACTTTTCCGCCTCGGCAACGCGATTCGGATCGCTGGTAATCATGGCGGGCTGGCCGATACGTTCAAACGCTTTCTGCACGCTGCGCAGATTGGCCATTCCGTAGTCGATGATGACAATTTCGCGAGCCATATTGGTGTCCCGTGAGCCGTAGGTCAGGCTTTCCAGCCTGACAAGCTATCGCAGTCAGGCTGGAAAGCCTGACTACTGTCCGCTTCCTCCTTCCATTGATTTTGCCGGGGGCCGAAAGGTTCGCATCAGCAGAGCTAGCGAGAATAACATCATCCCGCTGCCGCCGAACAAGATCAGCAACAGCACGTCGTTGAAAAACAAAGGCTGAAGTTCCGGCCCAATCCATTTCCAACAGAGCCAGGTTATAAGCGTGCCGACTGCCAACCCGGGTCCAAACGGCAAGGAATTATCGCCACGGAAGATTAGCTGTGGCAAGGCCAGGAACAGCGACGCAACCGCCCCGACCAGGAACGCAATTACTACAACCTGCCAGCCCAAAAACGCGCCTACCATCATCATCAGATCGGCGTCGCCGAGGCCAAGCGCTTCCTTGCCGAGCCCTTTTTCAAACAGGAACTTGACGGCCCGCAGTAGAAACGTGCCGGCCAAGGCGCCGGCTAAGCCAGTGAAGAGCCCCAGCTGCCAGCTACCGGCTGGCAGTCCAGTCGGCGGGGGCCCCCATACAGGCCATGGATACAACCCCGGTTTCACCGGTCCCATCATCATCGACCATTGATTTAATGAGGCGCTACGGACGAGCGGAAGCGGCATCGCCTGTGCGGGCGGATTCGGCCAGGGCCACGGGAACGCAATGGCGAAGATGAGTCCGATCAGTGTTCCCGGCAGCGTAACCGACAGAGGAATCGTGCGGTCCTCCAAATCGCACAGCGCGGCCGTGAGAAGCAGGCAAAACAAAACCGCCCGGTGCAGGAAGAACAGGAAGTAAGCCCGGTTCTGCCAACTGAAAGGTTCGAATTGCAGATCGCGCACCGCATTGCGAAATTCCGGCATCTCGTGCTGATTGCGAATCACCTCCAGGTAAAACAGGCCGACGAACGCTACACCGACCAGCAATTCAATTAGAAAATAGCGAATGGAAAAACGCGCCTTGCAAGTGCGGCAGCGGCCGCCCAGGATCCAGTAACTCAGCAGCGGCAGGTTATCGTACCAGCGAATGGGTTGAAAGCATTTGCCGCAGCGCGAGCCGGGCCAGGCGATGCTCTTTTCTCGGGGCAGCCGCGCGATGCACACATTCAGCAAGCTGCCAATGATGGAGCCCAAGATAAATACGATGACAAGGACGAAAATGATGGGGCCCTGGTAGATAAGGAAGTCGATCATGATGCCAAGATATCATCCACAATCTCATGCGGCGAGCGACCGGTTGTGTCAACAATCAGAGTCGCACATTCGCGGTACAGACTCTCGCGCTGCCGCAGCAATTCCTTAATCTCGGCTTGGCCGCCGGCAAGCAAGTTCGGTCTGCGCCCCCAGGTCGAGTCATCATCCTGCAGGCGTTGCCACAGTGTCTCCGCATCGGCCGTAAGCCAGATCACCTTTTGGGTTGCGCGCAAGCGCTGCCGGTTGGTTTCCCGCAACACCACGCCGCCGCCAGCGGCGATCACGGCTGGCCCTTTTTTTAGCAGGTCTTGGAGCACTTCTGTTTCCAAATCGCGGAAGTGCTTTTCCCCCTCGGCAGCGAAGATTTCGCGAATGCTCTTTCCGCCCCTTGCTTCGAGTTCAACATCGGCATCGTAAAACGGCAAGGACAGTCTTTCCGCCAAAAGCCGGCCGACGGTTGTTTTTCCCGTTCCACGAAGCCCGATAAGCAGGATCGAGCCGAGTGCTGGCGGCGTCATTCCTTCGCCTCGGCTTCTTCGTCATCGTCGCGAATGGTTACCGGCGAGAGAGCCTCGCGAACAATGTCGCGCAAATCTTCCAGTGGCGGCTGGCGACCGGTAAACATCTCGAATTGCAGCGCGGCTTGCCGCACGAACATCTCCAGGCCAGTCACCACTCGGCAACCGCGTTGGCGGGCCGCTTTCACCAGCACCGTGGACTCTGGGTTGTAAACAGTGTCGAAAACGATCATGTTCGGCTGCAGGTAGCCAGCGTGGATAGGCGTGTCGTCCAGGTTCGGATACATGCCCACGGAGGTGGCGTTTACCAGAATGTCGCAGCCGGTGACATGCCGGCCCATCCATTCCAACACGCGGCCTTCGACTTCTTCCGCCAGAACATGGGCTCGTTCCGTCGTGCGATTGCTGATGGTCAGGATGCAACCCGCCTTCTTTAGTGCATGCGCGATGGCCCGGCCCACGCCGCCGGCGCCCAGGAGAGAAACCATCTTATTGCCCAACGTCGGCGGATTGCCGTCTTCGCTCGGCCCCATAGCAACCAAAAGCGAATCGATCACCGCCTGGTAATCTGTATTGGCGGCTGCAAAGCCGTCTTCCCCGGCAAGCCGCACCAGCGTGTTGGCAGCGCGCGTCTGCCGCACCGTTTCGTCCGGTTTCTTGGCAAGGGCCGCGGCGGCTTCCTTGTGCGGAATGGTGACGCTGTAACCATGCACCGGAATGCTGTCGAACGCATTCAAGAAGGGCTCGAGCCCTCCTCGTGGCACGCGGAATGGCAGATACACGGCATTGATGCCGTAATCTTTGAACAGTCGATTGTGCAGGAGCGGGCTCAAGCTATGCGCGACCGGGTCGCCGATCACGCCGTAGACTTTCGTGTCGGCATTCATGGTGCCAACGGGGTAAACCGTTTGCAGGTCATGCATCGACGGCATGCCGGGAGCGATCACGCGCTCGGGGTTGAAGGCGGCATAGATGAATGGAGCGCCGAATTTCAGGCCTAGCAACCGGCTGGGGAAACCGATGTCGCCCATGCAATGGGCCACGGTCGGCTTCTTGGCGTCCTTCACGAGATTCAGAATGCGAAGGTTGTCTTCCGGTTGCTGAGCGGTGACGGCAATCTTGAGCACGTCGGCGTCTTGCCGCTGCATCTTTTCGAAGATTTCGTCGAGGTTATCCGGAACGTTGTCTTGATTGTGATAGCTGACGATTCGCTTGGTCGAACCGTAGCGGCGAATCTCATCGGCGACGGTGGTTTCCAGGTCCACCCAGTCGAAGCCACTGGCGATGCATTGCCGCAACAGCATGCGGCGTTGCTCTTCGGTCCCCTTCCAGCGGCCGCCGTCTTCCGGCTTGCGAATGGTCGCCACCAGCGGGCAGGGGCGGTTTTCCAGCAATCGCTTCATTTCGGGAGCGCGATTGAGGAAATCGAGCCGCAGCTCCAGCATCTTGGCGCCGCGTTTGGCAGCTTCCTGGATTTCCACCATCATCATCCGGTGGCGGGTGCGGGCAATCACCACACAAACGCGGTCCAAATTCGAAGTCATTCGCTCTTCTCGTTTGGAGAACTCCCCTTCCCCTGACTGGACATTCTAACGAATGCGCTATCCCGCCGCAACCGCCCCCGCCCCGCCGTCGTAGGTCAGCCTTTCCTGGCTGTCTGCGGAGTCGTCGAGTCAGGCTGGAAAAACCTGAACTACGTCCACGCCCTTGCGACTCTTGCCGGAGCAAGTATGATGTAATCGCATTGGAAAACAATGTAAAGGAGAGGAACCAATTTGATCGCACGAGTATTCATCGCTTGCATGGCATCGCTATTGCTCTCGCCGTGCCTTCGCGCCGACACGCTCGATGAAATCAAGAAGCGCGGCGTCATTCGATGGGGCGGCGATGAAGAGGGCGGCGCGCCGTACATCATCGGGGGCGATGACAAGACCCGGCCGGCCGGATTCGAAGGCGAACTGATGGAGGCTCTGGCCAAAAAGCTTGGCGTCCGACCGGAATTCAAACAATGCGACTGGGCCAATCTGACCGACCTACTTCGCGGTGGCGAAGTAGACATCATTTGCAACGGCGTCGAACTCCGTAAGGATCGCGTGCAAAGTAATCTTTGCACCATTCCTTATTTTGTAAACGACCTCCAATTACTGGCACGCAAAAATGATGGGCGCCTCAAGAGTTGGGCCGATCTCCGCCAACCGATTCAGGGAGACAAATGGCATATCGGAGTACTGACCGATACGGCCGCCGAGCGTTTCCTCAAGGAAAACTTTGCGGAGACAGTGAAAACCAAGGATTATCCCGGCACAACTCAGGCAATGGACCACGTTCGTGACGAACAACTAGACGCAACCCTGACTGATCTGATGGCCGCGAACACTTTTGGAAACCGTTATCCGACTCTGCATTTTGTCGGCGAAACAGTGGGTCGCGGCTATTTCGTGATTTACCTTCGCCCCGGAAATGAGCGACTGCGTGACGAATTGAACGCCGGCCTTCGCGAGATGATGGCGGACGGTCGACTCAAAACGATCTATGACAAATATCAGATCTGGAATGACGCACAATTAACACTCGTCATCCCCGAAGTGCAGCAGTTGCCCGATCAGATGCGTGGCGGTGAAGAACGCAAACGCGGTTGGGCCGTCATCCGCGAAAACTTGGTCACTTTGCTGGAAGCAGCCGGTATGACGGTGCTGCTCAGCATCACCTCCATGCCCCTGGCAATTGTGCTTGGGCTGCTGATTGCATTGGGGCGTCTGTTCGGGCCAGCCATCTTGCGCGCGCCGCTAGCTGTTTATGTGGAAGTCATCCGTGGCACCCCGCTAATGCTCCAGCTGTTCTTCCTTTTCTACGTTTTGCCGTGGGCAATTCACAGTTTCGTGGCCTTGCCGGACTGGTGGAACCATAATTTCGCGCTCATTGCAGCCGTGAGCGGGCTGGCCATCAATTACTCTGCATACGAGGCCGAAATCTACCGTGCCGGCTTGCAGGCGATTCCCGCGGGGCAAATGGAGGCCGCGCTTTCACTGGGCCTCACGCGGCGGCAAGCGCTTCGCTACGTCCTTGTTCCCCAGGCGGTGCGAATTGTCATCCCTCCCGTGACGAATGACTTTATTGCCCTCTTCAAGGACACCTCCGTCTGCTCGGCCATCACGATCATCGAGTTGAGCAAACAATACAGTATCGTGGCCAATAACACCGGCGCCCCGCTGGAAGTTGCTGCCGTGACCGCACTGCTGTATCTGGCGATGAGCTACCCGTTATCCCTGCTGGCCCGACGCTTGGAGAAGCGCGTGCCGGCCATCAATGCGTAGGTTGGAAGCGAACGATGATCCAAGTCTCTGGCCTCTGCAAAAATCATGGTTCACTGGCCGTACTCAAAGGCGTCTGCATGTCGGTGCAGCGCGGCGAAGTGGCGGCCATCATCGGCCCGTCCGGCGGCGGCAAGAGCACGCTACTGCGCTGCATCAACGGCCTGGAGCGCTTTCAGCAAGGCGAAATTCAAGTCGATAACCTGAAACTTTCCAGCCGGCCCGACGGCGAAGCGTTGCGGAAACTTCGGCAGCACGTGGGCATGGTTTTCCAGCAGTTTCACCTATTCCCGCACATGACCGTGCTGGAAAACGTAATGTGTGGGCCGCGCTTGGTGTTGAAGCAAAGCCGCGCTCAAGCCGAGCCAGAGGGCGTGCGCCTGTTAGAGCGCGTCGGCTTGAAGGACAAACTGCATTGCAAGCCCGAGCAACTGTCCGGCGGCCAGCAACAGCGCGTGGCAATAGCCCGAGCCCTGGCCGTGAAGCCCGATGCCATCCTTTTCGACGAACCGACCAGTGCGCTGGATCCCGTCATGGCCAATGAAGTGCTGGCCGTGATTACCGACCTGGCGAAGCACGAACAGACAATGCTGGTGGTGACGCACGCCATGGGCTTCGCCGAACGTGTGGCGCAAACCGTGCATGTGATGGCCGAAGGGCAGGTTGCGGAATCTGGCCCGGCCGACCAGATTTTTCACGCGCCAAGAACGGAAGTCACGAAGCGCTTTTTGATGCAGGTGAAGACAAGCTAACCGCTTGGGGCTTCGCCGGTTGCCGCTTCACTGCTTTTGCGGTTGAAAGAATACCATCCATTCCAGGAATCCCACATGAACCCCGACCGCACCAGGCAAATCATCACTGTAGGCCACAGTCCCGACCCCGACGACGCTTTCATGTTTTACGCGTTGGCCCACAACAAGATCGACACGGGCCGGTTTCACTTTAGACACGAATTGCAAGATATCGAAACGCTGAACGATCGCGCTATGCGCGGTGAACTCGAAGTTTCGGCCGTGAGCCTTCATGCCTATGCTTATCTCCAGGAGAAATATGCACTACTGCCTAGCGGCTGCAGCATGGGCGATAAATATGGGCCGATGGTCGTGGCCCGGCGCAAATTGAACCTTGATGAATTGAAGAACATCACGATTGCGGTGCCCGGAAGACGGACCACCGCTTTTCTGGCGCTCCGACTTTTACTGCCGGAGAGCTTTCCGAGCGAAGTGATTCCATTTGACCAGATCATTCCGGCCGTTGCCAACGGAAAATTCGAAGCCGGTCTGATCATCCACGAAGGGCAATTGACGTTTCAGAATCAGGGCCTACAACTCATCGCGGACCTCGGCGTGTGGTGGCAAGAAAAAACCGGGCTGCCGTTGCCCCTGGGCGGCAACGTCGTGCGGCGCGACCTGGGGCCGGAAGCGATTCGCGAAATCAGCCGGCTGCTAAAGGAAAGCATTCGCTACTCGCTCGACCACCGGAAAGAGGCCCTGGCCTACGCGCTGCAATATGCCCGCGACATGGACATCGCTCTGGCCGACCGATTCGTCGGCATGTACGTGAATGAATGGACGCTGGACTACGGCCCGCGTGGCCGCGAAGCTGTGCAACGCTTACTAGCAGAAGGGCACCGTGCCGGGGTGATTCCGAAGCCAGTGGCTGTGGAGTTCGTGGAATAATACCGCTTGCGGCATTGCAGAACATGGAACTTCTCGCTCGCTTTGTCTGCCCGCCATCGGCGTGCGGCTACTTGCCAGACCGGCTCTGGCAACTCGAGTACGAGTTCGTGCGCGCTATGACAGCCGGTGAGTACGCCGAGCGCATGGCCAATGGCTGGAGGCGCTTCGGCCGGAGCCTATTCCACCCCGTTTGTCCGCATTGCCAAGCTTGCCGCACATTGCGCGTGCTGGTCGAGCAGTTTCGCCCCAACCGCAGCCAGCGCCGGGCACGGAAATTGAATGAGGGCGTTGTCCGCCTCAAGATCGGAAAGCCCAGTGCAAGCCGCGAGAAATTGGAGCTATACGATTGCTATCATGACTTCCAAAGCGAATTCAAGGGCTGGCGCGAACATGCCCCAAAGGAGATGACGGAGTATATCCAATCCTTCGTGGATAATCCATTTCCCGTGCAGGAATGGTGTTTCTATCTGGAAAAGAGGCTCATCGGTGTCGGCTATGTGGATAATCTGCCCGGCGCGATGTCTGCCATCTATTTTTATTACGACCCAAACGAACGCCATCGCTCACTGGGAACATGGAATGTGCTGAGCATGATCGAAGTTGCCGCGATGCGCGGCATTCCACACGTGTACTTGGGCTACTATGTGGAAGGCTGTGCGTCGCTTGAATACAAGGCGAACTTCGCGCCCAATCAGGTTCGCGAACCGAATGGCGATTGGCGCGATTTTCGGATCTAACTTGCTAACCTGCCGCTTCCATTCCCTCTTTCTCTGCGGATCGTTACTTCTTTTTCGGAGCCGAAAACCCTTCGAACACATTCTCGCGTTCGAGCGGTAACTGAAAGGCGTCGGCCACGCGGGTCATGTAGTGACAGCGGCACGCCCACCAGATCACATCAAACATGCGCTCGGCGCCGAATTGCCGGCGCAGTTCCGCGACGTCGGCATCGTTGATTGATGCTGGTTCTTGTGACATCTTCTTGGCGTAAGCAAAGGCCGCTTGCTCCTGTGGCGAAAACGACGACCAGTCCCCGCTGGCCAAGTTCTTTTCCCGTTCGCTGATTTGCTTCTCATCCAGGCCCGCGACCGCGAGCAACATTTCGCAGTGGCCCATTCAGTAGAAGCACTGCAGCGACCGCGTGACCACCCAGAACAGGCTCTCCTCGAAAACGCGGTCCTGTTGCGACTCTTCCCCAAAATTCCGAGTGCACAGCGTCCAGGCGGAAGCCAGCTCCGGTTGGTAGCCGAGGCAGACCAGGCTCCAGCGAATCTTCAGTTCGTGGTCCTTTGGGTAAGTGGGCGGCAGATATTTCTTCACCGACTCGAACGTCGGCACTGGAATCCGTGGTTCCCGGGCCCGCTGCTCGGTCAGCAGTTTTTGCAGCGAGCCGTAGTCCACCTTGCCCCACTCCGGAGCGCCGGTTCGCGTTGGCTTCGAGCCATTGGCCGGCTTCGGCGACGTTCGTTTGGGTGCTTCCGCTCCGCCGGCCCATGGCCTCGGGAACTGCACTGCCAGCGGCGGTAATGGCCCGCCTTTCTCCACGTTCAAGCCAAGTGTGAGCAGCAACCGGTCCTGGAAATTCGCATAGGCCAACAACTGCACCATGGCCACGACCTTGGCGTCGCCGTATTCTTCGCGCAGGGTGGCCACTTCTTCATCCGATACCTTGTACGCTTCCTTCGTCAGCTTCCGGGCGAAGGTCAGCGCATTTTTTTCCTCCGCGGGCCATTGCTTTGCCTCGCCTTTCAAGACCGCGATCTCCGCTTCCGTCCCACCCGCGCGGCGAAAGTCGGCCAACGCGTACGCTTCGCCGTACGGGCTGCGGTTGGCATTCGCCGCCACCCAGCGCATCTCCGCTCGCAGCTTGGGATCGAGCGGGCTTTTGGCACGATGCGAGTAATCCAGTTCCAGCATGGCTGCGGTCGTGCGCGGCATGGGGGCGGCCAGCGCTCGCGCCCAAATCGGCAGCGGCGTGCCGGCCGACGGTGCTTCGGTTTTGGACGCGGTCTGCGGCAACTTGGCCCACGCCTCGGCATTGGAAAGCACCGGCACACGAGTAAGTTCCTTCTTCGAGGCCGGCGGGATTTCTTCGAGTTGATTCATGATGATGGCTTGCTCCAGTTCGCCGGGCGTGAAACCGAATGGCCCCCGGCCGCCCTTGTAGGCGATGCGGCCGTGCTTGTCGATGAGGTACAGCCGATCCGGCATCCCGCTATAGAGATGGCCGACACGATCATCGATCTCGTCCACGACGAGCGGTATCGTCATGTTCAGGGTTGAACAGCACTTCGCGGCAATCTCTTCGCGGCCGATCTTCGTGAGCGGCTGCGCGAAGCTCACGCCGACATTGTCGTTCGACTTCATCCGCCAGCCGTCGGTGGGGTGTGCCTCACGAACATATACCCCCAGGAATTCCACGCGGTCGCCGTAGCGTGCCTTCAATTCCTCGATAGACCCAAACTGGGCCCGATACGGCCCTCAGGTAAAGCTGCCAAAGACCAGCACCACCGGCTTTTTGCCGAAGAACTGCGACAGGGTAATCGTCTTCAACTTGTCACTGGTTTTCAGCGTGAAATCCGGCGCCTTGTCGCCGACTTTTGGGCCTTCGCACGCTGAGCCGAGTTCACCCTGGAAGAGCCCTTTCAGCAGCGTAGCCTTCGAAGGAATGTCGGGAAGGCTGAATTGCGCCGGCGGAGGCGTGGGGTTCAGCAAGGCGCGAGCGTCATCGGCATTCAAATAGGTCTTTCCTTGCGCGAGCTTGTCGAACAGTTCGTTCCACTCCTCGCGAGTAAGCTTCTTATCATTGTTCGGATCCACCATCCGCAGCCATTGGTACGCGTAGTTCATCTGCTTCACGTAGGCCGACCTGCTTGACCAGTCCAAATCGTCTTCGGAAATGACGCCGTTGCGGTCACGATCCAGCCGCATGAAGAGCGCTTTCGGCCCGGTCCAGTCCTCTTCCTTGATCTTGCCCTTCTTCTTCACATCGTAGCGCTCGGCCAGCCATTTCCAGGTATAACGGCTCTCCGACGGCTTGAACCAGCCGTCACCTTGGCCCATCATCGAACCGGACAGGATGGCCTTCAGCATCAGCGCAAATTCCGACTCCTTCGCATCGCGACGAACGTCCCGAAGGAGCCGATAAAAGAGGACATCGTCCGGCGGACTTTCGGCCCGGACTATGCTGCACGGAAGCAAGAATAACAGGAGGATAATCAACCAACGAGAGCGCATGATAATTCTCCAAGAGGTTGAGAACCATCATGGCAAAAGCGATCTTTACAATCAATAACCGAGAGAAAAAAAACGCGACCGCAAAGGGGAGGCTGAGTTTACGTTTTGGAAGTGATATTTCGTTGCCAAGCGATTCGCCAGCTTGCAACATAGAACTTGTGGTGTTTGCAAACGGACAAGATTGGAATCTTGTCCTACGGGGAGTTCGTTGTGCCATCGACCGGGGCTGATCCGATTGGGCGTGTGTTGGCGAGTCGCTACCGGGTCGTGGACCGACTCGGGGCGGGCGGCATGGCGGTCGTCTTTCGGGCCATGGACGAGCGGCTGAAGGCCGACGTCGTGCTGAAGATGCCGCTGCCCAATGCACTGGCCGCCCCGGATTTTCGGCCACGTTTTGAGCGCGAGATTCGTTCGCTCGTACACCTTCGCCATCCGCATGTCGTGGACATTTTGGATATTGGTGACGATGAGGGCATGCCCTTCGCCGTGATGCCGTTTCTGGCGGGCGGCAATCTGAACGATCGCCAGGCGCGTGGCAAAATGGGCGAGTCGCTGCCAGTAAAGCCTGCCAGCCTGCGCGACTGGCTGCCGCATGTGGCCGCAGCGCTCGACCACGTCCACCAACAGGGTTATTTGCACCGCGATGTCAAGCCGGCCAACATTCTCTTCGATCAGCATGGCAATGCCTTTCTGAGCGACTTCGGCATTGTGAAAGCCCTGGCGGCCAACCCGCGCAAGAACCAGGCGAATTGCGAACTTACCGAGCCAGGCACGATTTTGGGCACGCCGGAGTACATGGCCCCGGAGATGATTCGGGGCGAAAAAGTGGATGGCCGGGCCGATCAATTTGGCCTGGCCGTTACGGTCTATGAAATGCTGGCAGCGCGGGTTCCCGTGAAAGGCTCGTCGGTGGCCGACGTGATGGTGAACCGCGCCCGGCATCCGGCCGTGCCCATTCACACATTGAATCCGGGCTTGTCGCCGGCGATTTCGACGGCTCTCGCTCGAGCGCTGGCCGATGATCCCAAGGCCCGTTTTCCAGATTGCGGCAGCTTCGCCAATGCGGTGCTGACGGCGCTGGATGAGCCGGTGCCCGGCACGCCGCCGACGCCACCGGCCATTCATTGTCCGCGTTGCCGCAAAGCCTTCCGCTGGAGCGCGGAAAAGGCCGGAGCGAAAGTCCGCTGTAGCGGGTGTCACACGACTTTTGTGGTGCCGGGCGACCCCACCCGAGCCGCGGGGCAGCAATCAAGCGACGAGCCGACAGAAGCGTACCCAAAGCCGAGGCCCAGCAGAAAAGGCCTGTGGATCATTCTTGGCATTGGAGTCGGCTGCGCAGTGCTCGCGGCCATCGCCGGCCTGATTGTGTTGGCGGCGTTCGGAGCGCTTTGGTTCGGCAGCATGCGCACTCCCCGTGCCGACGAACCAACAAACCCGGAAGTTGCCGTGATAGGCCGATCAGGTGCCTCAACTCGCGTTGCCGGGCCGCCACGCGAGCTGGTCCTGGAAGACAATTGCGACAGCAAAGAAACCAGCAAGATCAAATTCGGCGGCACGACCGATGACCGCGTCTACAAAGGCGGGACCGTTACGGCCGGCAGCCTTAGTCTCGCAGTCCTGGATCCGGGTGATTACGAATGCGAAATTCGCGCCCGGCTAGTCCCTTCCAAGACCGCCAACGCCCTTCACTTCCGCTTCTCGTTCGAAAACGACGATCGCAAGGCCGCGATCAGCCGCGATGTGCTCGTTTGGACCACCGACGCCAATGGAGTTTCGCGCGTCGATCGAGAGACCTGGCTGCCCACGGCAAACGGTAGCCACAACGACCGTGACATACCGATCTGGACTGACAGCAAGAGGTCGTTCAATCCCAATGAGTTCAATACGCTCCGGTTCACCATGCGCGGCCAGAAAGCAACCTTTGCTATTAATGACCAGAAAATTCAAGAGGTGCTGGCGCCTCTCACCGGCCGCACCGGCAAAGCAGACGAGAAAGGCAAGTTCCGTTTTTTCCTGAGTGCCACGACGAAACAGAAGGTGGAACTGGATCACGTGAAAGTGTGGCGGCTGGATGGGCAGTGATGCCGGCCCCCTTGTGGCCTGAATTGACGCGAACCACACCGAAGCGTTAGGATGGATTCGAGGAGACACCCCATGATTGAATTGACGAAAGAGCAACGCGAAGCAGCGACCGAACATCCGAACGATCCGCTTGAGTTGGTGGATCCGGAAACGCTCCAAACGTATGTGCTGTTGCGAAAGGATCGGTATCGGCAATTAGAACAAAGAGATAATGACGAAGCCGTTGCTGCCGTTCGAGAAGCCTATCCGCTGATGGATGAAATCGCCGCCAAGGCCGGTTGGGCTGACCCCGCCATGGACATTTATGACGACCTTGCTGCAAAGGACGGAACATGAAGCGCGGCGATGTCGTGATCGTGGATTGGCCCCTATTTCGCCCACTAAGTACCGGTCAAAAATCCAAACCGCGTCCTGCTTTGATCATCCAAAATGACGTTGACAACGCTCGCCTGACAAACACTATCCTGGCCATCATCACCAGTGTAACGCGACGTTCAATGGAACCAACTCAATTGCTTATCAATACTGCAACACCGGAAGGTAAGCAACCAGGACTGCGGCAGGACTCAGTCGTGAACTGCGTCAATTTACTTACCATTGAGCAGTCCAAGATTCTTCATATTATTGGAAGTTTCCCTCCCACTTTAATGCAGCAAGTTGATGACTGCCTGAAGACGGCGCTTGAGTTACCGTAGCACGTTCCTCACACATTGTAGCTCGTCGAGCTCGTCGTCCCGCCATGCCCGGTCCAGTTGGTGTGGAAGAACTGGCCGCGCGGCTTGTCCACGCGCTCGTACGTGTGGGCGCCAAAGTAATCGCGCATCGCTTGCAGGAGACTGGCGGGCAGCCAGGCGGAACGGTAGCCGTCGAAATATGCCAGTGCCGAAGAAATCGCCGGCAGCGGAATGCCGTTCAGCACGCTGGCCGAGACCACGCGGCGCCAGCCGGCCTGGCAGCGCGCTACTTCGCCGGCAAAATACGGGTCGATCAGCAAGTTCGGCAACGCCGCGTTGCGATCAAACGCTTCCTTGATCTTGCCGAGAAACGCACTGCGGATAATGCAACCGCCGCGCCACATGAGCGCGACCGCGCCGTTATTGATGCTCCATTTCGCTTCTTTGGCCTGGGCATTCATCAGGGCGAAACCTTGAGCGTAGGACATGATCTTGCTCGCGTAGAGCGCCATTTCGACATCGTTTACGAAGGAATCGCGGTTGCCGGTGACGGCCGGTGTCGGGCCTTGTAGGGTCTTCGCCGCGGACACACGCTCGTCCTTCTGCGCCGAGAGGCAGCGGGCAAACACCGCCTCGCCGATGAGCGTGAGCGTCACGCCAAGATCGAGCGCTGAGCTGACGGTCCATTTTCCGGTCCCCTTCTGCCCGGCCGTGTCGAGGATCAGATCGACCATATGCTGGCCGCTGTCCGGGTCCTTGTAGCCAAGAATGTCGCGCGTGATTTCGATCAAGTAGCTATCGAGCGGGCCCTTATTCCAGCGGGCGAAGATATCGTGCATCTGCTCATTGCTCAGACCGAGCAGGCTCTTGAGCACCTGGTACGATTCGCAGATGAGTTGAATGTCGCCATATTCGATGCCATTGTGGACCATCTTCACGTAATGGCCGGCGCCTTCGGGCCCCACCCAGTCGCAGCACGGAACATTGCCGTTCACCTTGGCGGCAATGGCCTGGAAGATCGGCTTGACGGAAGGCCAGGCGGCCGGATCGCCGCCGGGCATGATGGACGGCCCACGCAGGGCCCCTTCTTCGCCGCCGGACACGCCGGTGCCAACGTAAAGCAGTCCCTTGGCTTTCATCTCCCGGCAACGGCGGCTGGTGTCGGGCCAATGCGAGTTACCGCCATCGATGAGAATGTCGCCAGCTTCGAGCAACGGCGCCACTTCGGCAATGACCTGGTCCACCGCGGCCCCGGCCTTCACCATGATCATCACTTTTCGTGGCCGCTTGAGGTTGGCGATCAGTTCCTTCACCGAGTGGCAGCCGACGATCTTCTTTCCTTCGGCCCGGCCGGCGAGGAATTCATCCACCCGCGCCACCGTCCGGTTGAAGACCGCCACCGTGAAGCCATGGCTTTCCATGTTCAGGACCAGATTTTCGCCCATCACCGCCAAACCGATCAGGCCAATATCCGCAGTAGCGTTCATGGCTAGCGCCTCATGTGGAAGGTTTCAGATCGAGGGAATTGTAGAGAAACGAACCGGCGAGGCTTGGAGCCTCGCCGCGTTTCAGTTTTCGTGCATCTTCGGCGGCAACAAAGCTCCGTTGGTGCGGTTTTCTCGCGGTGGGACGCGCCGCATTTCAGATTTCACGGAAACAATGAATAAGCCCGTGAAATTCGGCGCAAATGGTGAAACGCGGCGCGGTTTTCCTGGACAAGTGTACAAAAGTATCGTATACTTGGGGGCCAGTGTTCATGCTCCGTTTTGCACCTCAACCTCATGGTAAACGTACCCGCTGCACGACCCTGGTCGGCCCACGTCAATGTACCCTCCGCGCGGCTCAAAAAGGTTGGTCATTCTTGCGCAGAGCGAATAGTGCGCCACCCGCGGCGGCAACTACGGCGGCAACTCCCAGTGCAAGCGGTGGCACGAACTCAGCGTCGGCGGAGAGCAGGCCGTAATGCTGGAATTCGTCCGAAAATAATGCTGCTAACAGCAACAAGCTATTGTGGCAAGCGTGCAAGAGTATGCCGGGCCCAATACTGCTGCTGCGCCAGCGCACCCAGCCCAGGACCAAGCCCATGATCGCCGTAGGAATGATGCGCTCCAATGCCAGCGAGCCACCGAGGAGCACATGGAAGATCCCGAACAAAATCGCGGTTACCAAAATGGCATTGCGCGGCTTGCCGACTGCCGCCAATGCATTGAACAAATAGCCGCGAAAGAAAAATTCCTCCACGATCGCCGGTGTGACAGCCAGCGCCAAAAGCACAACTGCCGGTGAGGTATCTTTCCATTTCTCCACGGCTTCCTTGAGCCGGGCGCGCAATTCGGGTGAAACCGTAGTGAAGCCGGCCTTTTCCATGAGGGCGGCAATCTCGGCACTGAAAAGCCAGAGCGAGACGCCCAAGAGCAGCGCGCCCAGCCAGAACGGCAGAGAAGCGGCACGCAATTGAAACCCATTTCTCAGGTTCACGTTCCCCATGCGGGCTGAAAGGTACGGTACCCCGACAAAAAGCAGCAC
>Ga0070732_10000857_pt1 | contig 17356 bp, 15 predicted proteins | sample Coa_R1_5_FD_66449 | JGI IMG/M metagenome (GOLD analysis project Ga0070732, IMG submission 66449) | Surface soil microbial communities from Centralia Pennsylvania, which are recovering from an underground coalmine fire - Coalmine... | ecosystem: Environmental > Terrestrial > Soil > Unclassified ...
GGCCCTCGGATTCCTACGACTAGGTCTGGCCGGACGGGGTGTTTTCGTTAGCTGCGCCCTGCTGATGTTTGTCGTGGCGGCGTGGTTCCTGATCCTGGCGCCCGACGAGCGGACGCTCGTGGACCACCGGCTTAAGGCGGTGTTTGGCCTGATCCACGACGCCGGACTCGAAGGATAGATTGGGTCCCGAGCTGCGAGAAGGAGCGATCGGTTGAGGTCTCCGGCGGGCGAAACACAGCGCGAGTCCGGGGTGGGGCCCGAGCCTTGGACGCCCAGTCTGGTCGTCCGGAAGGCGCTGCAGAGCGTGGTGGCGCTGGGAGCCCGGCAGGCGTTGGGATACGCCCTCAACGGAATCGGTATCGCGCTGCTGGCCCGGTTGCTCACTCCTTCCGAATTTGGCCTCTACGCCATCATCACCTTCGCGCTCAGCTTCCTGACAAGTTTCGGGGACGCGGGGCTGGGAGCGAGCCTGATCCGCGAGCCGGGGGAACCGGCTGAGAAAGACTACCGCTCCATCTTTACCGTGCAGCAGATGCTCGTCGTGGCCGTCGTGGCTCTTTTCTGGCTGGCAAGCCCGAGCATTGCCCTCGCCTATCATCTCCCGGACAAGGGCGCGTGGCTGTTCCGTTTGGCGGCTCTCTCCCTTTTAGTAACATCATTTCAGGTTATTCCACAGATCCGCCTGGAGCGCCGCCTCGCTTTCGATAAGCTGGCGCTCGTCGAGGTCGGGATGGCGTTCGTTTACAACTCGACAGCCGTGATCCTTGCCTGGCGTGGCTGGGGCGCGATGAGCTTCGCGCTGGCCATGGTGGCCCGTTCAGCGGCTGGCGTCCTCCTCGTAAATCTGGTTGGCCCGTGGCGAATCGGCTGGGCATGGGACTGGACGCGAGTTCGGCAACATTTGAGGTTCGGCGTGCCTTATCAGGGTATTGCTTTCGTTTCCCTGGTGAAAGACAGCATCGCTCCGGTATTCGTGGGATTGATGTTGGGCGCCTCGCAAGTGGGCTACATCAACTGGGCCAGCACCGTCGCGGTCTATCCGGTTGTCGTTTTGGCGGCTCTCCAGCGGATCTACCTGCCCGCTTACTCCCGCATGCAGGAACACCGGGAAGAGCTGGGCCGCCTGGTCGAACAGACCTTGAGAGCGACACACGGTGTGGCGGCGCCGCTTGCCGTGTTGACCTTCGTTTTGATCGAGCCCATCACCCACGTGGTGTTTGGAGACAAGTGGCTGGTCGCTCTTCCTCTTTTCTATTTCTTTTGGATCCCCAACATCTTTTCCCCAACCTCCGCTCCTCTGATGGCGTTGCTGAACGCCTTGGGGCGTTCCCGGACTACCTTCAGCTTTGCGCTGCTTTGGATGCTGGGGACGTGGGCTCTAGGAGTCCCCCTCATCCTGCTCTTGGGGGCGCGGGGCTACGCGATGGCTTGCGCGGCGGTCTCGTTCACCACCATCTTGCTTTTCAAGGTCGCCCAGGCTCAGGTGTCATTTAGAGCCCTGGCGCCCATCGTTCCCATATGGGCCTGGGCGGGGGTGATGGGCGTGGGCGCATACTTGTTCAGGCGGGCGCTGCCCCCGACCGGCCTCATCGGGCTCGCGGGCCACGTGGGGTTGGATCTTGCAGCTTACGCCGTCGGTTTGGCAATCATCTACCCCGGCACGGCCCGCAAAACCTGGGTCTGGATCAGGGGCGAGGTATGGAATCCCGCATCTCGGTAGTGGTCAATACGCTGAACGAGGAAAAGAACCTCGCGAATGCTCTGCGTTCGGTGCGGACGTGGGCAGACGAGATCGTCGTGGTGGATATGCATAGCACGGATCGTACGGCGGAGGTCGCCCGCGAGTTCGGAGCCAAGGTCGTTCTGCATGAGGGTCCAGGATTCCACTACGCGCCGCGCGCCTTTGCGGTCCAACAGGCATCCTGTGACTGGATCATGGTCTTGGACGCCGATGAGTTGGTGCCGGTCGCCCTGGGCTGTGAGCTTCGGAACATCGCCCAGTCCGCTAAAGCGGACGTCGTGGTGCTACCGCGCGAGAATTATCTGCTGGGTGTACGGATGAATCACACGGGATGGGGTCCGAGCCAGGACGGTCAGACGCGCTTTTTCCGGAAGGGTAGTGTCATTGCCAGCTCGATCGCCCATCAGGACTTCGTGCCTGTGCCGGCCGCGCGTGTCTTGAAGCTTCCCTACAACGGCCACAATGCAATCGTTCACTTTAACTATCTCGACGCGGCGCAGTTCCTCGAGAAGCTCAATCGCTATACGAGCATCGAAGCACGACAGGCTCGGGACCGCGGCGAACGCGTAACGCCTTGGCGCGCCCTGGTAAGGAGCGCGAGGGAGTTTTACGCCCGCTTCATCAGCAGCCGCGGGTATCGGGATGGATGGAGAGGCTTCTACCTTTCGTGTTTTATGGCCTTTTACAGGTTGGCAGCTTGTGCCAAGCTGGAGGAGTTGGAGAAATCGGGACCACGAGAGTCGGTGGAGGCGGAGTACCGCCAAGCGGCCGAGAGGGTGTTGAACGAGCACGAGAAAGCCCGCGCGCCAGAGACGAAACTGTTGTAGCCGCGCCCGGCTCGCCGGCGAAATGGTTCGGGGTGTGCGCCAAGGGGCCGGCCGCGACGCTTGCCGATGACTGACACGGACCTCTCAGTATGTATCCTGACTCGCAGCCAGCCCATCTTGCTGCGTGAGTGCGTGGCGGCTTGTGTCGAGGAGATGCGCAACGCCGGCACCGCGGGAGAGATCATCGTGATCGACAATGCCTCGGCGGACGGATATCCCCGGGAACTCGCGGATGTTTTTCCAGCGGTGAAGATCATCCGCAACGAAGAGAATCTAGGCTTTTCGGCAGCCAACAACCGGGCGATTCGACTCAGCGGAGGACGCTTGGTCCTCATCTTGAACGACGATGCGATCCTTCAGCCCGGTTCGCTCGGCCTCATGCTGCATGAGCTCGAGTCCAATTCCAGGATTGGCGCGGTGGGGCCGTGCCTGCTCAATGACGATGGCTCGGCGCAAGTCGATTTCACCAACAAGCGGTTTCCCCACCTGCGCGGCCTTTTCTGTGAGTTCTTGGGGATCAATCGGATTCTGAGCAAGAGCAGCTTGACCCGGGATGTTTTCACGTTGTGGAAGGATCCCTGGACGAGCGGCGAAACCGACCATCTCGCGGGAGCGTGCCTGCTGGCGCGCCGCGAGGCGCTGGATTCCGTCCACCTCTTCGACGAGCACATTTTCTTCTGGTTTGATGATACTGACTTGTGTTTTCGGCTCAAGAAGGCTGGATGGCGGCTGATTTATCTGGCCCAGGTCCGTGTCCGCCACCATGGATCCTCCTCGTTCAAGCAATGGACGAGGTTGGAGAGAAGCCCGGTCCTGTTCGAATCGCTGATTTACTACTATCGAAAGAATGTGGGCCGCTTGCGGTGCCTGCTTCTCAGGCTCACATTGTCGGTGGCGTTTCTTCTCCGTTTGCCTTTGCTCGTTCTAAGGAACGCCTGGAGGCGCGCCAGCCGGGCAGAACACAGCGATGCTGTGGGAGCATCCCTCGCGGCGCTGCGCTCGCTGCTCCTGGGCTGAGGACACGGTTCGCGATGGACGATTCCTCGGGCGAGTCGAGGTTCGATGAAGATTGGTGTCGACGCGAGGCTTCTGTCAGATTGGCGCGGAGGGCAATCCGTTTTCCTCGAGAACATTCTGCGAGAGATGGAGCGGCTCGACCAGGAGAACGTCTACTACTTGTATTCGAATCGCGACTTCCCGTTGCGCTTCAGCAATCCTCGCTGGCACAAGCGAGTGGCTTCCTGGCTCGGCCGCGTCCCCGGGACGGTGTGGCTCCAAGCGGACGCGCGAAGCATGGTCATCAAGGACGGGATCGACGTCTTCTGGGGTCCCGGGCAAAGCTTGCCGCTGGGCCTGCCGCGCTCCGTCGGCAAGGTGCTCACCGTTCACGATTTTGTGTGGCGGTTCTATCCGCGAACCATGCCGCTCTACACGTACGCCATCCATCGCCTGTTTCACGAACGCTGGATCCGGGAAGCTGACCGGCTCATCGCGATCTCGGAGTCCACGGCTCGAGACCTCGAGGGACTGTTGGGTGTCGGGCGTTCGAGGATCGATGTCGTCTATCATGGTGTGCGGGCCGAGTACCGGCCGGGCGACGCGACGGCAGCCGCGAAGTACGTCGCAGGCAAATACCAGGTGGCGGAGAAATACATCTGCACCGTGGGAACGATTCAACCGCGCAAGAATCTTCTCACCTTACTCAGAGCGATGAAGATTCTGTCCGAACGACAGCGCCTTCGGTACCAGTTGGTCGTCGTCGGGGCGAAAGGTTGGAAGGAGTCGGCGATCTGGACCACCATGAAGAAGCTCGAACTGACCGAAGAGGATGTCCGTTTCCTCGGATTTGTGTCTGACGAGGACATGCCGTCTCTCTACCGCGGGGCTGAGGTCTTCGTCTTCCCCTCGATGTACGAGGGTTTCGGCCTGCCGCTGGTTGAGGCGATGGCCTGCGGAGTCCCCATGGTAGCTTCCGACGCTCCTCCGGCACCCGAGCTGGTGGGAGACGCGGCACTCCTGGTTCCGCCGCTCGAACCCGAAGCTTTTGCCGGGGCGATCGCCCGCCTCGTGGCCGACGATAAGCTGCGCGCGACCGTGGTGGCGAAAGGCCTTGAGCGGGCACGCGCTTTCCGCTGGGATACTGCGGCGGAAGGCACGTTGCGCGTTCTGACCAAGTCCTGGCCGAATGAGATCGGAAATGATCATCGGCCTTGAACCCGGGGCCGGCCGCGGCCCTCACGCGGCGGCTTCAGGGTTCAGGACAGTTCGTGGCAATGCAAAAGCGATATAAGAAAAGGCTATCAAGTTGACGGCTCCTCCAGATGTTTCCATCTGCATTCTGACCCGCAACCAGCCGGAGCTGCTGCGGCAATGCGTAGCTTCTTGCGTTGCGGAAGCTGCAAGAGACGGCTTCCGCGCCGAGCTGATCATCATCGACAATGCCTCGACGGACGGCGGGCCGCAACGCGTGGCCAGCCTTTTCCCGAATGTGCAGGTGATCCGCAGCGAAAAGAACCTGGGATTCGCGGTCGCGAACAATCAGGCAATTCGAGTGAGCCGCGGTCGCGCCGTGCTGGTCTTGAATGACGATGCAGTGCTCAGAGAAGGTTCGCTGGCGATGATGCTCCACAAACTGGATTCGGATCCCAGGATCGCGGCCGTGGGTCCAAAGCTGCTTAATCCTGACGGCAGCCTGCAAAGGGGATTCACCAACCGGCGTTTCCCGCACTTGCGCGGCTTGTTGTGCGGATTCCTGGGACTGAATCCTCCGCTCGAGAAACACGCCTTGACGCGTGATCTCCTGACTCACAGCAAGGATCCCAACCGGAGCGGGGAGACAGACCATTTGGCCGGCGCCTGCCTGCTGCTCCGCTGCAAGGCACTGGACGCTGTCGGATTGTTCCATCAAGGCTTTTATTTTTTCTTTGAAGACACGGATCTGTGTTACCGCCTTCAGGAAGCTGGCTGGGAAATCTTTTACCTTTCCGAAGCCCAGGTGACCCACTACGGCTCCGCTTCCTTCAAGCGGATCCTGCGGTTCGAGAGAGACGCGATTTATTTCAAATCACTGCTCTGCTTTTTCCGGCGTCATTCGAACTCTCTGCGGTATTACTTGCTAAAGACAGGCGTGACTTTAGCTCTGCTGCTCGAGGCGCCGCTTGCCCTGCTCTTTGGATTTCGGGCACGGGGCTCAAGCTGGGCGGAACGTCGCCAGTCCGCTCGAGTGTCGCTCGGGAGCCTGCGGTCGATCGTTTTGGGCCGGTACTAGCGTGTGCTGCTGCTTTGAAGGCTGGTGATGTCCGATCCGAAAGTGAGTGTGTGCATCGCGACTTACAACCGCGCCCGTCACCTCCGAGGGGCCATCGCGGGCGTCCTCGGTCAGGACTTCGCGGACTTCGAGCTACTTGTTTCTGACGATGCTTCGACGGATGCGACCGCCGATGTTGTTCGATCATTTGCCGATGCAAGGATTCGTTATTCGCGAAACCCGAGGAATCTCGGCTTATGGGGCAACACGAACCAGTGTGTTTCCCAGGCGCGGGGCGAGTACGTGCTTGTCTTGCAGGACGACGACGCGATGTTGCCCGGTCTGTTGCAGCGCGAAGTCAAGGTCCTCGATGGCTCGCCGAGCGCGGTCATGGTTCATGCTGCGGCACGGCGTGTGGATGAGAACGGCCAGCCGATCGACCAACCGCCCCAATCATGGCCCGCCGTAACGGCCGGCCTCGGTTTCGTGGCGGATTACTGGAGCGGCCCGCGCTGCGGAGTCGTGATGTCGTCCGTCATGTTCCGCAGGTCCGTGGCCGCGAGATTGGGAGGGTTCAACGCCGGCCTGCTGTTTTGTGCCGACGCGGACCTGTGGCAACGCATGGCGTTTGAAGGACAGGTGGGATTTATTCCTCAGCCGTTGATCCTGAGCCGTGTGCATTCCGGCCAGGTGACGACTCAAATCTTGCTGGACGGCGGCCGCATGCTGCGCGAGAGGCTCGAGCATGCTGAGGCCACGCGCCGATTGCTTGCCGAACAGGAAGCTAATCTCGACGGCGTGATACGCCGCCGGCTCTCGCAATACATCGCATCCGACTTGACCACGTTGCGAGGTTTCGGCGCGCCGCTGGTGCACGTCCTGCAGTACAGTTCGATGGCGATTCGGGTCCATCCGCCAGTGTTGCGGAGCGTCGCCTTCTTCCGGAATCTGATCCTGGCGATCTTTCCGCCCGCGGTGATTCGCAGGCTCAAGGAGTTGCGCAGCCGATACTGGCAAAGCCATCGCGCTGCAAATGGCGCGTGAGCGCCGGGTGAAAAAGGGAAGCATGGTTCGTGCTTTGATTGCAGTTGACCACCATTTTGTGAGGGCATCGACCGGAGAGGTGTATCTGGGACCTCCGATGGCCCTCGCCGGTTACCGCTTCTGGGAGCAGTACCTCGAGGCGTTCGACGAAATCGTCGTGCTGGCGCGCGTCAGGCGGGCTGAGAACGGGACGCCAACCACTGTCCGCGCTGACGGCCCGCGTGTCTCATTCTGCGACCTGCCTGACTTCCTGGGCCCTTGGGAGTACCTACACTCTGTTCCAGCTCTCCGCTCGAGTATCCAGCAGGCGGTCGAGCAGGCGGACACCTCGATCCTCAGGGTTCCGGGAACCGTCGGCCAACTTGCCTGGAAGACCATTCGCGGGTTGGGACGGCCTTATGCGCTCGACGTGGTCGCCGATCCATGGGATATGTTCTCTCGCGGTGCAGCGCCATCCCCGGTACGGCCCGTCGTGCGGCGCGCCTGGTCGAATCGACTTCGGCAGATGTGCCGCGAGGCTCCCGCCATTTCCTATGTCACACGCGAAGCTCTACAGAAGAGGTATCCCCCTGGGCCGCGTTGTTGGGCCGCAGCATTCTCCGACGTCGACCTGAGGGATGGCCTTATCGATTCCGCCGAGCTCGGGGCCCGGATGGCGGACCTCGAGCACCGCATGTCTTACGGAGCAGCGAGATGCCACTTCCGCATCGGATTTGTAGGCGCCCTGGCCCAGATGTACAAAGCTCCCGATATTCTGTTACAAGCGATTGCCCTCTGCATTGATGACGGCTTTGATTTCGAAGTGAGTCTCGCCGGAGACGGTAAATTCCGGCCCGCGATGGCGAGCTTGGCGCGCCGCCTCGGCATCGCCGACCGAGTCCGCTTTCTGGGCGTCTTGCCGCCGGGCGATGCGGTCCGGCGATTCCTGGACCAGGTGGACCTGTTTGTCCTGCCCTCGCGACAAGAAGGCCTGCCTCGCGCTATGGTAGAAGCTATGGCCCGGGGTTGTCCTTGTATCGGCACGGCCGTAGGCGGGATTCCCGAGTTGCTGCCGCCGGAAGACCTCGCGGTCTCAGGGGATGCGGCTGCTCTGTCTGCCAAGATCCGGGAGGTGATCGCGGACCCGGATCGCATGAGTCGCATGGCGCAGCAAAACTGGAAGACGGCGCGAGAGTATCGTCCCGATCTCCTCGAAGGCCGGCGCACGGCGTTCTATCGCCGGGTGCGCGAGCAGGCCGAACAAGCGAAGAAGTCACCGCAAACCATCTAAGGGGAAGTGATCGTGTTCCAAACTCGCCGGACTCTGTACTTATTGGCAGTCCCCGGGCTGCTCTTGCTGGCATGGAAGGGAATCCGGTTCCAAGCGAGTGCCGCTCCGCCGGGTGTTTCGGACCCCACCTTTCACGATTTCAACGGTGTGTGCAACTTGCCCGCGCCCGAAGTCGTGCGGCAGCTTGGACTCGGATGGACACGGGCCGACTTTCAATGGGGCACGGTCGAACCGGAGAAGGGCAAGTGGGTTTGGGACAAGACGGACCAGTTGGTCGCAACGGCCCACGCCGACTCGATGGAGATTCTTCCCGTTCTCGACTACACCGCGCCCTGGGCCGAGGCCGTCAAGGGCCAGCAAACGGGTCCGCCCGAACACGTCCAGGACTGGGAAGACTACGTCGACCACGTTGTGGCGCGCTACAGCCATCCCCCGTTCAGTCTGCGCTACTTTCAGATCTGGAACGAACCCACCCGCGAGGCGGGATTTTGGCGCGGGGCCACGAATCGCGATTTTATCGACACCATCTACTTGCCTGCGGCGAAGATCGTGCGGCGCTATAACGCCCGCGTGGTGTTCAGCGGCTGGCCGCACAGCAATTCCCTGGCGGAGCTGGACGGGCTGTTGAGCGATCACGACGCCTGGCGCTCGACCGATATTCTGGATGTCCATTACTTCGGTGGCTCCGCATGGCAGCATCTTTACGACTATTGGCTGGCCGCCGGCAAGTGCTCCGGCATCTGGCAGACCGAGATCGGCTTCACGGATAACGCCGACTACCTGCCCAACACCTACCTGCGAGCCCTCGAGTGGGCGCTCGGTTCGGGCTGGAGGGATCCTGACCAGTACAAGGTTTTCTGGTACGCTAATTGGGGCGCTGGGAAGGATGCCCTAAAGTGCCTGAGCACCACGGTTCAAGGAAAGATTGTGCTGACCACGAACGGGCAGCGGCTGGCGGCGATGAACGACGCGCTGGGCGGCGGCGCTCTGGCTTCCTTTACTCAGTTCCAGACGACGCCTTCGCTCCCGTCCACTCTCGATGAGTCGAAAGCTACGGCGCTGGGATTCAAGGTGGGTGACAGCCGCACCGTGGTCGCGCTGCTTCTGAACAAGGTCGGTTATCAAAGTTATTCCTCGATTTCGGTGCACGCGTCGCTCGGATTCAGGCCCAAACGCGTCGAGGTCGTGACGGCGTCCGGCCAGCGCCGTGCGCTTGACGCGGTGTACACGTCGCGGGGCGTGCAGGTGACAGTGCCCCTCAAGAACATGCAGGACGAATGCACCAACTGCGCCTGGATCGTGGCCTATGTTGAATTCGAGGCGTCGTGATTCGCGACCGTCGGGGCGGGTCCGCGGCACAAGGGACTGAGGAATGTCCACGGACGGTGTCATTCCGAGGAGCCGGAGGCGACGAGGAATCTCGCAAGGGCCTTCGTTTCAGAGCGAGATTCCTCGCTTCGCTCGGAATGACACCCTAGGCGAGTGTTCCAACTGTTAGGAGGAAGACGAACAGTTGAGCCCGGTTGACATCATTGTGGCGCTGGCTTGGCTGGCGGGTATTCTCGGGAACCGCAACGTCTGGATACCGGCGATCGGCATGGGCGCGGTGATCCTGCGGGGTCTCTCGCTGCGCATCGTCAACGGGCTCGACCTCCGCAAGCTCGAGTGGGCGATTATTCTTTTCTTGGGATACTGGCTGCTCAACTATTCCTGGTCGACCGCCGACCTCCAGAACCTCTACTCTTTCGATTTCCTGCGGCGCGACGGGGCGTTGCTGGTTACGTATCCGCTTTTCGTCATGCTGCTCGGCTGGCGTCTGAAGCCGAAGCTGGTGCGAGGATTCTGGACGCTGTTCGTCACGATTCTCGGTGTGTTGGCGATTCCGGGGGTCATGGTCAGCTTGAATCTTCCGCACCCTCTGTTCTTCGAGGACTTGGGCTTGGCGGGTTTCGAGTACACCATCGGTCAGAACATGTTTTTTGGCTGGTACGAGGCCCATAACACCTCCGGAGGAGTGTACGCAATCGCGGCAATTTTCGCACTCGCGCTCCTCCAGGAACCGTCCAGGTGGAAGCGTAAAATGTTCCTGTGGTTCGTTTTTCTGGCGTGCACGATAGGTCTGCTCTTCACGTATTCCCGAGGTGCTTACCTGGGCTTTATGGTAGGAGCGATGCTGATCCTTCCGGTACGCAAGCTGGGCAAGCTCATGAAAATCGCGCTGCTCGCCGTCGTGCCGACAGTCGCGCTGGTGATGATGAGTTCGAGGGTGCTCGATCGGATCGATACCATCACCGATCCTTACAACAACACTAACGCCTACCGCCTGGAAGTTTGGGGATACGCGATTGATGCCTTCGAGTTGAGTCCGCTGGTGGGTATCGGTTTCGGCCGTTTCAACGACAGAATGGTCCAGTTCAAAGGAATCAAGCACCTGTGGTGGGTGGGCGTGAACGGCGATATTGTGAATAACGATGCTCACGCTCATAACTCCTACCTCCACTTCCTCGCGGAGGGTGGAATCATCGGCTTGGCGCTCGGCCTCTACGTGTGGTGGTGCGCCTGGACAGAACTCTCCTTGCTCGCGCATCGACTGCGAAAGACTGACATGTATACGCCTTGTTTTGCGGCAAAAGCTTGCCTGGCAGTTGTGCTGATGACGGCAATGACCGAGCATATGCTCGGGCGGGGCTCTGTCATCATGGTGCTCATGGGCATTGTCGGGATGACCCTGGCAGCCGGGAGAGCGGAATGGGCTCGCATCAAACAAGCGGCACTTGAGGAGCAGGCTGCGGAGCGAAGGCGTCGTCAGCCGCGTGTGGGCGGGATTCCGGTTGGCGTGCGCTGAGTTACATCTGAGAGCTGCTCCGCCAGGATGTTAGCGACTCTATGAACGTCAAGGACGCGCAACGAGACTGGGACGCATTCGGCAGGTCGGACCCACTTTGGGCCATCCTTACTGAGCCCGGCAAGAGAGGCAAATGGAAATCAGAGGAATTCTTCCAGACTGGCGTCCGAGAGATCGCCGGACTGCTTCAGTACCTTGATTCGCTCGGAGTTCGACTTAAGCGTGGAAGGGCGTTGGACTTCGGCTGCGGTGTGGGAAGGCTCACTCAAGCTCTGTGCGCCCATTTCGAGGAGGTCCACGGGGTCGACGTCGCACCCTCTATGATTGAGCTTGCAAACCATTACAACAAACACGGTGGCAGGTGCATGTATCACGTCAATGATCGCCCCGCTCTCCACGTGTTCACGGACGCCAGCTTCGACTTGGTTTATTCGAGCATTACCCTGCAACATATCGAGCCTAAGGACTCAATAGAGTACATCCGCGAATTCGCGAAAGTGCTTGTTCCCGGAGGGGTACTGGTGTTTCAGTTGCCTGCCGGGCCGCGGAACCACCTCAAGGCGCTTGCCAAGCGTGGCGCTGCCAAAGCCTTGTTGCGACTTTTTCGCGCGGTCGGCTATGTCACACGACCGATCATGGTGATGCACGGTGTGGACCGTACCGAGGTACTGAATCTCTTGGAAACAGCACGACTGAAGATCATCGATGTGAGTGAGAATACTGATGCTGGCCAAGACTGGATTAGCTACCGGTACGTAGCGATCAAACCATAAGCCGGTGTTGAGATTCAACGAATTGCGTGTCGCGCTGGTGCATTACTGGCTGGTGAATCGCCGGGGCGGCGAGCGAGTGCTCGAGGCGCTGGCGGAGATGTTCCCCCAAGCGGACATCTTCACTTTGGTTTGCGATCCCCAGACGCTCTCACCCGGGCTGCGGTCGCATAAAATCATCACTTCGTTCCTCGATAAGATTCCGCTCGTGCGCCGCCACCGTCGCAAACTGTTGCCGTTCTTTCCGCTCGCGGTCGAGCAGTTCCGCCTGCGCGACTACGACCTGGTGATCAGCTCGGAATCCGGACCCGCCAAGGGCGTCATCACCTCGAGCCACACCTGCCACATCTGCTACTGCCACTCGCCCATGCGCTACCTCTGGGACATGTATCATCAGTACCGCGAGGGGCGCGGGGTGGGCCCGCTCTCGCGTCTCGTCTTCGACCTCAGTGCGCATTACGTCCGGCTGTGGGACGTGGCGACCGCTTCGCGCGTCGACCATTTTGTGGCCAACTCCGAAAACGTGGCACGGCGCATCCGCAAGCACTACCGCCGTGAGTCGCGGGTGATTTATCCCCCGGTCGATGTCTCAGCCGGATACCTTGCGGACTCCCTCGGCGACTACTACCTGGTGGCGAGTCCGCTTGTAGACTACAAGCGCGTGGACCTGGCGATCCAGGCTGCCAACCGCCTGAAGCGGCCGCTGAGGGTGATCGGTGACGGAGAGGAAGCGAAACGGCTGCGGCGTCTGGCGGGCCCAACGGTTACTATTCTTGGCTATGTCAGCGATCAAGTCCTGCGCGAAAACTATGCTCACGCGCGGGCGCTGCTTTATCCCGGTGAAGAGGACTTTGGCATGGTACCCGTCGAGGCGCAATCCTTCGGCCGGCCGGTCATTGCCTATGCGAGGGGCGGCGCGCTCGAATCCGTCAACGGTCTCTTGCCCGGTGAGACCCTCGACCCCCAGTCGACGACCGGAGTCTTCTTTGCCGAGCAGTCCGTGGATGGACTGGTCGAAGCGATGGAACGGTTCGAGTCGATGGAAAGCCGTTTTTCTCCCGCTCGCATTCAGGGGCACGCCCAAAGTTTTGGAGTGCCCCGCTTCGAGGCCGAGATCCGTGCGTTTATCGAAGAAGCGCTGGCCGAGTTTCGCAGCAGCAAGCCACAGCTCGTAGGCCGATGAGCGTCCCAGCCTTTGGTTTCTGAGAAGCGGGTTTTTCGAGGAACAAAGCCACTTCGATCCGGTAGAATCAACAGCATCCCCAAGAAACCCGGCCAAAACAGACCCATTCACTCCCCAAAACCACAACCCATCGTTTCGACCCCGGGGCTAAACCAAATCTGCGAGACGACGCGCGGCAATCGAAGTATAATAACGGTTCGGTTTCAAGAAGATCTTGCAGGGCTGCCCGTTGGAAGACGTTGCTGATCCGAACACCTGCTATGATTCGTCGGCGGCATAACTACATCGATTTCTGCCTGCGGTTGGTCGTCTTACTCCTTCCGCTGCTTGCCTTTGGCATCGGCGCATGGTTGCGATTCGGCTCGGGGCTGATTCCCCTGAATAATCCCGACGCTGACCCTTCCGACTACTTTGGTCTGCTGTTCTTCACGACGCTCGTGTGGTCGGTGGTCGTGGATCACTTTGGCATCGCGCGTATCGATGTGCTCTATTCGGCGCGCCGCTTCACCTGGGACGCGATCCGGGCCTGCAGTATCACCTACGTGGCGGTGGTGGGTGCCACGTTCTTCTACCGGTCGTCGAGCTTTTCCCGGCTCTTTGTCTCGATCAGCGCGGTCCTGCTGTTTCTTCTGGTGCTGCTGGTGGACTGGGGCTTCCGGAGGATCCTGGATCGCGCGCGTCACAACCCCAACAATCTGGCGCGGATTCTGATCATCGGTGCGGACGAGTTCGCGGAGCGCTCGGCGCGGCTGGTCCTCGAGCGGCTCGTGATGCCGTCCTCGGTGGCGGCCTTCGTCCGACTGCCCGGCCAGGAGATCACCGTCCAGCAATGTCCGGTGATAGATCTGAGCGATGTGCGGACGCTCGGCGCCTATGGTGAGATTGATGACGTGGTGATTGCCCTCCCGCCCTCGCGCCTGGGCGAGATCCCGCGAATCTTGAAGGCGCTCGAGCCTTTGTCGCTGCCGGTGCGGGCCATCCTCGACCTGGGTGAGGGAGTGGTGGCGCGCGACCTCCTATTTGACCTGAATGGGCTGCGCATGCTCGACCTGCGGGCGAGCCCGTCGGAGTCGGTGGTCTACCTGGTCGCGAAGCGAGCCCTCGACATTGTCGTCTCGACGGTCGTTCTTGTTGTAGGCGCGCCGCTCCTGGCTCTCGTGGCCATTCTGATCAAGCTGACGTCGCCCGGACCCGTGATGTTTGCGCAGGATCGGGTGGGGCTGAATAGCAAGATTTTCCGGATGTACAAGTTTCGCACCATGCGGGTCGGGGGTTCCGAGGAGAGCGCCACGCGCTGGACGACGGCCGACGATCCGCGTCGCACGCGGCTGGGGGCTTTCCTGCGGCGCACCAATCTCGACGAGTTGCCGCAGTTCTTCAACGTGCTCAAGGGCGAAATGAGCATCGTCGGGCCGCGGCCCGAGCGTCCCTACTTCGTGCAGAAGTTCCTTGAGGACGTGGCGCAGTACAACACCCGGCACTACCTCAAGGTGGGCATCACGGGCTGGGCGCAAGTCAACGGCTGGCGAGGTGACACGTCGATTCCGCGGCGGGTCGAACACGACCTCTACTACCTGCGCCACTGGAGCCTGGGGTTCGACTTGAAGATCATCGCCCTCACGGTCTGGCGAACCCTCGTGGCCAACCGGAATGCCTACTAAGATGCGTCGACGGAAGCAAGGTCAGAAGGCGGGTGTCGGCCGAAGCGGTCGTTCAAGCATGGGAGTCCCCACGGAGTGAAAGGCGTAATTCTAGCGGGTGGAACCGGCTCGCGTCTCTATCCCCTCACGCGGGTCACCAACAAGCACTTGCTGCCGGTGTTCGACCGGCCGATGATTTTCTATCCTCTACAGACTTTGGTCGACGCGGGGATTCGCGACATCCTGCTGGTGACGGGCGGCCAGGATGCCGGCGACTTCCTGCGGCTCCTCGGCAATGGCAGAAGCTTCGGGCTCAAGCATATCAACTACACTTATCAGGAAGGCGAGGGTGGCATTGCTGACGCGTTGCGTCTGGCCGAACACTTTACCGACCGCCAGTCCGTCTGCGTGGTGCTGGGCGACAACATCATTGAGACCAACATCGTCATAGCGCGCGAACGCTTCGAAGCCCAGGAACGCGGCGCTCACGTCATTCTGAAAGAAGTGCCGGACCCCGAGCGCTTCGGCGTTCCGGTGTTTGAGGGTGGCCGGATCGTACGGATCGAGGAGAAGCCCAAGCAACCGAAGTCGCAGTATGCGGTCACGGGGATTTACATGTATGATGGTACGGTGTTTGACCGTATCCGTACCCTGAAGCCGTCGGCGCGGGGCGAACTCGAGATTACCGACGTGAATAACTCGTACCTTCAGGACGGAATCCTGACCCATAGTATCCTCGAGGGGTGGTGGACCGACGCCGGGACCTTCGATTCGCTGCTGCGGGCCAACAACCTGGTGGCGCAGTCGGGGGCGAACAAGGTAACGCAAGCGGGAGCGGCGGGTGGCCATCGCGAGTCTGCACCCGCCGCCGGCTAAGCGGGAACGGGCAACGGAGCGAAGGTGAGACGCGAGATGGAGACGCTCAAAGAGTCGGCCCAGGGCGAAGTTCTCCCACTCGGTGACCGGAACGGACTGACGCTATCACTGGTGCGCCGTCCAGGGAGGAACAGCGGGACGGTCATCATCCAGCCCGACAGCTCGAAACTGATCGCCGGAGTTGAGATCGAGGCGGGCACGATTCACCCCGACGACCGAGGCTTCTTTTCCGAGCTGTTCCGCGTCGGCGCTTCGCGTTTGACGCAGAGCCTGATGGATTGTGCGACGCTTCAGGTATCGGTGGCGAGTTCATACCCGGGAATCATCAAGGCGCTCCACTATCACTTCGAACAGACCGATTTCTGGGCTCCCGTGGAAGGGATGTTCCAGGTGGTGCTCTGTGACTTGCGTGAAGACTCGCCCACCCACGGCGAAGTCAACACGCTCTACGTGGGAATCTTGCGGCCGTGGCGAATCAAGATCCCGCCGGGCGTCGGCCACGGCTACAAGATCGTGGGGACCGGCTCGGCCACTCTCGTGTACCTGACCGACAAATTCTACAATCCTCAGGACGAGGGACGGCTGGCTTACAATCACCCGTTCCTGAATTACGATTGGGAGTTGCAATCGAAGTGAGCGGTTCGGAAGTTCGAGCGGACGAGGGCATGCGGCTTTGAAACTCCTGGTGACGGGCGGCGCAGGCTTTATCGGCTCAAACTTCGTCCGCCATTTCCTGACAGCTCACCCTGACTCGTCGATCGTTAACCTTGACAAGCTGACTTATGCCGGGAATCTCGACAACCTGTCGGAGGTCGAGTCGCTCGCGAGCTATCGCTTCGTCCGGGGTGACGTCGGCGACGCGGACCTGGTTGACGGCCTGCTCAGCGAGGGCGTGGACGCCATCGTCCACTTTGCCGCCGAGAGTCACGTGGATCGCAGCATCGCCGATGCGCGCGATTTCATTCAAACCAACGTCCAGGGTTCATTCGTCCTGCTCGACGCGGCACGCCGCCGCCGCGTTCCTCGATTCATTCAGGTCTCGACCGACGAGGTGTACGGAAGCCTCGGTCCGGGTGAGAAGGCCACCGAGCAGACGTCGCTCGCGCCCAACAGTCCCTATGCCGCCAGCAAGGCTGCAGCCGATCTTGTCGTGCGAAGCTTCTGGCAGACGTATCGCTATCCGGCGATCATCACGCGGTGCTCGAATAACTACGGCCCTTATCAGTTTCCCGAGAAGCTGATGCCTTTGATGATCGCCAACGCGCTCGAAGACCGCAAATTGCCGGTCTATGGCGACGGTATGAATGAGCGCGACTGGATCTTTGTCGATGACCACTGCCGGGCGCTCGATTGTGTGTTGGCGTCAGGCCGGCCGGGCGAGGTCTATAACATCGGCGGCGGGGAGCCCGTGCCGAATCTAGGGATTGTGCGCCGTCTGCTTCGAAGGGTGGGCAAGTCTGAGGATCTGATCGAGTTTGTGATCGACCGGCCGGGCCACGACCGGCGCTATGCGCTCGATACCGGCAAGATCGCGCGCGAGCTCGGCTGGAGTCCGAGTGTCAGTCTGGACGAAGGGCTGCGCCGGACCATCGAGTGGTATCGCGGCCATCCGGACTGGGTGCGCCACACGCGGAGCGGGGAATACCGCACTTATTACGAGAAGTATTATCAAAACCGGCGTGCCTCTCTGGCCGAGTTGTAGCCCGTGCGAATTCTGGTTACTGGAAGCGGGGGGATGCTGGGCCAGGACCTGGTGGCCGAGCTCCAGTCTCGCCACGAGGTCATTCCGCTCAAGCGGGGTGACGCGGACATCACCGATGCGCCGCGCATCACCGGTGCAATCGAGCGAAGCCGCCCGGACGTGGTCGTCCACTGCGCTGCCTTCACGGCCGTCGATGATTGCGAGAGCCAAG
>Ga0070732_10000858_pt1 | contig 17351 bp, 19 predicted proteins | sample Coa_R1_5_FD_66449 | JGI IMG/M metagenome (GOLD analysis project Ga0070732, IMG submission 66449) | Surface soil microbial communities from Centralia Pennsylvania, which are recovering from an underground coalmine fire - Coalmine... | ecosystem: Environmental > Terrestrial > Soil > Unclassified ...
TCGAAGCCGTGACGGGCTCGGGTACGGGTGGCACGATCGTGATCGGGGCGGGCGCAGTTGCTTGCTCGGGCGTGATCGTCCCCGCATCGAGAGATGCGAGCCGCTCGCGGATGACCTTGAGCGGGAGGAACGACTCACGCTGCATCTTCAGGATCGTGCGCAGCCGCTCGAGATCCTTCGGGTAGAACGTCCGGTACCCCGAGTTGGTCCGGGTAGGTGTGATGAGGCCTTCTGCTTCGAGGAAGCGGATCTTCGAGACGGTTACGTCTGCGAACTCCGGCTTGAGAGCCGCGAGGACCTCACCGATGCTCTGGAACGGACGCCCCGCCATCACTGCGGTCCCGGTGCGGTGTAGAAGACGATCTTGAATTTCCCGATCTGGAGCTCATCGCCGCTCGCGAGCTCGGCGACGTCCACACGCTCGCGGTTGACGTACGTCCCGTTCAGGCTGCCCGCGTCCTTGATCACGAACCCGTGGCCCTCGCGCGAGACCTCCGCGTGCCGGCGGGAGACCGTGATGTCGTTCAGGAAGACGTCGCTGTCGGGGCTGCGGCCGAGCCGAGTGATGTCCTTGTCGACGAGAACTGTGCTGCCCGCGCTCGGTCCACCTTTGATGACGAGGAGCGCCTGATCGGGGCCCAATTCTTCGAGAGACGGCCCTTCTTCGTCCTCCGGCGCGACCGGGATGGCCATCGTCTGCTCTTCGAGCGGCTGCAGCGAGTTCCCGCAGCTGGCGCAGAAGCTGGCTCCGTCCGGATTCTTGTGCCCGCAGCGCGTGCAATACATGTCGAACTCTCCGGTCGAATGCGGCAGGCTGGAGTTATACCACAGCGTGAGGGATGGGAACGAGGCCGGTTCTGTGAACTCGTGATGCTGCGCTGGGCGGCGCGTTTCTTCAGTTGCCGGGTTGAGCCTCGACTAGCGCTTTATAGTCGCCCGACGACAGCAATCCGTCGAAGTCCGCGATGTTCGACGGCTTGATCACAACCATCCAGCCTTCGCCGTACGGATCCTGGTTCACCAATTCCGGCGCTTCTTCCAGCGCTCCGTTGCGCTCCACGATCTCCCCCGATACCGGAGAGAACAAGTCCGAGACGGACTTCGTCGACTCGACCTCGCCGAACGGTTGGCCGGCGTTGACGGCCGTCCCAGGACCCGGGATGTCGACGTACACGATGTCGCCCAGCGAGTCCTGTGCGAAGTGAGTGATGCCCACTCGCACCGAATCGCCCTCTCGACGCGCCCACTCATGCTCCGACGTGTAGCGCAGGTCTTCCGGGTACATCGTCACCTCCGAGTCGTGGGTCGCGCGTGGACGAACTGCGGCAACGCGCTGACGTGCAGGATACTTACCGAACCTTCCTCCGTGATGCGAACCGACGCCCCTTGGTTCGCCGCCAGCGAGTCGACCACTCCCCCGGGGATCCTCATGGCTTCGGCCAGGGTCGAGGCGTCCCCGATGGCCGTGACCTGGTACGGCGCGCCCACCGGGGTACCTCCGATGATGAGCGCTCCGGGGGTTCCGGTGAAGGCGGTCGACGCCACGATCCGCACACCTGAGATCTCGATCGCCTCGGCCCCTGCATCGCGCAGCTCCTGAACGGTGTCGAGCAGCACGTCGGGCCCGACGGTCGTTTTCGGATCGTCGAAGGTCATCACTATGCCGGGGCCCTTCACGGGGACGAGACCGAGCAGGATCTGCACGGCTTCGAGCTGCTGGCGCGCGTCGACGACGAGCGCGCGCTGTTGCGCTTGCGTGCCCGTTGCCTGCGCCAGCTTCACGCGGAGGTCGACGATCTCACTCGACAGCTGATCGGATCGATCGGTGAGCTCGGTGAGGATCCGCCCGAGGTCGGATTCCCGCTCGATCGACAACCGCTGCGTGAGTCCCTGCTGCGACCGCAGCTGGGTGGCGAGCAGGAAACCCAGCAACGCGAGCGTCAGCGCGATCGCGATCTGGCCTCCGGTGCGCGAGCGCGGCGATGGTTTGCCGCCCGGCGCGCTGTCGTGAACGTCGGTCATCGACTCAGGCGTGGAACAGGATCCGGCGGATCGCGGCGAGGTTCTGGAAGATCCGCACGCCGAAGACGACGACGACTGCGATCGCCATGTCTTGCACGCCGAGGCGCGTGCCCGCCCAGACGAGCAGTGCGGCAAGGATCGCATTGCTCAAGAACGAGATGACGAAGACGCGGTCGTTGAACGTGCCCTCGAACCGCGCGCGCAACCCGCCGAAGACGCTGTCGAGCGCGGCCATCACGGCCATCGGCAGATACGGCGCCCACGAAAGCGGGACCGAGTTGTGGAATGCGACGCCCAGCCCGATCCCTGCGAGCAGCGAGATGACGACCAACATGTGCTCCCCCTCCTATCGTGCCTGCTGGACCTGTGCGTATCGGAAGCGAACGCTGCCTGTGTACGCCGGGACTTGGATCGTCGAGGGCTGCTCGACGGAGAATCCCAGCCCGTAGACCTGTTCCCACGTCTTGAAGTTGCGCGCGATATCCGACGCGAGGAATGAGGACTGCATCGACGTCGCGCTCCCGATCGCGTCGACTTCGTAGGGAGACGTCAAGACGTGGAAGTTCACCAGCACCGCGTTCCCGGCGTTACGGATCGCGGACGTCCCTACCAGGCGTTGCCCGTTGATCGAGATCGCTTCTGCGCCTGCGTCCCACAGCGCATTCACCACGTCTTGCAGGTCGATGTCCTGGATGCGGCTGTCCGACTGGTTCGTGGATTGGTCGGAGGATGGCGCGTCCGAGAGGCGGACGATCAATCCGGGGCCGCTCAGTGGTGTCGTGCCGGAGGCAATCCCGATACTCGCCATCGCTGCCTGGAGCTTCTGCAGCTGCGCGCCGCCGGCCGATGCAGCGATCGCCGCCAGTTGCGCGCGGAGTTGAGAGAGCCTGCTCTCCAAAGCCGCGGTGGTCTTCTGTCGCTCCGCGACGATCGCCGCCAGCTCGCTTCTCCGCGTCGCGTTGATCTTCGAGGCCGTGTCTTGCGTCCGGAGGTCGACCGTCAGCAAGAACGCGAGGAGCCCAACCACGATCGCAGGGGCGAGCGCGCGCGCGGCCGGCGAATTCCGTTCGATCAATCCAGGGCTTCTTCGATGAGCGAGATGTATCGCTCTGCGACGGCGCGCGATTCGGCCTCCGTCGATCCTTCGGCCCACACGTGCGTGACGGGATCTTCTGGGTCCGGGATGACGAGCGCCCAGTCCGATCCGTGGAACAGCTTGAGCCCTTCTGTCTCTTCGGTCCGATCCGCCGACCGATCTCCAGCGACCCGGCGCATGACGGCACCCTTGCGGTCCCACGCGGTGGGAACCGTGCGATGAACGACGTTCGCGTCCGGCAAGCCCGAGAGCCGTTCCTCCAAACCCGTCTCGGACTTGGCGAGCAGCTCGTGCAACGTGCAGAACGCCGCGATCCCGTCGAACGCTGGAAGGCCGTCGGGGAACGCGTACGTGCCGTCTTCTGTCCCAGCGAAAACGGCGGTCTCTTCCAGCGCCGTCGACAAGATGGCCGCCAGCGAGCGTTGCGCGCGCACCGCTCGCCCGCCGCGCGCTTCACAGATCTTCTCGACGGCCGACGGAGCCGAGACGGGAACGACGATCGTCCGGCCGGGCCAAACGTCGGTGACCATGTCGAGCATCAACAGCAGCGCTGTGTCGCGCGGGATCAGTGTTCCGCCGCCGGCGACGATGTCGATCGTCTCGCCGGTCGTTTCCAGCAACGAGCCGAGGTCGGCGCGCGACGTTCGTACGAGCTCGCATAGGTGCGCACGGATCGCGTCGCGCTCGGCGTGCGTCATCGTCGGCCGCACCTCGTCGACGTAGCCGTTGACCGTCAGCGTCTCAGAACCGATCTTGCCGATGATCGCGGGAAGGACCAGCGAAGCCGGTCCGAACGCGCAGTCGACGACCGATTTCAGGTCCGCGTTGCGGATCGCTTCGATATCGAGCGCGTCGAGCAGTCCCGATTGGTAGAACTCGAGCGCGCGCGGCGGATAGCGCAGCTCACCGATCTCGTCGGGGAACGCGCGCCGCACATCTTCGCGGAAGAACACGCGCTCGATGTCGCGCTGCGTCGACGCCGTGATATCGGATCCGTCGGAGTCGAAGAACCTGATCTCGAGCGATTGCGGATCGCCCGGCACCGTCCCGACCGCGATCCCCCCGCGCGAGCGCGTCGTGCGCACGTGGAACCGTGTTACCGGAACCGGCGTCACCTCGAGGTCTTGCACATGCACGCCCGACCCGTTCACTCCGGCGATCAGCGCGCGCTTGATCGTTCGGGATGCGCGCGACGCGTCGCGGCTCATCACGACGGCTGCGCCTCGCTTCAACGTGGTGGCGTAGGCCATACCGAGCCGCACCGCGAAGTCCGGCGTGATGTCGACGTTGATCAAGCCGCTCACTCCACGGTTTCCGAACAGGGTGCGCGCGCCGGACGATTCCCAGATGATGCTGTGCGTGATGACGGCGCCGGCATCGATGCGCTTGTACGGGTAGATCTTCACGTTCGGCTGGATCAGCGTGTCCTTGCCGACGAAGCACTCGTCGCCGAGCACCACGCCTTCCTCGATGCGCGCGTTGGCGCGGATGTCGGCGTTGCGCCCGATCACGCACCCTCGAAGTGACGTACCGGCGCCGATATAGGCATTGTCGTGAACGGTCGCTCGGTGGAGGAACGCACCTGCCTTGATAGCCGAGTTATTCCCGACCACGCAGTACTCGCGCACGGTCGCGCCGCCCTCGATCTTGACGTGCTCTCCGATCAAAGCGGGGCCGTCGATCCGCGCCTCCGGATCGATGATCGCGCCTTCCCCTACCCAGACGCGGTCGGCGATCTCGAAGCCGGGCATCTCGATGTGAACGAGCCCGTCGAGCGCGTCCTGCTGTGCCTTCCGGTACGCGTCCACGTTCCCGACGTCGGTCCAGTAGCCATCGGCGATGTAGCCGAAGATCGGCGCGCCTTTCTCGAGCAGCGTGGGGAACACGTCCTTCGAGAAGTCGAACGGTTCGCCTTCTGGGATCAGATCGAAGATCTCCGGCTCGAGCACGTAGATACCGGTGTTCACGGTGTCCGTGAAGACCTGACCCCAGCCCGGCTTCTCGAGGAAGCGATCGATCCGTCCCTCCTCATCGGTGACGACGATCCCGTACTCGAGCGGGTTGGGCTGATGCGACAGAACGATCGTCGCGATCGAGCCGCGCTCTTGATGGAAGCTCACCACTTTCTCGAGGTCGATGTCGGTGAGCGCGTCGCCGCTGATAACGACGAACGTCTCGTCGAGCGCGCCCTGCGCGTTCTTGACGCTCCCGGCTGTGCCGAGCGGCGACTCTTCCGTCGCGTACGACATCGACACGCCGAGGTCTTCGCCTGTGCCGAAGTAGTTGCGCACGAGGCTTGCCAAAAACTGGACGGTGACGACGATGTCCGTGAACCCGTGCCGCTTGAGCAGCCGCACGATGTGCTCCATCAACGGCCGGTTGGCGAGGGAAACCATCGGCTTCGGCTGGTTGCTCGTGAGCGGACGGAGCCGGCTCCCGGCTCCGCCGGCCATGATCACGGCCTTCATCGTTCCACCTTAGGGATGCACACAGGAGACGACGTCAGTTTACCCGTCTGCGCTCCCCCGCCCCGCGCCGTTCTGCTGTTTCATGGAAGTGAGGGCTGCTCGGACGTAGCCGAGCCCTGAGGCGTAATACAAAGGTAAGGAGATGACGACGAACACCCACGCCGCGAGGCGGATCGAATGCGTCGGGTGCGAGATGTTGTGGATGCCGGACGCGAGGAAGAGCCCGAACATGACGCTCACGGCGAACGAGCCGTATTTCCCGACCCGCGTCACCGGCGGGATCGGCAGACCGCGTGCTTTCAAGACGGGCGCGCCGATCAGAACGAGCAGCCCGTCGCGCGCGATCACGACGAGGACCACCCACAGCGGTGAGAGATGCTTGACGATCAGTACGGCCGCACCAGACGCGAGGCCCAGCCGGTCGGACAGGGGGTCGAGTGCGATCCCCAGCTTCGAGACCTGACCGAAGCGACGTGCGATCTTGCCGTCGACAAGATCCGTGAGGAACCCCAGCGCGGCGATGATGACCGCCCATCCCATGTTGTTTTCGCCGAGGCTTACCCAAAGGAAGACGGGGATCAGGCCGAGACGGAAGAACGTCAGAAGGTTCGGCACGGTCAGGATTGCGTCTGAAGGCACCGACGCCGAAACCCGTTCCGTCATGGGCAGCAGGATATAGAGGAACGGATCTCGGGGCCGGAACGATCAGGCTTCCCCCGATGCCCGGACGAACTTCAGCTCGGACGTCAGCCCCGAAAGCGCAAAGGCGCGCCACACGGGTCCGGGCCCGCACACGATCTGGAACCGCCACCCGCCTGCGAGGGCGCGCTTGTGCGCAGCGATCAAAACGTGGAGGCCGGCTGAGTCGATGAACGAGAGCTCGCGGAGGTCCAAGATGATGCCCTGCGTGCCGTGCTCTTCGATCGCCGTCAGCTTTTCGAGGAGCTCGTCGCGGGTCGCAAAATCGAGCTCCCCGTTCGCATGTATGACGGTGTCTTCCCCCACAAGGCTCGTCTTCAGCACGAGCCCCGCCATCGGCCTCAGCGTCAAGGCAGTCCTCCTGTTGCCCAACGCGTTGCGCGTGTTAGCGATGGGTGGGACTTACTGTTTCCATCACCACATCACGATCGCCTTCCGATCGCGTCGTAAGACCGATCCGCTCGACGTGCCATGCTCCTCTACGAGTTGGTACCCATCGCCTGCCGGCGAATAACGTCACGCCCGCGCTTTCCATCTGATCGGACGACCGTTCCGTAGTTCTTGTCGATGTTCTATCTGTCATGGGGCCGTTACTTACCCGTCAGGTCAAGCGATCGAAACGCGCACGCACCGCCCAGTTTGTGGGTTCGCGGATTCAGCCTCTCCCGCTGTGGTTCGGCGGGTTGTGGCCGCAACTCTCTTTGCGCGCTTCTCACGATCCTCGTTTCGTCGGGCTGGCCGGATTTGAACCGGCGACCTCTTGACCCCCAGTCAAGCGCGCTAACCAAGCTGCGCTACAGCCCGTGCGCGCAAAGTATATGCGCCACGCGCGAGCACCCTTTCAGACTGCGCGCTTCCCCGACTTCCGGACCGCGAACCGCACCGGCGTCCCCTCGAAACCGAAGCGTTCCCGCAACCGGCGCTCGAGCGCGCGCAACGCGGGCGCGGTGATCGATCCGCTCGCGAAAAGGGCGAATGTGGGCGGCCGAGTGCTCGCCTGCGTCATGTACTTGATGCGCGTCGGCCGCGAGCGCGTGGTCGAACCAAGTGGAACGAGCTCGGTCGCATCGCGGAGCCACGCATTCAATGCTGCCGTGGGCACGCGCTTCTGCCACGACGAGAGAGCGGCCTCGAGCTCGGGAGCGATCTTATTCACCCCCCTTTTCGTCTTCGCCGACGTCCGCACGATCGGTGCCCACGGGATGAAACGAAGCATCTCGCGCGTGTCATCGGCGATCGCGTCCGCGTACTCGGCGTCGACCAGGTCCCACTTGTTGAGCACGATCACGGCCGCGCGGCCCGACTCAGCGACGCGCGCTGCGATCTTCTGATCTTGCTCGGTAGCGCGTTCGTTCGCGTCGATCACGATGAGCACGACGTCGACCTCATCGATCGCACGCAAGCTCCGTACGAGCCCGTAGTACTCGGGGCCTTTCGCGTCGCGAGTGCGCCGTCGCATGCCTGCGGTGTCGACGAACCGATAACGCTTACCGCCGAGCTCCGCGATCGTGTCCACTGTGTCGCGTGTGGTTCCCGGAACGTCGTGCACGATTGACCGCTCGTCCCCTACCAATCTGTTGAAAAGCGAGGACTTCCCGACGTTCGGTCGTCCCGCGATCGCAACGGAGACCTCCTTCCGTTCGGTCTCACGGCTGCGGGTGCCCTTGACCGTTGCTGCGACGATGTCGAGAAGCTCCCCCGCGCCCCTGCCGTGCAACGCGCTGATGGGGAGCGGCTCGCCGAAGCCGAGCCGCTGCAAACCGCCGATCTCGCGCTCGCGCGCGGCCGAGTCGACCTTGTTGGCCACGACGACAACGGGGATCTCGATCGTCCGGAGGCTCCGCGCCACCGCGAGGTCGTCGTTCGTCGCCCCGGTCTCCGCGTCGACGACGAAGAGGATCAGCTCCGCTTCGCGAACGGCGCGCGCGGCCTGCTCGGCCACCTTCGCCGTGAGGCCCTTCGCACGCGGTTCCCACCCGCCGGTGTCCACGACCGAGAATGGAACGCCGTTCCATTCGGCATCGTAGGCACGGCGGTCGCGTGTCACGCCGGACTCGGGGTGCTCGATCGCTTCCCGCCGGCCGAGAAGCCGGTTCACCAGCGTCGACTTGCCGACGTTTGCCCGTCCGACGACGGCAACGAGCGGCCTGCTCATCGGCCCTCGCGCGCGGCGCGCACCAGTGTGAGGACCTCTTCGATCGCTTGGTGCGGCGTGTGGTTGCTCGTATCGATTTTCACGGCGTCCGCTGCTGGGATCAGCGGCGAGACGGGGCGGCTCGAGTCGTGTGCGTCGCGGCGCGCGATCTCTTCCTTGAGCGCCGGGAGCGACACCGGCTCACCACTCTCCTCCATCTCACGGTGCCGGCGGCGCGCGCGCTCGTCGATAGACGCCGTGAGGAAAACCTTGATCGGTGCATCGGGCGCGACGACCGTCCCGATATCCCGCCCCTCTGCGACGACGTCGCCTTTGGCGAGGATCGCTCGTTGGTGCCGGACGAGCTCGCGGCGCACCCCTTTGTGTGCGCTGACGGCGGATACCGCTCTGCTGACCCTCGGCGTGCGGATCTCGCGGCCGACCGGGATCCCGTCGACGAGCAGCCCTTCCTCCCCGAAGCCGATCGTCGTGGCTTTCGCGAGCTTGGTCAGCGCGGGACCGTCGGACGGATCGACCCCGGCGTCGAGGGCCTTCGCGGTGAGCGCGCGGTACATCGCCCCAGTGTCGAGGTGTGCGAAATGGAGGGCGCGCGCGACCCCGCGTGCCACGGTGCTCTTGCCGGCGCCGGCCGGTCCGTCGATGGCGACGACGAACGGGCGGCGGCTCGCCCGTCGCGCGCTCGAAGGTGTGGGCATCGCCTTAGGGTACGACGAGGCGACCGAGGTCTTGTTCGAAGCCGGGGTACGAAACGGCAACCGAGTCCCACCCCGAGATCGCGGTCGGGCCGTCGGCGGTGAGCGCGGCGACCGCGAGCGCCATAGCGATCCGGTGATCTCCTGCGGCGTCGACCTCCGCGCCGCGAAGAGGGGTCGGCCCCCTGACGACGAATCCGTCCGGCCGGGAGGAGATCTCCGCTCCCATCCGTGAGAGACCGTTGACGATGGTCGCGACCCGATCGCTCTCCTTCACACGAAGCTCGGCCGCATCGCGCACCACCGTCTCGCCCTCGGCGGCCGTTGCGAGCACCGCGACCAGGGGTAGCTCGTCCAACGCGGTGACAACCATCTCCCCCGCCAGATCGAGCGACCGCCGGTCGCCGTGGCTGACCCGGACCGTTCCCCGGGGCTCCCCCGACTCTTCGATGACGTCGCCTACCTCCACGCGCGCGCCGAACATCCGAAGGACGTCGAGCACGCCGGTGCGGGTGGGATTGACCCCGACGCCGGTTATCTCCACTGCCGAATCAGGGAGCAATGCGGCTGCTACCAGGAAGAATGCGGCGGACGAGAGATCGCCGGGAACAGTCACCTTGGCGTTTTGGACATTTGTCGACTTAACGATGAGTCGCTTTCCCGACCTAGCGATTGGAACACCTAGGTACTCGAGCAGCCGTTCCGTATGGTCTCGCGATGGGGCCGGCTCCTCGACGCTGGTCTCCCCCTGGGCGAGCAACCCTGCCAAGAGCAGAGCCGATTTCACTTGGGCGCTCGCGATCGGCAGGGTGTGGGCAACTCCGTGCAGCCTGCCACCTGCCACGACCAACGGGGCGTGGTCTCCGTCGTCCTCACCCGAGATCGAGGCACCCATCTCCCGCAATGGCGCGACCACTCGTTTCATCGGTCGGCCGCGGATCGAGCCGTCTCCGGTGACGGTCGTAGATACCGGGGACCCGGCGAGCTGACCGAGCAGGAGCCGGATGGTCGTTCCGGAGTTGCCGACGTTGATGACGCCCTCAGGTGCGCGCCACGAACCCATTCCCCGTCCATCTAGCAAGATCTGGGAGTCTGTACTAGAAGTTGAAGGTTCGACACTCTCGACTCTCACGTTAAGGTCAAGTGTTTGAACGCCAAGCGATCCGATCGCGACGCGAGAGCTTGCCACATCAACGGCCGGCGAGAGACCTTCGATCTCCATCTCCCCCTCGCCCATCGCGCCCACGAGGAGCGCTCGATGCGAGATCGATTTGTCGCCGGGGACCCGAATCGACCCCTCGACTCGTCGACTCGGCGAGATAACGATCTGCCGCTTCATCGATCTGACCCTGAATCTCTTTGCAGACGAGTCGACCGATTGCTTAAGCGCTGTGTTGTTAGATCGATATATCGCTCTATCGCTGAAATATGTTGGCGATCAATAGAGAAATCGATAAAGCGATCGATCTCTATTCGCTGCGACGTTGCTGCTCCCGTGGGGTCCTCACGAGATGGGAAGGCGATCAATCGATGAGGCGTCTTATCGACATAGCGCTTCATCATCTTGGTCATATCCGTTGCTACAACTCGACGGTTCGAACGTCGAACCCCTGGTGTGTGAGCGCGGCTGCAACCTTCTCAGCAGGCCCTCGACCCGCGATCGTCAGGTGAAGAACGCCCCGTCCTCCCTCGCTCGAATGTGTTATCTGCAGATCTTCGATGTTCACCCCTAGGTTTCCGATCGACGTCGTCACCTGAGCGAGAACGCCGGGACGATCAGGAACGGGCATGACGACCTCGAACGGCGCTTCGAGAACCTCTTTGCCCGGCAAGCTTCGCCGCGCCTCGCGCGCCTGAAGCAACGCGGCGCGCAAAGGCTCTTCGTTCCCTTCGAGGATGAGATCGTGCAGTCTGAGCAGCTCATTCGCGAAATCGCGAAGCGCTGCTGCGATCGCCTCGCCGTTCTCGCGACACACGTCGAGCCAGATCTCTGGGTTGCTGGCCGCCACGCGAGTCACGTCCCGGAAGCCGCCTGCCGCGAGCGCGAGAAGGCCTGCATGGTCTTCTCCCCTCTTCGCGGCCATGTTCATCAACGTCGTGGCCGTCAGCTGAGGGACGTGGCTGATCACCGCCATGAGCTGATCATGCTCGATGGGGCTCAAGGCCATGATCCGCGCGCGCAGAGTGGTCAGAAGGTTGTGCAGCCGCTGATACGCCTCCGGGCTCGACGTTTCCGTCGGCGTCAGGATCCACCAAGCCCCTTGGAAGAGTGTGGCAGTTGCGGCATCGATCCCCTCTTGTTCGGTGCCGGCCATGGGGTGGCCGCCGATGAAGTCTGAACCATCACGTAAGACTTTCTCTGCCTCGAGCACGACTCTATTCTTCGTGCTTCCAACATCTGTCACGACTGCTCCGGGCTTCACGCTCCCTGCGAGCGCTTGAACGCTATCCGCGATCGCCCCCACCGGCGTTGCGATGAAGATGAAATCCGCGTCCATCGCGGCATCGGCAGCCGATACCGCGACCTCGTCGGCGGCTCCCCTCTCAACCGCACGAGCCGCGGCAGCGGGATCCCGATCGAAGGCGACGACGACAGCGTCGGTTTCCGCTTTCAACGCCATCCCGATAGAGCCCCCGATGAGGCCGGTTCCCACGAGTGCGACCCTCATTGCGGGAGATCTGTCCGGAGCGGCCGTGCGCCCTCGAGGTACACATGCCGCAGCGTCGCCGGCTCCTTATCTGTGTAGAGGTGGATGAGGACGCGGATGCACAAGCCGATCGCGCCTTCGACATCGAGCTCCCGCGCGCACAGCAGGGGCACGTCGCTGATCCCGATGCTGCGGGCAGCAGCCGCTGGGAACTCGGACCGTACGTCGTCGGTCGCGGTGAAGATGAGGGAGACCAGGTCCTCATGGCCGACCGCGTTTCGCTCGAGGATCGTCCGGATCAAAGTCGCGGTGCGCTCCATCACTTGCTCGCGGGTGTCGGCGTCGAGGGTCGTGGCTCCCCGAAGCGCGCGAAGTTGGCGGGTCATCGGAAGGGGATGATAGTCGCCGTCGGGCGCGACCTTCTCCGGTTTGAGAGTGTGGGGCTAGAGACCGGCCGCTGCGAGCAGTTGTCCGATCTCTTCTGCGCTGAGCTTCCGGGACTTCCCGGAGGCCAACGGACCGAGCGAGATGGGGCCGAACGAGATGCGGACGAGCTCGAGGACCGGGAAACCAACTGCGTCGAACATCCGGCGGACCTCATGCTTACGGCCCTCCATCATCGTGATCTCGACCAAGCTGCGTGAGGCTGCTCGACGACGGATCTTCACCGTCTTGGCGCGCGCCACCCCATCCTCCAGCCGAACGCCTTCCTTGAGCTTCGTTGCCGCTTCGCGCGACATCGTTCCCCGGACCTCCGCCGCGTAGACCCGCGGGATCTGGAAACGAGGATGCGTCAAGCGATGGACGAGCTCGCCGTGGTCCGTCAGCAAGACGAGGCCGAGCGTGTTCGCGTCCAGCCGCCCGACCGGCACGACGCGCCGATGGCTTCGAACCAGATCGAGCACCGTCGGCCTGCCGCGCGGGTCGGCTGCGGTGGTTACGACGCCGGCAGGTTTGTTCAACGCGATGTACGTGTGCCGCGCATCGACGTTGACTCGCTCGCCGTCAACCTCGATCCTCACCCGCGTCGGATCGACACGCATCCCCTGCACGCGAACGACGTGCCCGTCCACCGAGACCCGGCCCTCCTCGATCAGCTGCTCGGCTGCCCGGCGCGATGCGATGCCGGCCGCTGCGATCACCTTCTGCAGACGCTGACCCTCAGCAGTAGCAGGCGTCGGTGCAGGCTTCGCTCGCGCTCGGGTCGGCCGGCGCTTCGATCGCGCCGAACGCTTAGGGTTCGAGCTCATCGGCCACCGACTGCGCCGGCAACATCGACGCGATCGGCGGCATGTCTTCGAGTCCGCCCAATCCCATCCGCTCCAGGAACAGCGGCGACGTCCCGTACAGCACCGCTTGCCCCGGGCCGGGGTCGCGGCCGACTTCGTGCACGAGACCGCGCGTCTCGAGCGTGTTGATCACGCCGTCTGAGTCGACGCCGCGGATCTGGGCGATCTGCTGCCGGCTGACCGGCTGTTTGTACGCGACGATCGCCAGCGTTTCGAGCGCCGCCTGCGTGAGGCGCGGCTGCTGCACGGCAAGCACGAACCGTTCGACGTACGCGGCCACATCGGGGTGCGTATACATGCGCCAGCCGCCGCCGATCTCGCGAAGAACGACGCCGCGCTCCGCCGCCTCGTACTCCGACTTCATCTCTTCGAGCGCGCGAAGAACCGTGTCGCGCGCCGTCTCCGTCACTTGAGCGAGCTGGGTCAGCGGAACCGGCTCGTCCGCGACGAACAAGATCGCTTCGATCTGGCGCTGCAGCTCGTTCATCCGTCCGTCTCCGGCTCAGGGATGGGTGCGCCCTCGTATTCATCCACGGCGCCTATGTCGATGCGCGCCTCCCCGCTCCCCCGCTTCACGGTGATCTCGCCGAAGTTCTCGCTCTGATCGACGTCGGCTTGTCCGCGCTTGATCAGCTCTAACACCGCGAGGAACCGCACGACTTTGTCGATCCGTGTTGTGCAGTCCTTCGTGATCTCGCGGAAGGTGACGCTGGTGCGCTCGGCAAGCATCGCCATGACGGTCGCTATCGCCTCGGCGACACTGACGCGGATCGGCGTGATGTGCGACAGGTCGAGGGCCGTGACCGGCTTCGGCGCCAGCGCGCGCGCGGCGATCGTTGCGAGGTCGGCCGGCGACACGCGGGCGAGCAAGTCGGGACACAGATGGTCGAACTCCCTGCCGGGCCCGGCACGACGCCCGATGAAGCCGGCGTTCTCTGCGATCATCGCGGCCAGCTGTGCGGCGGCATCCTTGAACGCGCGATATTCGAGCAGCCGGGCGATGAGCATGTCGCGTTCGCTCAATGCAAGCGCCGCTTCCTCATCGACCGGGGGACCCGGCAACAGGCGAGCCGCTTTGATCTCGATGAGGGTGGCCGCCACGATCAGGAACTCGGTGGCCACCTCGAGGTCTAGGTCCTGCATCGACCGGATGTAGTCGAGGTACTCCTCGGTGATCGACGCGAGGGATACCTCATATATATCGAGCTCTCGCTTAGAGATCAGGTGGAGCAAGAGGTCGAAGGGTCCCTCGAAAACCTGGAGCTTTACCTGGTACGTCATGGCCTGGTCAGTCTACCGGCGGCCCTCGGGGGGCGACCGCAGCTAGGCGCCGATCAGCCGCCGGAACGAGTCGGTCATCCGGACGACGACCGGTTCCAGGAAGATGAACAGAACGAGCAAGAAGATCACCTCGTATTGCACGAGGTCCTCGAACTTCATCGCAGCCCGCGGGGAGAGGAACCGCACGAGCACCCGTCCCCCGTCTCGGCCCGGGATCGGCAGCAGCTCGATCACGGTCAGGAACGAGTTCACGATCATGATGTAGCCGAAGATCAGGCCGATGTCGTTGTGTAGCTCGGCGCGGGCGATCGCTGCCGAAACCGCGGCCACGATGGCTGTTGCAGCCGGGCCTGAAAGCGCCACCAGGATCATGTCCCGCTTGGGGTTCTTGAACGCGCGCGGGTTAAACGATTGCGCTTTCCCCCACCCGAACATCATCCCGTAAGGACCCTGGAAGATCGCGACGACGATGAACACGATGGGCATGATGATCGAGCCCAAAGTGTCGACATGTGGCTTTATCCGTAAAGAGACTCGCCCCATGAGCTTCGGCGTACGGTCTCCGAGGGCGACCGCCACACGCGCGTGCGCCCAATGGTGGAGGACGATCCCGATGAGAAAGCCGAGAGCAACGCCGAGGCCTGCGACAAGGTTCAACGAGCCGACCACGGAAGAGTCTCCTTCATCATCTGTCAGATCGTGACAGTATCAAGCAAGGATAAGGCTCAACCACAACATGAGACTTGAGGGTTGTGGCGGTCCGGCGGTGCTCAGCGCCGGCGGCCCAGTCGATCGGCCAAGATCGAGGCCTGTCCGTTGGCATCAAGGTCGGCCAAGGTGTACGAGAGCGCCTCCCTGACGATCCGGCCGCGATCCGATCCGATCCCGTACTCGCGAAGGGCGAGGCGCGCGCGTTCGAGCGCGAGCAGCTCCTCCTGCGTGCAGTAGAAGGTGATCTTCTCCTCGTGTCGCTGCCTGCCGCTTCCCTGTTTGGGGACTTGGAGCTTGCTCTCTTTATCGATAAATCTCTGTGTCGACTGCGGGCGCGTTCTCGCTGGCTGTGGTGCCGCCGTTTGATGGCGAGAAGGTATTTGTTGATATGTCGATGGATCCGCTTGTGGATTCGTCGATGTGTCTTCCTTCGGCAAGCTCGTCGTTCTGAACAGCTCGTCCGCTCCCGGCAAGCTCGCTCTCTTGGTCGTCGACAATGCCCAGCACCTCCCTGGCGAGGGCCCTGTAGGCCGCCGCCCCCCGTGAGTCTCCGGCGTATGTGAGGATCGGCTCCCCAGCCACGGGGGCCTCCGCGAAACGGATGGTCCTCGGGATCGTCGACTCGAACAGACGCGTCCCGAAGGCATCCTTGACCCGAGCGATGACCTCTCGTGCATGCAGGGTCCGCCCGTCGTACATGGTTGCAACAACACCCTGGATCTCTAGTTCAGGGTTAAGGCGATCGCGAACCTTCTCGATCGTGTCTACGAGCAGCGCCATACCACGCAGAGCGAAGAACTCGCATTCGAGCGGGATGATGACCGCATCGCTTGCCGTCAAAGCGTTGACGGTGAGAAGCCCGAGTGACGGCGGACAGTCGATCAGGATGTAGTCGTAGTTCTCTTGCGCCGCGTGTAGCACGCGCTTGAGCGCCTGTTCACGCGCAACTTCGCTGACGAGCACGACCTCCGCTGCGGACAGGTCGATGTTTCCAGGGAGCAGATCGACTCCCATGATGTTCGTCTTGATGACCACGTCTTCGAAACGCGTCGCGCGATCGAGGATCAGGTTGTAGATCGTCTGATCGAGCTCGATCGAATTCACGCCGACACCCACCGAAAGCGCTCCCTGTGGGTCGAAATCCACGAGGAGAACGCGCTGGCCGAGCTCTGCGAGTGCAGCCCCCAGGCTGATGGTTGTGGTGGTTTTGCCGACGCCGCCCTTCTGGTTCGCAAGCGAGATGATCCTGGTCACGGCGACCGCTCCCCTGAAATGTCGACAAGACGACGAAGCGATCAGTCGTCTTGTAAGTTGCGCGACTCTACTCCTTTGCGCGCGACGCGTTCAAGTCCGAGATGCGAACTTAACGAGAACTCAATCGCAGCGCCGCATCGAGCGCTGCGCTGGCGGTTGCGCGCAATGCATCGGATGCCGTTTGATCGATAAGCGTTGCGCCCAATGCCGGACGCTCGGCGCTGTCCGTCAACAAAACCAAGACGGCGCGCTCCCCCCCGATGTCACCTTCCGCGGTGTCGCGAAGCTTGAGGCTTGCGTCGACCGCGTCGATCACTGCGAGCGCTACGGCCCGCGGTGCGGTCGGCGCCTCGCCGGTGCCGGTGCGGATCTCGTCGCCGAAGGGGGCGGACACCTCGGCGCGCGCGCGGTCGGAGAGCATCTCGACCGCCACGCGGATCGGAGCGCCGGCCTTAGTGTGTTCAGGCTGAGCGGTTGCGGCCGGCCGCTCGACGGAGTGGATAAGGCGCCCGAGGGACGCCGCGAGGCGTGCGATGACGGCGCGCTCCTCGGGCTCGAAAGGGGTCTCGCGGCGGCCGACGACATGCAGCCCTCGGGACAGCGGACCATCGGTGCTAAGGGCGATCGCCAGGTACCCGCCGAGCAGCATCGTCTCGTCCCCTTCGTGGGGATCGTGCAGCGCGTCCCGGAGGGCTGTGAAGAGGCTGAACGCTTCGGACGGGTCTATAGATGCGAGGTCGGGAGCCCCGAGGAAGAGCTGGGGCCCCTGGTCTTCGGTTGCGTGGAGGTAGGCACAGAGATCGAGGGGGACGGCGGCACGCATGGCCTCGAGGCCCGCGTAGACGACGTCTTGGACGATCAACCCGGCGTCCGCCGGGCCCTGCTCTTCGATCATCCTCGATCCATGCCCTTCCCGCGGTGACCGGAGAACCGAGAAGAGTGCGACCACGGCCGCGGGCCCTTTTCGTGGTGCCGGGCGAGCCGCTCGTGCCCGCCCCGGGGCTGTTCGACGGAAGTCCGTTGGGTGGACGGATGG
>Ga0070732_10000859_pt1 | contig 17345 bp, 13 predicted proteins | sample Coa_R1_5_FD_66449 | JGI IMG/M metagenome (GOLD analysis project Ga0070732, IMG submission 66449) | Surface soil microbial communities from Centralia Pennsylvania, which are recovering from an underground coalmine fire - Coalmine... | ecosystem: Environmental > Terrestrial > Soil > Unclassified ...
TCGCCGATGCCCCCACCCGTGCACGCAGCCTTCGTGCTGCCCAGGCGCCCGGGTGGTGATCACGTCGACGACGATTGAGCGCCGCTCGAGGGAACCAAGAACAGTTCAGAAAACCGACCCTGCCCGCGCGCGATCGGCACACCCGGTCCGAATTCGCGGGCGGTTCCGCGATCAGGAAACATCGATCTTGGCCTGGCCGCGCTTGACGCATTCGAGGTCGGCGAGCGAGGCGCAGCCGTGCGGGAGCTCGGCCTCTTCGATGAGCATGTTGGGGATATCGTCCTTGATGGCGAAGCGTGGGCCGCACTGGGTGCAGATGAGTGTGTCGCCCTCGCGGCGCAAAGGGGCCTTGCCCATGGGGCAGACCAGCAAGGCCAGCAGCTCTTCGCTCACCATCTTGGGTTCCCTCCTTCTCGAGTGCGCAGCAAAGCTGTGGGGAGGGGCGGCGTTTCGACAGGCGCCCATCCGAGGTATTATGCGTGTCGGCCCGCCGGGGTGGAAGCCGAATCCCGTAATAGGGTCAGCCGACTTGAGAAGTGCTCGCGTGGGGGCTGCGACGATCCCTACTAGCCCTCCGAATGCGCTTCAATCAGGCTCGGAAAGGTCGCATGCAGCACGAGAAACGGCGCCGGGTTGTCGTCACGGGGCTGGGGGCCGTTACCCCAAATGGCCAGAGCCGAGAGGCCTTTCGCCGGGCTCTTCGCGCGGGGCTGAGCGGGGTTTGTCGGATCGAGGAGTTTGACACCTCGCGCCTGCGCAGCCGAGTCGCCGGCATCGTGCGTGGCATCGACCTGACCCGCGCGCTCGAGAGCCGCCAGCTCAAACGGGTCAGCCGAATGGTCCCCCTGGCGATCCTGGCCGCGCTCGAGGCTTTGGACGACGCGGGACTGCCCGCGGGCGAGCTCGACCTGGCCACACGCAGGCGGATCGGCATCTTGCTCGGCACTGGCGGCGGCGGCGCTGAATTCATCGAGGCGATGTACGCCCACTATTTCGCGGGCCATCCCGAGCGCGCCAACCTCTTCACCCTGCCTGCCGGCACGCACGGCAACAGCGCCTCGGAGATTTCGATCAGGCTCGGCCTGCGCGGTCCGTCGCACGTCATCTCGACCGGGTGCACCTCGAGCACCGACGCGATCGGCTACGCGCTTCGCCAGATCCAGCACGGCGATGCGGACGTGATTTTGACGGGCGGCGCGGAGGCCCCGATAGCACCCGGAATCATGGCTGGCTTTGACCTCTTGAAGATCACCTCGCGACGCTGGAACGATGAGCCGGCGCGTGCCAGCCGGCCATTCGACCGCGAGCGCGACGGCTTCGTTCTGGGCGAAGGAGCCTGGATGCTCGTGCTCGAAGATCGCGCTCATGCCCGGAGCCGCGGCGTCAAGATTTACGGCGAGATCCTCGGCTACGCAAGCACGTGCGATGCCTGGCACCGCGTGGCGCTTTCGGTCGAGCTCGACGAGCCGGTGCGTGCCATTCAGCTCGCGCTCAGAGACGCCGGGGTTGGGCCCGATGAGCTCGATTACGTCAACCTCCACGGCACCGGCACCGAACTGAACGACCGGGTCGAAACCTCCGCGATCAAACGGGCGCTTGGAGCGGTCGCGGCCCGCCTCCCGATGTCGAGCACAAAAAGCATGATCGGCCATCCCCAGGGCGCCTGCGGCGCGGCCGGAGTGGTCGCAACGCTGCTCGCCCTCGATTCAGGCTTCTTGCCTCCGACCATCAACCACGACGTGCCCGACCCCGAGTGCGACCTCGACTATATACCGAATATCTCCCGACCCGCCCGAGCCCGCATGGCCCTTTGCAACTGCATGGGGTTCGGCTCGAAGAACTCGGTGCTGGTCATCGTCCGAGACGCCGAGTGACGCCGCTGAGTCACGACCTTGTCCACCGCGCGGGCGCTCGGCTTGCGAGAGCCCGCGCAGCGCTCTAGGCTGGGCGTCGATTGCGGTTATACTGGAACCAATCGGGGCTGCCTCTCGAGTGTGCAGAGCGCACCTCGCAAGAGGCCCCCGAGGCGGATCCCAGCGGCGCGGCTGGGGTTCAGTTCGCGTTCGAATCTCGCCGGAAGGCGTTTCGATATGACGCAGACTTACGTCGTCCGGTACGGCCAGATGAGGTATCTGGGCGAATACACAGGGCTCGCGGAAATCGATCATCCGCGTAGCCAGCGGGTGGTTGTTCGGAGCGATCGCGGACAGGAGCTCGGCGAAGTGCTCTGCCCCGCCACCGACCGCACTGCGCTTTTCCTCGAGAATCCGTTCAAAGGCGAAATTGTGCGCGTCGCGACGGGCGAAGACCTGGCGCGCGAGGCCCAGCTCACCGGACGCCAGAAGGAAGGGTTCGCAACCTGCCACGAGTTTATCTCCAGGCGTCGGCTGCAAATGGACCTCGTCGACGTCGAGGCCATCTTCGGCGGGGAACGGATGGTGTTCTATTACCTGTCAGAGAAGCGGGTCGACTTCCGCGAGCTCGTCAAAGACCTGGCCCGCACGTTCCAGACCCGGATCGAGATGCGGCAGATCGGCGTGCGCGACGAGGCGAAGCTGCTGGCCGACTACGGCGACTGCGGCAAACCAGTTTGCTGCAACACCCATCTGTCGCGCATGCCTCCGGTCTCGATGCGGATGGCGAAGATCCAGAAAACCACCCTCGACCCCTCGAAAATCTCCGGTCGGTGTGGTAGGCTCAAGTGCTGTCTACGTTACGAGTTCGACACCTACCAGGACCTGGAGCGCGAGCTACCTTCCATCGGAGTGCGCGTAGTCACCGCGCGAGGGCAAGGCCGGGTGTTGGCTCTGGAGTTGCTGGCCCAGAAGGTGGTCGTCGAGCTGGAAGATCGGCGCCGGGTGGTCGTTGGGCCCAACGAGATCCACGGCGTTGAGAAGTCAAGAGCTCGGCCTGTCCCAGACGACGATGATCATGGCGAACCGTGACGGTTTGCCATACCCGCGGTAACGAGGACCTGAATCAATGAGCCTGCGCGACGATCTGGCGGGGGTCCTGGCGCGTGATTCCCGCTATACCATACATGCATACGCCTTCATTTTTGAAGCCCTCGAATTCACGAAGAACCAGAAGCGAAAAGCGCAGGGGCGCGCTCGGGGCCGTGGCAAGTCGCCTGAGCCGCCACGGCACGTTTCGCCTCGAGAGCTGTGCCTGGGCGCCCGCGACCTCGCCCTGCATCATTATGGACTTCTGGCGAAGATCGTCTTGAACGAGTGGGGCATCCATTCGACCTCCGACTTCGGCGAGCTCGTTTTCAACCTCGTCGCCGCCGGCGACCTGGAAAAGACACCCTCCGACTCGCGTGCTGACTTCGACGACGTGTACGAATTCGAAGAGGCCCTGCAACGCGGCTATGTGCTTGTGCCCGACGACGTCGCCTGAAACGCCGGTAGGGACGCCCCTGATGGACCCCCGTCGCCTGAGGTTTGGCCTGGCCCTGGTGGTGTTTGCCCTGTGGGTCGTCTCGCTCGGCGTGATGGCCGTCCTTTCCGCGCGCGAGCCTCCACCGCAGCCGATCCCGCGGAAGACGGCGCGCTGATTGAGCGCAGCACGCTCCGAGGCCGCCGGCGATGAACTGGTCGCTCATCCCAGACAGGCGTGACGCCCGCGAGCTGATGGACGCTCCCGGTTTGCCGGCGGACGAGGTTGCCGACGCGTACCGAGTGCTGCAACGTGTCAACCGGCAGCTCGGCAACCTGCGCAGCCTCAACCGCGAGATCGAGAGATTCCTGAACGAAGACGACCTCGGTGCAGTTCGGGTTTCCCTGCTCGACGTGGGCTCGGGTTCGGGCGACATCCCACGGGCTCTGAGCGAGCGCCTGGAGGTTCGAAAGCTCGACGTGACGTCCATCGCGCTCGATCACGACTCCACGGCCGCACGCCTGGCCCGCGACCGGGGACTGCACGCTGTGCAAGCTGACGCGCTTCGTTTGCCATTCGCCGACAGAAGTATCGACCTGGTGACCGCGGTCAAGTTCGCCCATCACTTCACAGGCGAGAAGCTGCATGGACTTGTCGCGGAGATGGCCCGCGTGGCCCGCCACCGCGTCATCGTGCTTGACATCCGCCGGCACTGGCTCGCCTACTGGGGCTTCGTCGCCTGGAGCCGCGTCTGCACGCGCAACCGGCTCGTCCGATACGATGGACCCCTCTCTGTCCTGCGTGGCTTCACTCCCGAGGAGCTCGGAACCCTGGGAGGTCCTCATCGCGAGTTCGACTGGACGGTCCGCTCGTACGCCGGATTCCAGCTCGCTCTCATCGGGCGGCTGCGACCGGGGCTCGCTGTGCGTTGCGCTGGTTTTTCTGACAGAAGTGGGTAGAACGATCGTACATGAGCAGGTAAACGATCTTGTCTTCCCTCAGCGCTCAATACTCTGGACTGGAGACCGCCATGCCAGTCAGCGGGGTGATGGATCCGAGCGCGATGTATGATGTCGCGATTGCCGGCGCGGGGCTTGCGGGAGCTTCGCTGGCTTTGCAACTCGCGATGGCGGGTACGCGCGTGGTGCTGCTGGATGCCGCGCGGTTTCCGCGTGATAAGCTGTGCGGCGAGTTTCTGAGCCCTGAGAGCTGGGGGGCCCTGGAACGGTTAAGGCTCGCCGACGCGGTGGCTCGCTCGGGCTTTCAGGAGATCCGGCGGATCCGCTTGACGACACCGAGCGGGAGCATGCTCGATGCGCAGATTGCCGGTCCCGACGACCGCCCGGGCATCGGTTTGAGCCGATGGGAGCTCGATGCGCTCATCGTCGAGAGAGCGCTCGACGCCGGAGCCAACGTGATCGATGGGGCTCGCGTGGGCGGCCCTTTGCTCAGCGATGACCATGTGGTCGGGCTCAGTGCTCGATCAGACACCAATGGTCCGTTCGACGTGAAAGCGACGGTGGTGGTCGCCGCGAATGGTCGTCATTCCGGGCTTGTGCATCGCACCGGTCTGACCTGGCGCGGAAGTTGGTTTCGTCCGGGTCTCTTTGGCATGAAACGCCATCTGATCGTTGCTGATGCCGCGGCCATAGCGCCCCCCGATTCGATCTGCTTGCACCTCGTGCCCGGGGGCTACGGAGGAAGCTGCCCAATCGAAGGCGCGCTCACGAACTTCTGCGCGCTCGTTCCCGAAGCTGGACTCCGCAGGCACCGTGGCAACCTCGACCACATCACCGCCGAGCTGTGCGCCCGAAATCGGGCGCTCGGCCACCTCTTTGGCCAGAGCACGCCAGTAAGCGACTGGAAGACGGTCTCGGGCGTGGCCGTCGAATTCTCGAGACCGCGGCTGCCCGGCATCTTTTACGCGGGCGACTGCCAGGGCACTGTCGATCCACTCGGCGGCCAAGGGATGACCATGGCCCTGCTCGGCGCCGAGCTGCTCGTTCCGTTCATCAAGCACGCTCTGTTAGAAGGCGGCGTCGAGCCCCCCCTCCAGCGCGCCTACGAGGCGGCCTGGCACGCGCGCTTCAAGCGAACGATTCGGCTCTGCCGCGTATTCCATCACGCGCTCGTCCACCCAGCCGCGATCGACATCGCCTCCGCATTCCGCCCACTCGCGGTACGACTACTCGCGGGTTGCTATCGGACGACAAGACAGAGCAATGAGCGATGGGCAATGAGCAATGAGGCTTGAAGAAGAAAGCCTATCTCTCGCTCCCACCCTCTACTACTCACTACCCACTTCCCACTCCCCACCACCCACTATCCACCACCCACTTCTCGTTCCCCATCGCCTCAAGAGGCATACACCCTCTGCCCGTTCGCGCGCACGCGTGCCCCGTGCTCGTTGAGGAAAGTGAGACACCTGCGCGGCAGACGGCACGTCAGGAAGATACGATCTTCGTCGTAAGTCTGTTTGCAGATCTGAGCGTGCTGCGCGAGGTAAGCGAGCACGCGGCCGTTCTTGATCGCGGTCTCGACTTCGGCATCGAGGGCATGATCGTAGATTGATTCGCGCACGGCTTGCGCGAGGCGATCGAGCCCTTCGCCGCGCGCGGCGCTGATGGCGACAGCGTCGTCATGGTGGGCCTTCAGGACGTCGAGGTACGATCGGTCAGGGACGCGGTCAACTTTGTTCAAGACCAAGATGGTCGGGTGGTCGGCCAGGCCGAGGTCGGAGAGTACCTCATTGACTGCGCTAATCTGGCTCTCGGCTTCGTGGCTCGACGCGTCGACCACGTGGAGCAGCAGGTCGGCCTGACACGCTTCTTCCAGCGTGGCCTTGAACGAGGCAACCAGCATGGGCGGCAGGTGGCGGATGAACCCGACCGTGTCGGAGAGCAGCACGTGCCCGCCGCCGTGGAACTGCCAGCGGCGCGTGCGTGTGTCGAGCGTGGCGAACAGCTTGTCTTCGACCAAAACGCCTGCGCCGGTCAGAGCGTTCATCAACGTGCTCTTGCCGGCGTTGGTGTAACCCACAAGCGACACGGTCGATACGTCGCTTCGCCCGGCGACCTCGCGCTCCTTGCGGGCCTGGACTTTGCCGAGCTTGAGCTTGAGCTCCTGAATACGGTGAACCACGAGCCGGCGGTCTTCTTCGAGCTGCTTTTCGCCGGGCCCGCGCACGCCGATGCCAGCCTTGTAGCGCGACAGGTGCGTCCACATCCGCTTGAGCCGCGGCATCGCATATTCGAGCTGCGCGAGCTCGACTTGCAGATGCGCCTCATGCGTGCGGGCGCGGGTGGCGAAGATGTCGAGGATGACCTCGGTCCGATCGATCACCTTAACGTCCAGAAGCCGCTCAAGGTTCCTGGTTTGGGCGGGGCCCAGGTCGTTGTCGAAGATCACCAGGTCAGACTCGCGCGCCTGCACCATCGCCTTGAGCTCGTCGACCTTGCCCGAGCCGATGTATGTGGTAACGTCGATTTTTGGACGCTTCTGGAGCAGGCTGCCGACCACGACGATCCCGGCGGTTCGCGCCAGGCCGCGGATCTCTTCGAGGGGGTCGTCGGGGTTGTAGTCGCTGTCGGGGAGGAGAACCCCGACCAGGATGGCTCGTTCGAGCCGGTCGAGCCGTTCGTTGGTTTTGAATTCAACCAAGGTGAGGCTTGCCCTCTCGGTGGAAGCGATGGGGAAGACCAAGGAAATTGTAGGAGAGCCCCGCACCAAGCGTCAATCACATGCTTGGTCCCCTTGAGTAGACACAGGGGCCCCTTATTGAGTTCGTCCAGCCGGGCCCGGTTCTTTTTGAGATTCCTCCATTTTCAAGATTTTATGACCAGATCGAGTCAACGCACGGCCAGCACCCGCCGCGGCCAGATGCGGCCCGTACGCGTGTCGTGCTCGGCCACGGCGACCAATTCGCCCTCGGGACCGAACAAAGCAACCTCGCCTGCCGGCACGTCTCCGCCCGCGAGCTGATTGGCCGGAAGTGGCTGTCCCTGGAAGACCGCCGCGCGTTGAGCAACAGAGAGCTGGAGCCGGGGCAATTGGGCCACCGCCTCGGCAGCCGGGCGAAGTTGGCTTGCCAGCTCGGATTCGGTGAGTGTTTGCGGGTCGAGCGCGTCAGCCAGGCTGAATGACCCGATGTGGGTGCGTGTGAGCGCTTCGACGAGTCCGCCGCAGCCGAGCGTTTCACCCAGGTCACGGGCGATCGAGCGGATGTAGGTTCCTCCGCTGCACGCGACCTCGAACTCGAGCCTGGGCCACTCGTAGGTCAGGAGGTCGATCCGGTAGACAGAGACCGTCCGGGCCGCCAGGTCGACCGTCCTGCCCTCCCGCGCCAGGTCGTACGCACGCTGGCCGGCCACCTTAAGCGCTGAGTATTGAGGAGGCGTTTGGGCAAAGGCTCCCTCCTGAGCAGCGAGAGCCGAGCGGGCCTCCGCCTCACTCGCCACACGCGGATTTGGTTCCGCCACGATCTGGCCGTTGGCATCGAGTGTATCGCTGCGCGCGCCCAGTCGCACGACGGTGCGGTACGTCTTGGGCATCCGTTGCACATACTCGACCAGGCGAGTGGCCGCACCCACGAAGACAATCAAGACGCCCGAAGCCAGCGGGTCGAGCGTGCCGGCGTGTCCGACTTTCACGCGCAAAAAAGACTTGCCGACCCGATCGACCACCGCGCGCGAGGTGAGCCCCTTCGGCTTATTGATATTCAGCAGGCCGCAGGGCTTCGGTTTCGGCTGGTCCATCTTCAGAATTCTCGCTGGCACGCTTGCTTTGGCCCGCGTGTTGCACCTTATGAGCGAGGAGACTTAACTTCAAGCCCACGGCGCTTGACTCGCGCGATCCGGTCGTGTGTTTGCCCCGGTTTTCCCGACCGTGTGCAAAGCTGCGGGTCCTGCGGAACCTTGACGAATCTGCGCAAGCTGCCAAACTGGACGAACGAATCTTTCGTGTCCGGCGACTTCGGGTCGCAGTCGGGCGGCCCTCAAGCCAAGGATCTCGCGATGCCGATTCTGCCCGCCGAGCCGGACATGTTTCCTGCGAATCTGTGGGACGGCGCCCTCACGCAGGCCGACCCCGAATTCCGCTGGTGGTGCCTGCACGCCAAACCTCGCCAGGAGAAGGCCACCGCCCGACACCTGCGGAACAAGCACATCACCCATTATTTGCCTCAGGTCATGCACGAGAGCCGCACGCCCGGCGGTCGGAGAATCCGCTCGATCCTCCCGCTGTTCACCGGCTACCTGTTCCTTTTCGGCGACCACCAGGAACGCGTCGAGGCGATGAAGACCAACAACCTGGCGAATGTCCTGGAGGTGGTCGACCAGACAGGCCTCTCCCGCGACCTCAGCCAGATTCACCAGATGCTCACGTCTGGCCTTCCCGTAATCCCCGAGCCAACCTATCCGGTGGGAGCCCGAATTCGTATTCTGAGCGGCCCTCTGACCGGACTGGAGGGCACTGTCGTCCGCCGCGGCAAACGCGACCAGTTCGTCGCCGTCGTCCGTTTCCTGGGCCGTGGAGCCACGGTCGACCTACAGGATTGGCAGGTTGAAGCAGTCGAGGGTTGAGCGCTCGGTGCCGCGCGTCAAGCAACGAGCAGTGAAGGATCGTCGCCTTTCGCTCCGCGGAAGGACGTGCTTTCGCGGAGCGAAGGCGACACTCAGACTTCTGCGGTGCTCGATCAACGCTTGGCTTCGTTACTCAGCATCTCGCATCGACCAGGCGTTATCGTCGCCTTCCGCGGAGCGAAAGGCGACACATTGAGCGACGCGCGGATCTTCGAGAATCGGCGCGGACCGAAACGGCAACCACGCCGGAGAGCCAGAGCAAAACGGTCATGCCGCTGATCGTCAGGCCCGCCACCAATCCAGGAGGTCGGTAGTTCATTCGGATCACGTGTTCACCAGGACTGGGCAGAGGAATCACGCGCTGCGCGTGGTTGCCTCGCAAGATCGTGGCAGGGCGGCCGTCGACTTCGGCGGTCCATCCGGGCATCCAGGTGTCGGCAACGACCAGGAGCCCCTGGGCTTCGGTCGCGACCTGGATCATGACCCGATCAGGATCCGATGCGTCGTACGATGCAGGCGTGAATTGTTGCCTGGAACAACTCGTCCCAAGAGGATCGGCGGTCATGAGAACGGCCTCGCGCGGATCGACTGCCGGGAAGAGGTCAACCGCCGACGCGTCCGCGGGTGCAATTCGAGCGCGCGGCACCACGTACGCACGGGGCAGGGCGGTCGGATTGCGATAGATCGTGTAATTTGACCCGTTCCACTGACCTGAGGCTGCGATCGGCCAGGCAACTCCGGGCTCGGCCCGGTCGGTCACCAGGAGCGCGACGTTCATCCGGTCGAGGACCGGCTGGAGAATATCAAGGCGTCGACGCTCGATACGGTTGCTGTGGGTATCGGAAGGCTCTTGCATCCGAGTCGAGAACAGCAAGTACAGGTGCTCGTAGAGGTCCGCGGCGTGTTGCACCTGGAAGAAGTCGTAGACGTTGGTCTTTTCGAACCCGGAGCGGGAAGCACGCAGGTCGTTGTAAAACGCGTCTCGGGCACGAATGCGAAACGGACCCGTGGGCTGCACTCGGCAGAGCGCGGCACTGACCGGTTCCGGCCCGAGGAAACGGCTCACGGGAGCCGTCTTCAGCAGCCCATGACCGTGTGCGCCCAGCTCGGCCAGCGCCAGCACACCGAGCACGACAGAGACCCGGTGGCTGTGGAGCGGGCGCTTGTGCAACCATGTCAGCGCGATCAGCGTGCCGCCCAGTGCAAGCCAAAAACTCGGGTCGAGCGCAAGCCGCGATGTGACCAGGACCAAACGGACACTTTCTGAGAGCGCCAAGTTCTGATGTGCATTCTCGCGTGGCCCCGAGCTCGCAAATGGCGTCGCGCCAACACCGAACCACCAAAAGGCTGCTTGTCCGATCAGAAGACACAGAACGATCCACAGCGAGATTCGGCGATAGCGTCGCACGAAACCGTTCCAGTTCTCGACCAGACCATGACGCGCGCTTGCCACCGTCTCGACCCCCAGCCCGGCCAATACGGCCGCACCGAGGCACGCCAGGAATAGCGAGCGGGCGGGCACACGGAATTGATCCATCCCCGGCAAAAGTTCGTAGAGCAGCGCGAACAGGCCCAGCCGGCGCCCCGCCGCGAAGACGATCGCCGCTGCCGCGAGAATCGCCCAACCGCGCACGAGCGCACGCCGCGGCGAGCGCGCTAGCGCGAGCACCGCAAGTACAAGAGGAACCCACCCGACGGAGAGCACGGTCTCCCAGTAGCTATCGTGGCCGAAGTAGTCGGCCGGCCCACCCAGCGCGCCTGGGTCGAGAAGCTGAACCAGGTTGAGTGGGTCGATGTGGTAGTGGCTCGCATGCTTGAGCGAGAGCTGGCTACTCTGCAACAACCACGCCCTGGCCTTATAGTCCGGAATCAGCTCGATCGCCGAGAAGCCGAGCGAGATGATGAATACTCCCGCCCAGATCGCGAGCCGTCGCAATCGTATGTGAGCCGCCAGCGGGGTGCTTGACCAAGTTGTGAGTGGGTTGGCTGAGAGTATTTTCCTGTTCCCGATCGCGCCGCAGGCGTCTGCCAGAGCCCAGACGCTCAATGCGACCAGCAGGTAATAACCCTCCTGTGGGTGCCCTGTCAGAAGCGAGAGGGCCAGGATCGGCGGCAGAGCCAGAGCGCCGCGCTGATCGCCGCGCCGCATCAAGACCGCGGCCCAGAAGGCCCAAGGGTACCAGCTCGCTGCCCAGACATGCGGGTAGTGTCCCTCGAATGTCTGCGCAAGCATGTATGGCGAGGCCTCGAAGCAACCCCCGGCCACCACGGCACTCCAGCGCCCGACTCCGAGCGAACGCACCAGGCAGAACGTGCCGAACCCACCCCAGAGCAAGTGAGCGACCGTCAGCCACCCCAGCACCGCGGGAGCTGCGGACCACCAAGCGAGCCAGACGGGGGGATACCACAGCCCCGCTTGCGGGTTCCCCACACGGGGACGTCCGCCGAACCCGAACGGATCCCAGCACGACCATCGGCCGTGTCGCGCGATCTGGTCGGCAATGCGCAGGTGGTGCGGCAGGTAGAGGTTTGTGAGGTCGTTTCCGATCAAGCGCACTTCGCCGCGCTCAACAACATCAACACTGGGCCGATCGCCATCAACGAGTAACGCACCGGGCTGGGTGGCCAGCCGAGCGAAACAAGCCGCAGCCAAGGCGGCGAGCACCACAGGAACGAGGAGCCCGGCCAGGCGTTCGCGCAGAGGGCGGCGCGTTCCTGCCGGGAGAGGGGAACGGTTCAAGGTCAAAGTGGAACTTGCCATGAGGTCGAAGCCTCAGATCGCGGCTGCGCCATGGGTGAGCGACGCGGGCGAATGAGGGCGGGACGGCAAGGATCGACCGGCGCGGACGCTCTGGATCAGCTCGAAGTACCTGTCGATGTGAGCGGCTTCCGACCATTCGCTGGTCCGCATGGCGTAGCCGCGATGGGCGAGTTCTTCGCGGAGGTCGTCGTCGTGGGCAATCCTGCGCAGGGCGAGCAGAAGCTCGGCGTCGGTCTGGTAGCCCAGGCCGCCTCCACTCATCACTCCCGTTTCGTTCAAGGCGCCGCCACCCTGATGGACGACGACCGGAGTTCGGACAGCAAAAGCCTCGAGCACGACATAACCGAACGTTTCGGGAAAAAGCGACGGCACGACCACCGCGCGGGCCCCGTGGAAGAGACGGGCGAGCGCGGGGCCGCCGAGCAATCCCTCGAACCGCACGTTAGGGAGCCCCCTGGCTAGAATACGGAGCTTGGTCTCGTATGGCCCCGTACCGGCGATCCGGAGATCGACCCCGGGGAGCAGCCGCATGAGCGGAATGAGCCGCTGAAAGCCTTTCATCTTCACAAGTCGGCCCGCCGCCGCCAGGTACGGGCGCCGGCTCGGCGCGGGCTCTTCGTCCTCAATGCCCTCCGACCAGTCGTCTGGAAGAAAGTAAGGGAGGTGGACAAGCGGAGCCCCGATACCGCGGCGCCGGTGCTCCTCGAGAGCATGCCGGCTGGGAAATATAAGCGCATCGAGCTCGCGCAACCCGCGATCGAGCGCACCCGTGTAGCGCCAAGCCTGAGGCGGGCGCCCGCCGGCCAAGCAACACCTGATGCACTGGGGCGAGTCGCAGGCCTTGCTGCCGAATTTCCAGAGCAGGTGCATCGGACAAATCAGCCAGTGTTCGTGCGCCGTCATCAAGCGCACGGCCCTGCTCCCAAGTTGCAGAACTCCCGGCCCGCCAACGAGCGAGATATTGTGGAAGTGGACGACGTCTGTATCGACGGCATCAAGCGCGTGCCGCAGCGCCTCAACCTTGAAGTAGGGGCGGCCGGTCACCTGGGTCGCAAGCGGCGACAGCAGGCCGAACCGGCTCTCGAGGCGATGCACGTGCAGGCCGGACGGTGGCGCGTAGGGGCGGAAGGGATGCCGGCCGCGCACAGCCTGGAACGCATCAGCGCAGTGCAGCACGTGAACTTCGTGGCCTCGCCGCAGCAGTGCACGCGCGAGCCGGTCGACGTACGCCGCGTCGCCCCCGAAGCTGTGGGCGCCGAAGAACGTGGTAACCAGGCAGAACTTCAATGGCGACCTCCTGCCGCACCCGTTGCGCAATCCATCCGGGGCTCGCTTTATCCTCCAAGCTCTGCAACTTGTCAACAGAAAGCGAATCGACGCTTTGTTGAGGGTAATGATGGATGGATGTAACCAGCTATACGAATAACCACCTGGGACGCTTCAAGCTCACTGCCAGCAACAACATCGGCGCCAGCCGAAGGAGCGGCGTGCAAGGCTGTTCACGCACACGGGGATGGCGCATGCGAGCCTCACAATTGTCATAATCCGTTCTTTTTTGCATTCTTCATAAGCTTGGATATCTTGGATAAAACGTGTTCGGATGCGAAGAGCTACCTGGCAAGGCCCAGCCCGGGGCATGACAATACGGGTGGCTGCTCTTGGGTGGGGCGAGGCCGATGGCTGGCTTTGATCCCTCCCGAAACTCATGTTTAGGGAGTCGCACCGTGGGATCGGTCACTGTGTTCACGATGGTTTTGTTGTGGGCTCAAGGATCACAGGCGTCTGTGATGAGCCCGGTTGTGATCGGTGTGTTGCTCGGCGTTCTGACGCCGCTGGCACTGTGCATTTTGTCGGGGGTGCGTTACATCCCCAACAACCGTGTGGGTGTTGTCGAGAAGCTCTGGTCGGGCCGAGGCTCCGTGCCTGAAGGGCGGATCATGGCTCTAAACGGCGAGGCCGGCTTTCAGGCCGACGTACTGCGCGGCGGACTACACTTCGGCCTTTGGATCTGGCAGTACCGCATTCACAAGATCGACCTGGTCACCGTGCCGCAAGGCAAGATCGGTTACATCTACGCGCGCGACGGCGAGCCGCTCGAGCCCAGCCAGACGCTCGGCCGGGTCGCTGACTGCAACCACTTCCAGGATGCCCGCGCCTTCTTGCTAGGCAGGGCAGACGCCTCGGGCGAGACTGAACCCGTGCTCGGCCAGCGCGGACGGCAGCGGGTCATCCTGCGCGAGGGCGTCTACGCGATCAACCTCGCCCTGTACGTCGTGATCACCGAAGACAACGTGTACAGGCTCTCGTTCCAGGGGAAACGCGAGCTCGAGACGCTTATGAGCTGGCAGAACGAGCTCAAGGAGATTTTTGGCTTTGACCCCGTTGTGATCGGCGGTCAGATCCCCGCGCCTGACCCGCTCAACCCCGAGCGGCAGATTTCGGTCGACACCATTGGCATCGTGACAGTGCACGACGGACCGTCGCTCTCGCCCGGCGAGATCATCGCGCCGGCCGTCGGGAACGAGCGTAACGACAAGAACTACCACAACAACTTCCAGGATCCCGAGGCCTTCCTCCGCGCTGGCGGCAACCGCGGCAAGCAGATTGTTCCGCTGACCGACGGCACCTACTTCATTAACCGCTGGTTCGCAACCATCGAGCCAGTACCCAAGACCGTTGTGCCGATCGGCTACGTCGGCGTGGTCGTCAGCTACTACGGCCGCATCGGCCAGGACGTTTCGGGCGCGACTTTCCGCCACGGCGAGCGCGTCGTTGAAGGCGAGCGAGGGGTGCTCGAAAAGCCTCTCGGGCCGGGCAAGTATCCTTTCAACACCTACGCCGGCAACATCGTGCTGGTACCCACGACCAACTTCGTGCTGCACTGGGTGACCGGCAAGTCGGAGTCGCACCGGTACGACGAAAGCCTGCGCTCGATCGACCTGGTGACCCGCGACGCATACGAGCCGATGCTGCCCTTATCGGTGGTCGTGCACATCGACTATCAGAAGGCGCCGAGCGTCATTCAGAGGTTCGGCGACGTCAAGAAGCTGATCACGCAGACGCTTGACCCGATGTTGAGCGCCTACTTCCGCGACGTGGCGCACAAGAAGACGATGCTGCAACTTCTCCAGGAGCGCGACGACATTCAGAAGGAGGCCCGCGGCGAGCTGCTCAAGCGGTTCCACGAGTTTGACATCGAGTGCGTCGACGTCTTGATCGGCAAGCCAGACACGGCCGAAGGCACGGGCAAGATTGAAACGCTGCTCGAGCAGCTTCGGCTGCGCCAGCTTTCCATCGAGCAGATGGAGACGTACGAACGGCAGCGAGCCGCGTCCGAAAAGCTCCAGACGCTCAACGAAGCGCAAGCGCAGGCCAACATGCAGACGCAGTTGACCAACTCGCGCGTGCAGGTGCAAATTGTCGAGAACCAGGGCGAAGCCGAGCTGGCCCGCGCCCGCAAGCAAGCCGACGCCGAGTTGGCCCGCGCCGAGCGGCAGGCCCAGCAGATCGTCGTAATGGCACAAGCCGAGCTCGAACGCTCGCGGAAGAACGCCGAGCAAACGGTGCTCACCGCCCAGGCTGATAGCCAGCAGCGCACTCTGGCCGGCCGCGGCGAAGGCTCGCGGCTGATGCAGGTCGGCCTGTCGGAGGCGTCGGTCTTGCTGCGCAAGATCCAGTCGTTCGGCGACCCGCGGCTGTACGCACTCACGGTGGCCGCGCAGCACCTGGCCCATAGCAGTCAGCCGCTCGTGCCCCAGCGCGTTTTCGTGGCCGGCACCAACGGCTCGAGCAATGGTTCCGCCGGTCACGGCGACCTGACCAGCCAGGGCCTGCTCGGTCTGTTGATCAGCTTGATGGTCGCCGAGAAGTCGGGCTTCGACCTCGGCAGCCCCGAAGGCGCCGCATCGCTCGAGGAATTCGCCGACCGCATGACGCGCGAGGTGACCGAGTCGATGCCCCAGGCCGTCGCCGCACCCAGCGTAGAACTGGTCGCCGCGCCGGCGAATGTCGAGCCAGCCCCCAGCGCGCCAGCGGCGGTTGAGGCGCATAAAGCCGACGGGGGTCAGCGCGCCAAGCCAAACGCTCCGAAGTGATGGAAGGCCGGGACGCGGACCTAGAGGGCCGATGGTTCACGATGATCTTGGCCGCCGCAAACGCCACGATCAGCCGTGAGCCACGGCCTTTGCCGCCTCGGATCGGAACGATACATTCTAGGGAGCCTGGCAGACGCGTGTTGACCTCAGCCGCGCAAGGCCAACTCGCCTTCGGCGACCGCTCGTTCATTTCGCAATTCTTCTAGGTAAGGATGTTGCTGTGGAGAATGACGTACCGCTTGAACCCGAGGAGTGGGAGGAATTGCCCGAACTCGAGGAAGGCGAGTTCGAGACCGCCGCGGACGTGGAGGCGGCCAAGCCCCAGAGAACCTGGACCCTGTTTGCCTTGCTGTTTGTCGCCTCGCTCATGGCGTCGGCGGTGATGGTGCCGTTCTCCGTGTCGCTCATCAAGCAAATGAGGGCGCCACGGATTCCCGTGAACATTCTCCCGCAGATCTTCGTCCTGACTCTGTTGATCGAAGGCGTGTTCTCGGCGGTGACGATTGCGCTCGGGCTCTGGCTGGGCGGGAGGGTGGGCCTGGGTGTGCCTCTTTTGCGCGATTGGCTCAATGGCGATCCGGAATCCGCGAAACAAATCCGCTCGTCTCTCGGCTTGGGAATCGTGATGGGCCTCGGTCTGGGCTTGCTCTTCCTGGTAGTGCCCATGGTGTCGGGCGCGGAGAAGCTACCGAACAAGCTCGTTCTTCCGCCTTTGTGGGAAGGGTTCCTCGCCTCGATCGGCGCGGGCGTCCGCGAGGAATTGTGGTTCCGGCTCGGCTTCATGACCTTTTTCGTGTGGCTGGGCGCCGTGATGCTCGGCCAGGAGACGCCTCGACTTGGGGTCGTTTGGACGAGCAACTTACTCGCAGCGCTCCTGTTCGCCGCCATTCATCTACCTCAGACCGACGCGCTGCTGGGCCGATCGGCGAACCTTTTCATATTCGTCCTGGTCGGCAATGGCGTGCCTGGCCTCGTCTTCGGCTGGCTCTACTGGCGCAGAAACCTATTTGCGGCCATGGCCGCGCACACAAGCCTCGACATCGTGCTCAAGGTCATCCTCCCTGCGCTACATCGAGGCTGAGAGGAAACGGACAGGCATCGAGTTTTCGAGCCTGAGCGATTGCTTGGCATCTCCTGATCGTTTTCGCGCCAATCTCCGCCGAGCATTGATCGTCCGTCGCCTTCAGTTCCTCTTTGCTGGCCGTGACCGTCGCGGTTGGTTGGCTCGGGTCGAATGCGATGCTGTCGAGAGCCATCAGGGTTCGTCGAGTGAGACAGGAAAAAAGTGACCCTCGGACCTTCAGGCCCGTGAGCTCCGGCCAAAGTCGCGAATCCGAACATTGCCTATGTTCTTCGCGCATCCCGCCCCGCGAGTGTCACTTCGCATCTTTCGCCGGATCGGCCTTGTCTGGCTCGAGGTTTTGCGGCCTGATCAGCTCGAAGTATTTGCGGATGGTCTGGCGGTGGCCCAGGGGGATGGGCTCGCTGTCGAGCACGGCTTCTGACATCTTGCGATACTTGAGATAGGCTTCG
>Ga0070732_10000860_pt1 | contig 17343 bp, 14 predicted proteins | sample Coa_R1_5_FD_66449 | JGI IMG/M metagenome (GOLD analysis project Ga0070732, IMG submission 66449) | Surface soil microbial communities from Centralia Pennsylvania, which are recovering from an underground coalmine fire - Coalmine... | ecosystem: Environmental > Terrestrial > Soil > Unclassified ...
TCGGGGCGAACCTTGGGTTCCAGGGAGCGCAGCAGAAGGGCAACTGGATACAGCAGGCGTCTACGGCTGGGGCGCTGGGATCGCTCGCGCAGGGGACGCAAAATTCCAGCATCACCAGCATCCTGGGTGGTTTGTTCTCAAATCCGACTGTCCTTAACGCATTGGGGTTAGGCGGTGGGGTAAGCCAGCCGTCGTCTCCGCCAAGCACAGCCCCGACGTATCCGAGCGGTGGAATTGCAATTCCAGGGTTCCCATAAAAGAAAGCGGTGAAATGACATGGGAGTAGGACCAATCAGCCCGGCTGCATTCCTGAACTATCCCGCCGAGAACGAGCAGTTGAACGCTCAGCGGCAGCAGGATCAATTCGCCCAGCAGCAGCGCCCCCTTCTGATTCAGCAGTTGGCAGGGCAGGTGGCCATTCAGAAGCAGATCCAAGCCGAGAACCAACTGAAACTCGAAGCGGACGCCCGCGACCGGAACGACGATAACATCTGGCAACAAGCTGTAAAGGATAGGGCGCTCAAAAAGGCGCAGGAGGTTCCCCAGAGCGCTCCAGCCGCGCCCGTGGCGAACTCCGATGATCCCGGAGAGCCGGGGCAGGAGGTAAGCGGAACAACTCCGGTCGCGCAGACGGCTCCAGTCGCCCCGTCGAAGACCTTGACGGATGAGGTTCTTGAAGATCCCGACGTTATTGGCAGGCTAAGTGCCCGTGGCTTAGAGCGGTATCAGAAGATCAACCTAGATCAGAAAAAGGCCATGCTGGACTTCGCCAAAACGCAGTCCGAAGAACAGCGAGCAAAAATCAAGCAACAGCACGAAAGCCTGGGTGGCCTATTATCTGCCGTGCGTTACATGGACGACCCGGTTCAGAAGCAGGCGCTTTGGGATGCCACCATGCGGCAGGCTCCATCGTTAGGGTTAAGCCCCGACATGGTTGGCGCGTTTCCAAAACAGGTCCCCGGAAATGACTATCTGGACCATCTGATTATGGCGCAAGTTGTGTCGAACGATGGTTACAACACGGCAGCGGCGCAGGCCACCGCAGCAGAGAAGCAAGCGCAGGCAAAGACTAAATTGGACCTGGACGCCAGACAGCAACTCGAAGAGGACAAGAAGAACGCCGCCGCGAGGCTCTACAACGCTGCGGACGCAGATGAGTACTCAGCCACACTGGCTGACATTACCAAGAAAACTCCAGATGTAGCGGTCATGTTCCCCGCCAAGCCTCCAGATGCGGGCCTGACAGACACTTTTCGGCAAACCGTGCTGGAGCGTGGAATGAATCCCGCCGAAGTCGCAAAGAGCCGCGCTGAGGCTAAGAAGCAGGCCGATGTAGAGGCCAAGGCGGCTGCTGCTGCCAATGTGGTAAAACTCGATCCCGAGATTACAGCCTCACTGATTGCCACCGGGGCGAAAGATCCAGCGCACCCAACGTCTGCCGAAATGGAGAAGGGGCTACGGAGGCTTCAGCAGTTGAAGGTTTCGGAGCGCCCAGTCAGCACAACAGATATCGTCACGCCAGAGGCAAGATCCAATGTTGCCGAAATGATTGCGAACTACCAAGCGGCCCCTCCATCTGGCTACGCACTCTCCCGACCTGAGGGCCAGAACCTCATGGCTGAAGTAAAGCGGATCAATCCGAACTATCAGCAGTTCCAGTATCAGATCTTCCAGGACACAGAGAAGGCGTTCACGAGCGGTACGCCAGCGACTAAGGCGAACGCCTTGAACACAATGATGGGGCACCTCAGCGTTATCGACCAAGCGGCAGACGCGCTAAACAATGGGGACATCCAAGTCTTGAATCGGCTGGGTAATACCATCGGCGTGCAGTTGGGACAAACCCCAGTCACTACCTATCAGGCCATTGTGAATCGACTAGCTCCGGAGATCGGCTTAGCCTACGTCACTGGTGGAGGGACGGCAGGTGAGCGTGGTACTAACGCCGGAGACTTCGATCCAAAAATGGGAGCCAAGCAAATCAAGGCCAACATCGGCGTAGCCGCACAACTCGCGGACTCCAAAATCAAGGCGCTCCAGGATCAATATCAGCGAGGCACCTACGGGCGCGGCACGCAAAAACTCATCAGTGATGATGCCGAGGCGGCTAGGCAGCGACTTGTGCGGCAATCTCCAGTGGGGCAACAGCCTCCGACAATTGGCACAAAAGCAGATTTTGACAAGTTGCCGTCTGGAACGGTATACATCAATTCCAAAGATGGGAAGCAGTACCGGAAGCCGTAAACTGGTAACGCAATGGCAGACGATTTTGGCGGCATCCCAGTTCAGGCCACGGACACACTCGGCGGTGTGCCGGTAGGTTCTGATGAATTCGGGGGCGTCCCGGTTCAGGTAACACCAACGCCACCACGGGAAGGAGCTTTCAGCCGATTCGTCTCCGGTGCCGGTGAAGGCAGCGGCATTTCTCATCTTTGGGATGGCCTGAAGCATATCTCGGGTTACGACCAGATCCAGCAGGCCAGAGATCAATGGTCCAAGGGGAACCATGGGCAGGCCGTCATGACGCTGTTGGATATGGCAAGCAAAGGGCCTGCTGGACGCGTAGCCGAAGGGCTTGTTAACACCGTAGAAGATCAGGCGTCCAAGGCAAAGCAGGCCGTAAAGGAAGGACGCTACCAGGATGCGGTCGTTCATGCCGGAGCCGCTACGGTTCCGTTCCTTGCGCCTTCTGCCGATGCCGTGGATGTGATGAAGTCGGGAGACTGGGCCGGGGCGTTGGGCCGCGTGGCTGGTAATGTCGGATCGCTAGTGGCCCCTGCCGCCGTTGAGGCGGCACTCCCAGCAAGAGCGGCCATTGGAGCCGCTCCGGTAGCGGCCACGGAGCTTACACCCGAGGGCGCATTCGCAGCAGCGCACGATATTCCAGTCCCTCGTTCTGTCCAAACCGGTGGCAAGTTCACATCGGCCCTAGAGAGTCACCTTGCCAATGCTCCTGGCAGCAGTGGGGTCATGGCGCGTGCAGCAGAAGCAACGCGCGCTGGCTTGGCCAAAACGGGCGCGGAACTTGCCGATCAAGTAGGCCCATACGCGACTCCTGAATCGGCAGGAGAATCGCTACAGCAGAGTGCAGCGGAGCGTGAAGCGGCCCTTGCTGAGGCGAAGCAAGTACAGGATGCCATGCTCGCACAAAAGGGCCAGCAGGTGGCTGAGTCGGTTAGCCCAACGCCAGCAACGCCGGAATCCGCTGGCACCCAAGCGGCAAAAACACTTGAGGCTACATCGAAGGCGCAGGGGCGAGCAGCCGGTGAGGCATATTCGCGGCTCGCTGAAATCGAGAACGACCCCGAGAACTTGAAGACCGTCCAGATAGGATCAAACACGAATCCAGAACTGGAGGGGCTTGCCAAAGATCAGACTGGTGGTAACTTCGCCGATCTCTCTCCAGAGGATCAAACCAAGGTTCTCGCTCTTGCAAAGAAACTGAATGTCGATACGGAGCCAGTCCCCATTACGAAGGACATCCCGCTCCCTGTTGACATGCGCCCAGTAAAGGCATCTCTGCAATCGGTCTATGACGAATTGAAGCGCACAATGCCGATTGCCCAGCAGCAGGCTTCGCGCGGATTAAAGGCAATCGAGAACATCATCCACGGAGACGACTACGTTTCAGCCAGCACAGCGGACACAAACCTGGGGGCCGTCAAGGCGATTGAGCGAGAGGCTCCAAACGACAAGACTTCGTTCCTTGCGAGAAAGGCGATTGATGCGTTTTCCCCGGCAGTGGATCAGGCCATTTCACAGGCAACGGGGGCGTCGGATGCGATAGACGCGCTCCAGCAGGGGCGTGCATTGACGCGGGCCAAGTACGCCACAAGGGATACGTTTGAGCAACTCCCCACGGAGCCAGTCCAAATCTACAGAACACTCGCGGCTCCTGGGGACACGAACATAAACCTGTTGCGGGATGTCAAGGCGAAGGCCCCCAGCACCATCCGGGCACTCGGACGCGCGATGGTCCAGGGTTTGATGGAAGATACTCAAGCCAGTGGTGCATCCAGGGCGGCGGCGGCATGGGACAAGATCGGCGATGCCACGAAATTGGAACTGCTGGGGCGCGACGGCGTATCCGCCGTGGACAAGTATTTTGAGACGGCCAAGAGCCTTGAGGCATCTCCCGTACCGGCTGGTATGGAAGCCCCGGCAGGGTCCGTTCCGGGGGAACCCGTTACTGCATATTCGCGATTGGTGCGAGACAAAGACATCGCCATTCAGGCACTACGTGAGGCCGCCTCCGTTGCGCCGGAAGCCATCCCTCAAATCGCACGCGCCAAACTGCAAGAGATCATCGACATGGCCACCGCGCCTCCAGGACAAGGGCCAGGAGCGGCCACGGCGTTCTCGAAGTGGAACAAGATCGGGGACGCCACAAAGCAAATCCTGATTCCAGATCCGGCTTTGCGTCAGCAGTTGGATAGTTTCTTCAACACGGCCAAGAAAACCGCCGAGGCGATAGACCGAAATACTTCACGGACGGCGTATGTAGCGAACGCTGCGCATACCGTAAGGATTCTGAAAGACATCATCACAGGAAGTGTTTCCATTGGAACGGCCCCAGTGATGGCCGGAATAAATTACGCACTGGCCAAAGCATTGACTACTCCAGGCGTAGCGGTGAAATTCACAAACGCCTTGAATCTTGCCGCTAATCCAGTTTTGAATGCCGCTGAAACGGCCCAACTGACGGCACTCACGAGTCAGATCATGAAAAGCGGAGGGATCACACAGAAGCAGATCGAAGATGTCCCAGCAGCCATCGCAGCACCAACGCAGCCTGTCGCGAGCGAACCTGTTGCTACTGCGGAACCACCAACGCAGCCCGTCCCGGCAGTGCAGCCCCCTCCTGGGATATTGCCAGCCACATGGGAAGCCTCTGGCAAGCCAGCCGAACATCAGGTTGGGGATGTTGTGAATCTCAGGGGCGTGGGGCGCGTGAAGATCAAGAGCGTCAATCCAGACGGGACGTTTGAGTACTGATTATGCCAACCGGGAACATGCGGGACATCATACCGGAAACGGAGGCTGTCCAAGTTGGACAGACGCCAGCACAAGGAAACGTGCGCCGCGTTACCGGATCGGCTGACATCCCGCTCAACAAAGACGGCAAACAACAAGCCAAGGAGCTGGAGAAGGAAAAGGCCGCCAAGCCGTTTGATTTGGTGCTCAGCAGTCCAGAAAAGCGAGCGGTGCAAACTGCCAAGGAGTTTGGATCTCCCGTTTTACTGAGTGGCTTGGACGCATGGAAACGAGGGGCGCATGAGGGCAAACCAGTCAAAGCCATCAAGGGTGCCATCCGTTTCCTGATGATGAACCCCGATCAACGGCCTCCCGGCAAAAGCCCGATATCAGGAGAGCATGGAGAGAGCCTGAACGAATGTGCCCGCCCACTGTTGGCAACGATTCAGACGATTGAGGCAATGGCTAGGCCAGGCGAGCGCATCTTGGTGGTCAGCCATGGCGGGGATCTTCAAATCGTAGATGCTTGGGCCAAGGCTGGCAAGCCAGAGGATCTGTCGTTCGATTACAAGAAAATGGCCGAAGTGCCCTACTGGAGTGTAACCGGGAAGTTGTTCCAGATGGGAGCCAAGGGCCTTGTCGAGGTGCCCACTAACGAGAAAGATGGCGTGTTTTACCTGGAGCACTCGGAGACGGACTTCAATCCCAAGGGCGCACAGGATCGTGGTAAACCATCACCTTCCGGGAAGGTCCCCGAACGATCCAACGAAGAACACGCCATGCCACAACAAGCCACAGCGGGAGCATCGCAAGGAAAAGGTCAATGAAGCGTGGCCCATGCGGGCGAGTGGAAGCGGAGAAGGCGCAGAGTGCAACCCAGGGAATCGAGATGGCCAGTAAGAGGCGTCTGAGCACTAAAATTAAGGTAGCACGATAGCCCCCGCAACTCCAGGAAGGAGGTGGTCCCTCAAGTAATGGAGCCGGGGGCATCGCAGAAGGAGAGTAATGTGTTGCGAGTGGCGATCAGCGGGGTATCCAGCCCGCAGAAGTACGACAGCCTGAAACTGGCGATTCCTGGACGGGTGCTCTATCAGCAGGGGACCGATGAGCGGTTGCTGGTGGATTTTCACACCCGAGAGGAAGCCCAGCGAGCAGTAGTGAATCTTAACCTACTCCATGGGGTCCATGCGCTGATCTTGGGGGAACCGGCTACCATCCCTCAGAGTCAATAGCAAACATTTCCGATTGGGCATCGGCGTGCGTGGCGGCGTATTCCAAATTCGCGCAAGCCTGCTTAAAGTAGGACTCCTTCAACTCAAATCCGGCAAACCTCCGTTTGTTTCGGATCGCCACGTAACCCTCACTCCCGATACCAGCGAACGGAGACAGCACTAAGTCTCCCGGAGAACTCCATAACTGCAAGCCGCGCTCGATCACTTGGAGTTGAAGCGGCGCAATATGACGCTCGTCCTTATCCTCGCGCGCAGAGCGATATTGAAGTGTGTCGCTAGGATTGATGTCCATCCAAACCGGACTGGCGTACCGCTGCCAGATAAAAATGCTCTTGAAGTCCGCGTAGGGCATCAGTTCTTCGCGTTCCGTAGACTCCTGTTGTTCGTTGTAAGCCGCACGGCACGCCGCTTCAAACTCGGCATCGTCCATATCGCCTGCAAAACGATCTAGCAGCCCAGCCACGCGCGCATCATTCTCGCCCGACTTGCGCATCGTCACCAGGAAGTCAGGGATGCCCTGCCGCGACATGCATGAATCCTTGCGGAGTTGCTTGTGGAGTAGCCCGAGAGCCTTTGTGCGTTGCATGGCCGTAACGGGGTCCTTCCAGATCACGACTTCGCTGTGGTAGATAAAGCCGTGCTTCTGAAATAACCGGATCAAATCGCCGCGAAAGTCCTTCAGCCCGATGAAGCCATCCCGCTCTTTGCTGGTCGGCAAGTTCATGCAATGCACGCTCATCAGACGGCCCGGCTTAAGCACGCGGTATAGCTCGGGAATCAGGAAGTCAAAGTGTCGCGCAAACTCGTCATCTGAGCGGCAATTCCCATGTCGTTTTCGGACGCGCTGTAGGTGTAGAGCGATCCGAAGGGCGGCGAGTAGATCACATAATGGACCGAGTCACGCGCCATTGCGCTCACGCCGGTAACACAATCCCCATTCGTCATGGTCCAACCCTTGCCGCTTCGATCCACAAGGGGGACTGTCGCGGTAGCTTTCGCTTCGCCTTCCAGTTCTTTCTGCATTTCGGTTTTCATGTGTCGGATCATCCCTTCCATCATTTCTTCGGCCTGCTTTTCTTTGCGCTCAAGGTTGCGAATCACTCCGCGTTCAGCTTCGGAGGCTATCACCCAAACGGTTACTGGCCTCACCTGTCCAAACCTCCAGCAGCGGCGCACGGCTTGGTAGAACGCTTCCCATGAGTGATCTACGCCGGCGAAGATCATTTTGGAACAATGCTGGTAGTTCATGCCAAACCCGGCAATCTTTACCTTGGTAATTAGATGGTTGAATTTGCGTTCCGCGAAACCGATGAGCCTGTCTTGCTTTACGTCGGGATCGTCGGAACCAGTTACTTCAACGGCACCAGGGATGACGCGCGTGATGGCTTCTGTCTCCGGATTGAGTTGCCCCCAAATGATGCAAGGTTCGTTCTTGTCGAAGGACTCGACGAGTTCAACCACCACGGCTTTGCGATCTTCAAGGCTTGATCGTTTGGCCGCGCGTTGCTCGCCAAGGGTCTTTGCCTCTACCGGGAACAGATATCCATCCATGGTTGGGGAATCGACTACTATGGTTTCCACCTTGAGTGGTGGCAGGACGAAGTCGCGATCATCAAAGCCGATGTCTGACGGTTTTCGGAACGCCACGGCCCATGATGCTACCCATTTCCAGAAGGCTTCTTCAGCGTGTCCCTTCAATCTCCAGTCTTGTGTACTTCCGCCATCGTGAACGAAGAACGTGGCCAGCATTTCGGTGCGCTTCATCACGCCAAGGAACTCCGCGTGAGTGCCGATCTCCACGTAATCGTTGGGTGCTGGGGTGGCGGTGCAGCAGAGCCGAAATCGGATGCCAGCGGCCCATTCGGTGATCTCCGTGCGGAATCGTCCGGTGTAAGACTTCAGAATGCTCGATTCGTCAAGGATTACCGCTCCGAACTTGGAGGGATCGGTGAACTTGTCGAGACGTTCGTAGTTCGTAACATTGATCCCATCTCCGATTTCTGCGGCTGTTTTGCAATAGCGGGCCTGAATGCCGAACTTGGGAGCCTCTTCGCGCACGGTCTGAAGTGCAACGGCAAGGGGCGAGAATACCAAGATTGGCTTGTCTGTATGCATTGAAACATGATCGGCCCACTCCAGAAACATCGCCGTCTTGCCAACTCCACAGCCACCCCAAATTGCAGCGCGGCCCTTACGAAGCGCCCACTTCGTTACGGCTTCCTGGAAATCGAACAACTTGGGATTGAGAGTGTCCACGATGAACCCACAGGCATGGTGCGGTGGTCGCTTGGAGTCCAGGAACGTCCCGTACTCTTCCAGTTTCTCGGCTCGTATATCAGCATCCCCCATTGCTGCGAGCCATGCTGGGCTGTCTGGTCCGGGGATGAATCTAGGGTCCTGCAAAATGTCTGCCATAGATTTGGTGAGGGTCCGCCGCGCGTCCGCAGGCTCGCCCTTCAGAAAATGGTAAGCGATTCTGCCGATAAGCACAATACCCCCAAAGTGGGGTAGTTTTTAGAACTATACTGTGAGCAGTGAGCAAACTTAGCAAAGCCCAGGCAGGTTACACTTTCCACGGGGATGTGCCCACCTACACATGCGGAGATTGCATGTTCGAGCGCGATGTCAACGGGAAGGACTTCTGCGCCTTCTTCGGGCCTGCCACCACGATCAACGAAGAGATCGGATCATGCAACTACTACTCCCATGGGGAACCAGAGAAAGAGAAGATCGACGTGCCTTGGCTCTCGATCTTCACCAAAATCCAACTTGGATACGCTGAGAACCGCCCTGGTTTCAGTTGTAAGAGATGTTCCCACTTCGGAGTAGGCAAGAACGATTGCAACTTCGTTGATAAATCATCCCCTGGCGACACTGCCGGGGAGATCAATCCCAACGCTTGCTGTTCACTGTGGACGCGCGATCCCAAGCGTGGGGGCCTATCGGATGAGGCCCTGGTGAAGATCCTGTCTGCCAAGCCCGTGGTGGGCCTGCGGGAATTGGCGGGGGCCACAAAACGACTATGACCATAACGAGAACCATCGCCCTGCTTTTCTTGGCACTGTCCCTGACGGCCAAGCCCCATCTAATGTTCCCCCGTGGTTCCTCTGCAAAACATGGCGTTGCTTCTACATCGGCTTCTGCCGACTTTGGCAACGGCATACAGTACCATGGGGGCGCATTGCTGACGGGCAGTCCCAAGGTCTACGTCATTTGGTACGGGACGCACGCTCCCTCGACCGTAGCCATTGTGGAGAAATTCCTAACGAACGACGGAGGTAGCGCCGGCAAAAGGAAAGCGCCCAAGTAGAGGCGGCATCAGTCGGTTCATATCCGGCCCGGTAGCCAAATTCACAGAGCCATCCGGAAGGCGTAGAGGAAAGTCGCACCGGTAAAGGGAGCGGGCTGGTGGCGCGGCCCGCAAAAACTCTGTACAGCGTGTACAAAACCGTGGTAATCTGATTCCGTGAGCAGAGAGACGACAACAACGGGCACTACGCAACGAGCTGGCTTAGCTCAGTTGGTAGAGCGCCGTCCTCGTAAGTCGGAGGTCGTCGGTTCAAATCCGACAGCCAGCTCCACATTCCAGCCGTATAAATCGACCACCATTGGCCGCGCCCCCAGCGGCCTAACACCTTCCCGCATGGGGGCTGTAACTCAGCGGGAGAGTGCCGCACTTGCAATGCGGAAGCCGTGAGTTCAATTCTCACCAGCTCCACCAAAAACCAAAAGGAGGCCAGCAATGGAATTTGAAGAGTTTGTAAAGATTCCCCGCCTGAAGCGTGGATGCGTCATCACGGAGAAGATCGACGGCACCAACTCCCAGATCCACATCACAGACGAGGGCGAGTTCCTCATCGGGAGCCGCACGCGATACATCACTCCGGAGACGGACAACTACGGCTTTGCGCGGTGGGCGATGGCGAACAAAGAGGCCCTGATGCAACTCGGTCCGGGGCGTCACTTCGGGGAGTGGTGGGGATCTGGTTGCCAACGCGGCTACGGACTCACAAAAGGAGAGAAACGATTCTCTCTTTTCAATGTTGGACGTTGGCGCGAAGCGGAACCGCATCCCCCGCTATGCGAATGTGGAGAGTGTCCTGTGCAAGACAGAAAGCTGCCGGGGTGCGTTAGCCTCGTTCCGGTTCTGTATGATGGGCCATTCAGCAGCGAGGTAGTAGACGCCGCACTTGCGGATCTTCGCACCAACGGGTCCAAAGCGGCCCCCGGTTTTATGAACCCGGAGGGGATCATCGTCTATCACGCGGCGGCTCGGTCAATGTTCAAGGTGACGCTGGAGAAAGACGAGCAACCAAAGTCGCTCCACTCCAAAGCGTCCCAAGGGTAACGCCATCGGGGCGAAGGGAAAACAGACTCCCGCCTGATTTGGGATCAGGAGATTGCGGATGCAAGCGCCGCCGCCCCGACCATACTATCCCATGTAGAAACTTAATTCTGCATTCTGATGGATACTCGCGCATTCAAATTGCCGTACTGCTATCGGGGAGCGAAGGGGCTATCGCCAAGATCCTCAGTGGGAAGAACTGGGGACATCTCTAATGCAACATCTTACGAGGTAGAATAAGTCTGAAGGCCAAGCGCCCAAGTGCTGTGAAGCACGCCAAGCGCACGGGAAACCGGGAGGTCACACAGATTGAAGAAGATCATCCTGTTGGCGGCGCTGGGGGCCGCGTCGGCGCTGGCACAGTTCCAACTTGCGCCCTTCATAGAGGGCCAGTACTTCGACAACAATGGTCAACCCCTCGCTGGTGGCTGGGTAGTAAGTTGCGGTGCCGGATTAACGTGTACCTACCCCGTTCCCGGCAATCCACTGGCGACATTTACTGATGCCAGCGGCACGACCCCTAACGCCAATCCGATCCCTCTGGATGCCTCAGGCCGCGCCTCCATCTGGCTCAACACGACACTGGCATACAAACTCGTTCTGGTCAGTTCCACTGGAGTCATCATCAAGACCGTGGACAACATCCAAGTTGCCGCTGGGGGTGGTGGCCCAAGCACAAACTACTGGACGCTGATAGGGACCACGATCTCAAACAACAATGGGGCCGGTGTCGGCAACGTCTCGGTGGGGGCCAGCCTGTTTGTGGGCGGCATGGGCGTCAGTTTCCTGTCGCTCAACGGATCGCTGCAACTCCAGGATGCCGAGATAGCCCCCCACTTTGCGATCATCCGGGCACCCAACTGCGAGGGCACCATCACAGGGGGCACCTGTGCCGGGTCGAACACCACATGGCGCTGGCCCATGAACGATATGGCCGGGTGCATGACCAGCGACGGATCGGGGAACCTGAGCTTTCAGGCATGTAGCGGAGGGGGCGGCGGGGGATCTCCGGGGGGCCTGACCACGGATGTCCAGTACAACAACGCGGGGGCGTTCGGCGGGTCCGGTAACTTCACTTGGAACAACGGCTCCCAACTTCTGACTGTGACGGCCACGGGGTCGGGGGCTGCTGGCATTGCGGTGGCGACCGGATTCATGCAGGCCGACAATGGCTTTCTGGGCACGATGTCAACGTGCCTGGCCTTCAACTGCTTCCAGGCCCCCGGTGGAGGGATGCACGCCAAATCATTCACGGCCATCAACTATGTGCAGACCGGCCACAGTGCTGGTGTCCCCGCGCTCACCGCTTCGGACACGTTCAATGCGGGCGCGCAGTACTGGGATGATACAGCGAGGGCCCAGCAGGTATTTAACGGATCTGCTTGGGTATCCCTTGGTGGTGGCAGTGGTTCTCCTGGCGGAGCCGACACTGATGTGCAGTTCAATAGCTCAGGCGGATTCGGCGGGTCTTCCAATCTCACCTGGAACAACACCACGCGCCTGTTAACCGTCACCAGTTCGGCCTCGTCTGTTCCTGGCATCCTGGAGTCCACTGGATTCATTCAAGCTGATGCGGGGTTCTTGGCCACGCTGGCGACGGCCACGCAGTTCAACTCGATCCAGGCTCCTGGTGGGGGACTCTATGGCAAGAGCCTGACGGCCCTCAACTACGTCCAGACCGGGAACAGCGCCTCAAATCCTCCCCCGTTGACCAATGGGGACACCTATCATCAAGGGGCGCAGTTTTTTGACATCGGTCTTGGATCACAGATGTTGTGTACGACGGGCAGTTGTTCGACCACCGTGGACACTCCCGGAAGCGGCTGGGTGGCTCTTGGAACCGGGGGCGGTGGTTCCCCGGCTGGCCCTACCACGTCGATGCAGTTCAACAACGCCGGGGCCTTTGGTGGATCGGCCAACAACACCTGGAACAACACCACGCGGTTGCAGACGATTACCACGGCGGGGGTCACGGCGGGCCTGAGCGTGGTCAACGGCTTCATTCAGGCGGATACGGGGTTCCTGACGGTAGGGACGGCCACCAACGCAATACAGGCCCCCAATGGTGGCACGGCCTCGCGCTGGCTGACCGCTTCGGATTCTCTGTTTGAGATTGAGGAAGGCACCCCACCGCTATCCTCTGCCGGTCAGATGCGGATGTACGCCGACAGCAGTTGCCACTGCCTGCGGTTCTCCCAGAATGGGCAGGCATACCAAACCATTGGGACCGGAGGGGTGAGCAGCCTGAATGGGGAAACCGGGGTCATCAGCATCATCGGAACCGCCGACGAGGTGGCGGTGGTGGCCAACATCAGCACCATCCAACTCTCGACGCCCCAGCCGATAGCCACGAACTCCAGCGTGACGTTCGGGAACGTGACCACGCCGGGGACATTCAACAACTCAGGGTCGGGGATAACCTTCCAAAACTCCTCTGGCAACTTCCAGGTCAATTCCTCGGGGGCGCTCTCGCTCAATGGGGCGATCACCACGCAGACCGGATTGAACGTAACTAATACCGCCCTCAATTCGATCCAGACAAGCGGCAACATCAATGCCTGCAACTCAGGTGGATGCGCTGGCGGGAGTGCCATCTCAGTGCTGGGAACCACAATGATTAACAGCGCCGGTCAATGGGTCGGAGGTGCCGTGCTGGCGAATGGGAATATCCAGACAACGGGCGTGTACGCAATATCTGGCGGATTCTTCGGCCAAACCGTGACGGTGACTGCGGGCACTTGTCAACTGTTTTTCCGTGGCGGGATTCTATTCGGAACCGGTGGTTCGTGCTGACGGAACGAGAGCGCATGTCAATCGCGGAGGAGATTGTCCGGAGGATAGACGCCGTGGCGCTTCTCAAAGTGGAAGAAGTGCAGGACATCAGGAAACGTGCCCTAGCGGGCGAATTTGATGAATTTGAAGGAGAGATGAATGAGAACAGTAGCATTACTGGCCGCGTTTAGCGTGGTCGCCTTTTCGCAGGAATTGAAGCCGGTCCCCACTGTGGGATCGCAACCGGCCACCACGGAGCGCGCCCTTAGCGAATCCGAAGTTCTGAAGGTGCAGTTGGCCACCACCGAATTGCAACTGCTCCAGGAGCGGTACAAGATCGCCGAGTACCAAAAAGAGGCCCAGCCGATCCAGGAGAAGCAAATGGCGGTGCTCAAGGCGGCCTGCCTTTCGGTGGGGGTGCCTGAAACCAAGATGCAGACTGACTGCGGCATCTCGACTGGCTACGGAGCGGACGGGAAGCCCATTCTGGGAGCCGATGGCAAACAGGTCCCGGCGCGAGTCTGGAACGCGGCTAAGCCAGCCGAGAAGAAATAAGGAGCGACCATGAAAGAGTTCAACGAGGCTTGGTTTAAAAACGCGCTGGATTCTGTGGGTGGCGGCGCGCTCAGATATCCCGAAACAGGATTAGGCCCATTCCAGCGCATGATCTACGATTGTCGCGGCAACGGCCACGCTGTCACTGTTGGCGGGAATAACGGCTAAGGAGATCCATATGCGGCGACTGATCCTAGCGGCTCTGGTGATTTGTACAACTTGTACGAATTGGGCGCAGACCCTCGTGACCGTTACGGATACTGTCACCTATCCAGGACCGCCCAACCCAAACGGGACGATCACCCTGTCCTGGAACAACTTCCTGAATGCCTCCCATCAGCCGGTGGCGCAGGGGCGTACCGTAGTTCAGGTGGTCAATGGATTCTTTACGGTCAATCTGCTCCCTACCGATAGCGCCATTCCAGTAGGGACATGCTATGTCGCCCAATGGAATTTGAACAATCAAAACTTCACGCGAACCTGGAACGTACCAACGAGCGGTAGCCCGATAAACCTCAACACCGTCCAGTCAACCACTCGCTGTTCCCCACAGACGGCGGCAGCCATCGCAGTGGCCCAACTGACCAACAGCGGGGCCACAACGGGACAGTGCATTGCCTGGAATGGGATGTTCTGGAGTCCGGGGGCCTGCGGCGGTGGGGGGGGAGGGATGCCGGGAGGCACCAACGGGCAACTCCAGTTCAACAGTTTGGGGGCCTTCGGAGGATTCACTCCTGGTGGAGACTGCGTGTTGACGCGCCCCAACTTTATCTGCACCAAGACCAACGGAGTAAGTTTTGCGGCAAGCGCCACGGTAGACACCACCAACGCGGCCAACATCACGGTTGGGGTGCTCCCGGTAGCGCATGGTGGCACCGGGACGGGGACGCAGTTCAATCCTGGGTCGATTGTCTTTGCTGGTGCGGGCGGGGTTTACCAGCAGGATAACGCCAAGTTGTTCTGGAATGATGCCACGGACCAGTTTACAGTGACGGGGGCCACGCAGGATCAATTCAGAATCATCGGGTCGGGCGCGGGGGCCAGTATGACAGTCACGGCCTCCACCGGGAACAACGCAGCCAACATCAATGTCACATCGGGCGGCGGCGGAGGGAGTGGGGATCATGCCTACTTCGCGTTCAATTCCCCAGGGGGAACCCAGTGGAACCTAACTGGCATCTGGAATGGCATCCCCAACTTCGTCCTTCGCGATCCCGCTATTGGGCTGGCCGCGCGCTTTGTCGTTGCCAAATCGACTGGCGATGTGATTCTGAATACAAACGAGACGGATTCGGGTTACAAGTTGGATATTGGATACTCGGGAGTCACTGGAACGCTCAGGGTATACGACCAGACTCCGAGCACGGGCGTAACAAATGTAGACATTCGGGAGGGCGCGGGGCAAAGCGCAAGCGCCCCGGTTAGGGTCTTTTCCAGCAGTGGGGGCCTCGAAGCACAGATCGCGGCTGGCGGCTTCTTCAATACGTGGGGTGGTGCCCTAAGCAAAATCTCGATTGGCTCCAATCAGGATCTCATGTCGAGCGACACGTGCTTGTCCTGGAACAGCGCAACCGGGTTGGGGACCGGCTCTATTGACACGACGCTCTGCCGGAACGCGGCAGGCATTCTCCAGGTCACCAACGACTTCATCACCCGCAACATCACGATCAACGGGACATGCACGGGAACCGGATGCGGAGCCACGACGGCGGCGCAGGTGGTCTCTCTGTTCACTGGCGGGTGCTCTGGGGTGATGTATTTGGGCGCAGATGGGGCCTGCCATGCTCCGGGTGGGGGCGGCTCCAGCATCTTCACGAGTTACCAGTTCGGGTCCACCACGGCCATCACGGGCACGGCTAACTACGTCCAGACCACCTATCCAGCCATCTTCTCCTTGGCGCAGACCGGCTCAGGATCAATGGGTTCACCTTTCATCGACGCCATCACATTGGCCAACGAGAACGCGGGAACGGTGTGGGGTAACCCCACGGGCAGCGCAGCGGCCCCCACGTTTACCAGGACGCCGGTTCTGGGTGTCAACGGCTCGGTAGCTGGCACGCTTGGTTTCGCCAGCGCTGGCGGCACAGCCACGACAACGGTACAGGCTGGCACCGTAACGGGGGCCTGGACATTAACGCTTCCCACCGGGACCGGCATTTCCGGACAGGTGCTATCGACCAATGGCGCTGGGGTGACATCCTGGATCAACGCCGCCGGCGGCGGCACCGTTAGTTCGTGCGCCACGAGCGGGGCCGTGACCTACTATGCATCGACCGGAACCACTGTGACGTGTTTGGCCAGTGTCATTGAAAGCGCCGGTCAGATTTCGCTTGGAGCCTCCGGCACTCAGGGACAACTTGCGATCAACGGCACAACCAGCGGCACGGTGAACGTAACCACGGCGGCCGTGGCTGGGTCATGGACCATGGCGTTGCCGACATCTGCTGGCTCGCCTGGACAGGCGCTCATCACAGACGGAACCGGGGTAACCTCATGGTCTGGAACGAGCGGAGGCTTCCTGGTTTCTGCCACTTCGAGCACGTTGACAGTGTTGAGCGCCGGAGTAATCCAGTGTCCTGCCGCCAACTATGTGATCTCCGGAACCAGCACCACGGCGGTCAGGCTGGCCGGAAGTGCCTCGGAAACTCTGTGGGTGGGCTTCTCCTGCACTGATCAGCATTTGAAGTTGATTGCCCCCACCGATACGTTTACCTGTACGGTTTCTGGATTCGCGGCCTGCGATACCGTGACCGGATCTGCCTTCACAAGCGACATCGTTCGGCTCGCCTCGGTGGCCCTGAGATCCGGTGGTGGTGTGTGGACGTTCGGAGCCGTTACCGATCTGCGAGCAACCCTGGGGCAATTCTTCTGCTTGGCTGGAACCGGCATATCGGTTAGCGGAGTATGTGGTCTATCCGTTGATACTACGGCTGTCCCGCTGCTTTCCACAGTGAACTCGTTCTCGAACCAAACGACCCCAGCGGCTCCATCCGCTGGCTTCACCAAGGTCTATCCCAAGTCCGGGTCCGGGTTGTGCGCTCTGGATTCAAGCAGTGTTGAGAGTTGCACTGGCGGGGGAGCGGGGGCGGGTGCCCTTAGGTACGTTTCCGTGCCCATTTCAAGTACCCAGATCAAGAATCTGGTTGGCACGCCAATCACTCTAGTTCCGGCTCCGGGGACCAACTTCTACATCGAGGTGGTTAGCGTCTCGCTGGTTTACCAGTTTGGGACGATGGCATACACGGGCGGGGCCACCACCTTCATTGCTTACGGTAACGGACAGCAGACACTTGGCAACTTTGGGGCTGGCTTTGCGAACACAGTTCTTCAGTCCGGGTCCTCGCAAGTGTCTTTCAGTTCCGCCGATGTGGCCATAACGCAGGCAACCACGAACATCGCCAATCAGCCGCTCGTGACCTCCAATTCCGGCAGCAACTTCGCTGCTGGGGACGGGACGGCGTTCTT
>Ga0070732_10000861_pt1 | contig 17337 bp, 13 predicted proteins | sample Coa_R1_5_FD_66449 | JGI IMG/M metagenome (GOLD analysis project Ga0070732, IMG submission 66449) | Surface soil microbial communities from Centralia Pennsylvania, which are recovering from an underground coalmine fire - Coalmine... | ecosystem: Environmental > Terrestrial > Soil > Unclassified ...
TCTCATGTCACTGTAAGCATCCGGGATCTCGGGGGGGATTCCACCTACGCTCTCCACCCAGGCGAGGAAATCGTCGAGAATCCGCGACAGGTTGCGCTTGGGAACCCATCCGAGCTTCTTGAGCTTGCCGATGCTCGAAACACTATGGCGGTTGTCGCCGCGCCGGTACTCCCCTGAAGCACTCAGGTCGGCATCCAAAGAAAGCTTCGAGCACACGAGGTTCGCATACTCGTGGACCGTCGTTGGCCTCTCGCTGCCGACATTGAAAGCCAGAAAATTTGCTTCGTCCTTCTCGAGAGCGCACATGTTGGCTTCCACAACGTCGTCGATGTGAACGAAGTCGCGTGTTTGTAAGCCATCCTCGTAGATGATCAACCGCTCTCCTCGCAGCGCCCGTCCCACGAAAATGCGGCATACTCCGGAATACTGATTGAAGAGGGACTGCCGCGGTCCTTGGGTAATGGAATATCGAAGCGCGACGGTGGGGATTCCATGAAGCCAGCCAAGCCCAAGGGCTATTTTTTCCGAAGCGAGTTTTGAAACGGCATACTGGTTATACGGATTGGTGTGCTCCTCTTGAAGGAGTTGGGCCTGGGTCACTCCGCTGCATTGCGGGCATTTGATGTCCCACAGACCAAGAGCGAGCTGCTCCTGGCTCCGTGGCACCGGCAAAAAGAAACCATGGACGGGACAAATGTACTGTCCCTCCCCATACACCGACTGCGAGGAGCCGATAATCACTTTCCGCACATTAAGCCTGGCCTGCACGATCAGTTCGTAGAGAAGCGCCGTGCCCGTGGCATTTATGTCCAGGAAACGCGAAAAGTCCGGCATGTAATCCTGATAAGCCGCTTGGTGCGAAACGATGTCCACGCCGCGCAACGCTTCCCGCAGGACCTCCCGGTCGGTGACACTTCCGCGGATGAACTCCACTTTGGAAGACAGATAAGCGGGCGCACCTTTGGGATGAACCCTCGGTTCAAGACTGTCGAGAACGCGAACCTGAAAATCCTCCTTGAGGAAACGGTCCGCAATGTGGGATCCAATGAAGCCCGCGCCGCCTGTCACAAGTACTTTCATTTTTTTTGAAGGAGAACCGCGGAAATGACTATCCCTGCTACTGAACGACGTTCGCCTAGAACTTCGGAGTCATTTGCCGGTGCCTGCCAGAACGGCCGCGACGGTCTTTCCTAAGATTTTGGCATCCAGTCCGAGGGACCACTCGCGGATGTATTCCAGATCGAGCTTCACCCACTCGTCGAAATCGCTTACTTGATTCCTGCCGTTAATCTGCCATAGGCAAGTGATTCCCGGCTTCACCGCGAGCTTTTGCTTTTGAAATTCCGTGAATCGGGCGTATTCGGAGACTAGGGGAGGTCTGGGCCCCACCAGACTCATATCGCCCTTGAGCACGCTGTAAAATTGCGGAAGCTCGTCCAGGCTGTAGCGCCTCATCCAGGCGCCAACCTTCGTAAGCCGCGGATCATCCGTAATCTTGAATACCGGGCCGTGCATCTCGTTCCGCGATTCGAGTTGCGCTTTGAAATCATCGGCATTTTCATACATGCTTCGAAATTTGAATCCTAGAAACGGTCGCCCCTGTTTCCCGACGACTCTCCAGCGATAGAGAATCGGTCCCGAGGAAGTCCACTTTACGGCGCCCGCCAAGACAAGGAACAGCGGAGAAAGCGCAACAAGCGCGACTCCTGAGACAATCACGTCGATTCCGCGCTTAATGCCCAAGAGAAATGGATTCTGCCAACCCGGTGAAAAAATCAGCGGACTATCTACCAGTTCGTTCAATTTGCAGGCCAAGGCATCTTCTATCCCCCGCTTGGCTGCGCTCTGCATTTGAGCTAGCGCCCTCCGCTCGCATGGTGTGGATAAAGAAAGCAGTCCGACTCCGGCAATCTCACCCAATCCGCCAGAAAAATTGAATTCCGGTCGCGTTCCGAGATTTCCGGCTCGGAAATCGGCCACTCAACTCCGATATCCGGATCGTCGAACCGGATCGACACGTCCGTCTTCGCGTTATAAATGGCGGTAGTTTTGTATTGCACCTCGGCCCAGTCCGAAAGCACGCACAGCCCTCGCGCAAAACTTGCCGGCGCCCACATCATTTTTTTGTTCTCTGCCGAAAGCTCCGTGCCCCACCACTTTCCGAACGTTGGCGAGCCCTTGCGGAGATCTACCGCCACCAGAAACGCGTCGCCCACGGTTACGCGCATCAACTTCCCCATGGGCGGGTCGTACTGGAAGTGCAACCCGCGCAACACATTTTTCTTCGACCGCGAGTGGTTGTCCTGCACGAACTCCGTCGGCAAGCCCATCGCCTTGAATTGGTCCTCGCGGTACGTTTCCATGAAAAATCCGCGGTCATCCCCAAGCGCCTCCGGCGCCACTATCACGATCTCTCCCAAATGCGTCGCTTCCTTTTTTACCTGTCCCATGACTAACCCTCACTTCCTCCCGGAATTAGCGCTCTCAAGAACGGCTACTTCTTCAAATAAAGAATTACTTCGCCGCAATAGCGTCGCAGTCGCGGCACGCGCAGCAGGCTTTCGTCGAGCGATTTCACCAAGCGCCAGAACGGACGCCTCCGTAAAGGTTCCTCCAGGTTTCGCTTCGGCGGCTTTGCCAGTCTTTTCAACATGTAAAGCAGGTGCCGCTTTTCCAAGCGCAAATCGCCAAACCCTTTGCAGAATTCCTTTATGCCCTGCTCCGTCAACGCCGTGTCGCCCGCTTCCGCGTCCGTCGTTGTAAATCGGCGCACCCAATTGATGGCCGGGTTATCCCAAAGGCTCTCTACAAAAATCGCTCTCCCACTTGGCTTCATCACTCGAAGGAGGTGCGCGCTCGCGCATGAATACTTGATCACGTGATGGAGCACCCCAAAGCCGATCACGAGGTCGAAGAAGTCACTCGCATACCGCAGCTCCTCCGCATCCATTTGCTCGAACTGAACCGAAAGTTCATATCGTCGCGCGGCTTCGCTGGCAACCTTCGCTGCTTCCCCCGAAAGATCAAAGCCCCAAACATCCGCGCCGCTGGCCGACAAATACACTCCCAGAGTCCCCGAACCGCATCCATAATCGAGAACGCGAAGTCCCCGAACGTCACCAATCTTTTCCAACACTTCCTTGCGCGCGTCTGCCCACCAGTTCCAGCCGCCATCGCAAAAGTTCGTGAGCTCCACGCGCCGGAACTTCTCACAAAATTCGGTGAGCGTCGGCGGATAATCTCCACGGGCATAGGCTCTCGCCCACGCGTCATGCCATTCCAGTTCTGCTTCTTTTACAGGATTCGCTTGGGCAGTGCTCATCCCCGGCATCGCTAACCTGGCTTCGCTTCCAGCGTCGAGATGCGGCATCAATCGCGCTCCTTCGCCTCGGCGGGCAATAAAGCGCCTTCGCTCTTTATGACTCTCGAATGGCTCCGCGTTGGATCTTCTCCTGCTGCCAGCCGCAAAAAGAATTCTTCGTACTGCTCCGTTATCGCTTCCCAGCTATATGCCTCGCGAATCCGCTCTGGCGCACGCCGGCGATATTCCGCCGCCACTTCCGGATGATCCTCGACGTCCTGAAGCTTTTGCGCCAGGTCTGTCACGTCATGCGCGAAAAGAATTCCGCGGTCCCGCAGGGCTTCGGCATTAAACGGTGTGTCTAACGCCAACGCACAGTTCCCGCAGCCGAGAGCCTTTAGCAGTGAAGGATTTATCCCCCCAAGGCTGTGCCCATGCACATAGGCGTAGGCGTTGCAGTGCAGCTCCTTCATGTGCTCCGAGTCGGCCACGTGGCCCAGGAACCGCACTCGCGGATCCTTCGTCTGCTTCAGCCGCTCGACAAACTCGCTTCGATAATTGGCTGTCCCGGCAATCGCCAGCAATCGCTTGCCGCGCACCTGCTCGAACGCCTTCACAATCAAGTCCGCGTTGTTTTCCGGAACCAGCCTGCTCGCGATCAGGTAATACTCGAACGGTTCGAGCCCGTACTCCCGAACGATCTCCGGCCGCGTGGAAACCTCGATATCGGCGCCAGACGCGATACAGGCCGAAGGGGTGTGAAATTCATCGAGGTAAATCTGGCGCATCCCCTCCGCATCGGTGATAACCCCACGCGGACAGATCTGCCCAATGTGCTTCGCGCACCAATAGAAGTAGCTCTTTGCCAAACGTCCCCACTTGCCTCGTTTCCAGTCTTGCCCATCCACCATAATCGCGAACTGCTGGCCGAACACCCGAAGAACTGCGCACTGTAGGGCGTTGACGATGTTCATCACCAGCACAACGTCGGCCCTGCGAAACAAAACGTCCAGCGCGCACAGCAAAGTATGAGTCGGCGTCCCCAGCACTTTCGTCTCGATGCTGGGAAGGTAGATGAGCCGCACGCCTTTGTAGAAAGCAGGGCGCTCGCGGAAAAGGCTGCGTCGGCAGTACACAATCACCTCGTGCCCCCGCGCCGCAAGGCGCGGTGCCAATTCACCGATGAAAGGCTCCGTTCCACCATAACTGTGCGGGATCCCCCGGAATCCAAAGATGGCAATTCGCAATTTCCGCTCTGTCTTTTTCAACGGATTCTCCTCGAATCTTTCAGACTGCCACGGCGCGCGCCTCTGATTCGCGCTCCGCGCTCGCGTACGCGTGAATCGCTTCCTCCAGCCGTTCGTTCGGCAGACTTTTTAGCCAACCGCACAAATCGGCAAAACCATCTTCGGCCGAGAAAGACGGCGCCCATCCCAGCAGCCTTTGCGCTTTCGAAATATCTGCCCAGCCGTGTCGCGCATCGCCTCGGCGGTACTGTCCGGTAAGAACAGGCCGCAAGCGGCTGCCCAGTTTCTCAGCGATCAGCTCCCCGATCCGGTGCACGCTCAGCCCCTCGCCGTTTCCGAGATTGAACACTTGGTAGTCCGCCTCTTCTCGCCCCATCGCCAGCAAATTCGCTCGCACCACGTCGCGCACATGGATCACGTCCTTCAACTGCTGCCCGTCTTCATAAATCAGCGGTTCTTTACCGGTAATCACTCTCGTTCCAAACCGCGCGATCACTCCCGTGTACGGATTCGTCAGCGACTGCCGCGGCCCATATACGCTGAAATATCGGAACGCCACGACCGGTATCTTGTAGAACCCGCCCACCAGCATCGTTTCCAGCTCTTCGTCCATCTTTGTCAGCCCATAAATCGTCAGCGGCAGCAGCGGCCGCTCTTCCTTCATCGCCAGCGCCTTCGAATCCGCTCCGCACTGTGGACACTTCACTTCCCACTGGTTCTTCTCCAGTTGCTCCACCGGCCGCAAAAACGGGTAGTACACCCCGTGCGCCCCGCATTCGTACGTGCCTTCGCCCATCACCGTCATTGACGACGCCACGATCACCTTCTTGATCCGCTCGCGCTTCTCGATCGCCAGCTCCAAAAGGTTGGCCGTCCCCAGCGAGTTCACTTCCACGAACCGCCGCACGTCGATCATCGAAATCCCGCTGCCCACCGCCGCCGCGTGATGGAACACTACTTCGACTCCTTCCATCGCCCGGCGCAGTGCGTCTTTATCCCGCACGTCTCCCAAAATGTATCTACACTTTGGATTGGCGTACGCCGGCCACTTCGCGGGCTGCGGATGCGCCGCCGCGTCCAGGTTGTCGAAGGCCACCACCTCGTGCCCCCGCCCTACCAGCGCATCCACCAGGTGCGACCCGATAAATCCCGCCCCGCCCGTCACCAGCACCTTCGTCATCTTCTAGCTCTCCTGTTTTGGTTAGCCATCTTGCTAACCTCACGCGCAGGTGGCATGAAAGTGAAACGACGATCTAACGTCGAGCTTGCTGCATTCCTAATCTTCCGAAAGTAGACAAACAGATGAGGGCCAAAGACATGCAAGAGGCGATTTGAGAATATGGGAAGAACGGATTTGACAAGTCGGGCCGTGGCCAGGCCGCCCAGCCGTTCAAGTTTCTCCAACTCAAAATACCGTCCGTACGGCAAGACTCCCATTTCCTCACACGCAGGCAGAAAAAGGTCTCTTAACTCAAAGTAGCTCAGGGTTTGATCCCGAAACGGAAGATGCCAACGTAGTCCAGTTCTTCCAGGCCCATGCTCGTCAATTGGAAAAAGCCTGTTGGGTGTGACGAGAATGACCACTCCCCCTGGTTTCGTAACCCGGAGCAATTCTGCCGCGGCTCTCCTTCGGTTTGCCCTATATTCGGGACAAGGCTTCCATTCGGCATTAGTATTCGGCGCGCCGATATGCTCAAACGCTTCAATGCACATCGTCACGTCAAAGTCCTCCGAATTGAACGGGAGCGAACACGCATCCGCTTGCGAAAAAAATTCGCGAGCGTCAGCATAACAATTGCCATCTTGGTCGGTACCCCAGCAGAGGTATCCGTGCTCTCGGAGAACTGCTACGTCCACTGCGCTTCCGCAGCCAACGCTAAGCACTCGAATCCCGCCCCTTCCATCGTAGAACCTCTTTATTGCTGGTATGGTCCATTCCTCCGTGCGTCTTCGGGACTTACGCACCTCCTTGTTAGTCCTGTAGAAATTCCAAGTCTCCATGCGAACCTCCTTACTTCTCCGTCCGGGGCACTGCAGACCAAATGTCCTCGATCTGCCGTCTGGCGAGCGGCCCGGTCCACACAACTCCTATGCACGGGTTTCCTGCACCGAACGTAGCGACAAACCGACGGGAATCCAAACCCAAGAATTCAACTGTGTGCCCGTGCGAGTCGGTTCAAACATCATCATGATTGCGAAGCCGACCAAAATTCCGAGGGCAGCATATCCCATTTGGCTCCGCTGCTTCCAAACTGCACAGAATGCGCTCACGAGAAAACCGCCAAACGACAGGATCGCTAAAACGCCGTAGTTGGCACCGTAGGTCAAGTAAACACTGTCGATGTTTTCGAGAAGTGCGTTGTCCTTCGTCGCCCGAAAACCTACGCTTCCGCCCCCAGAACCGAGCGGGTGGTCGAGGACATATGCCACTCCCTTCCTTAATGAAGCGACATGCCCTTGCACCGAATTGTCTTGTCCGGTAGTGCTCATAGACACGAAATCGCGAATTTCTAACAACGGAATGGCAACGAGGAACAGCACCGCACTGGCCATACCAAACTTCAAGAACCGCCGCTTCTGCCCGAGTCTGAGCGCCAAAACAGAGATGGCCACAAACGTGCCGGCCCATGCAGAGCGGGTTAGCGAACAAACCAGGCCAGCAAAAACAATCCCCGCAGGTATCGGATTGCGGGAATATACCCACCAAAGGATTAATGCAATCATGCACAAGGCTCCGAAAGCCAAGGGCCCGCCCATCGTGGACGAAGCTCGCAGCCCCTCATAGCCGCCAGCGTGGAGCCCACTCAAATCCTCTTCAGTGAGCGCCACCGCAAGGAGCAACCTCCTGGGTTCTTCCCCGAGGAAAAGGAGCTCGCCGATACCGACTACGGACAAAGCGGCTGTGATCCACACTGCGCGTCGCACCCACAAACGCTCTTGAGCCTGGTCGAGAACGGCCACTCTTCCTACAAGATACGGGATGAGAAAAACGACGTCGTCCGCGAAACCCATGAAGAACCCGCCGAAGGCTGATCTCACCAACGCGACCGTGAAAAACGCCCCAGCAAACCAATCAGCCAGGACGGGCCTGAATCCATTTCTTTGCAAAAGAGCAATCGCCAACAATAGCAACGGGGCCTCTTTCGTACATATGGAGAGCGCTGACATGTGCTCGAAGCCGTAGAACTTTCCAAGCGTAATTGGCAAGAATTGAAAAGGCATGACGGCAAGCAAGATACCCAGAGCCCTCGTAGGCCTGTAAAGAAGCGCCCATGCAAGGGCCACGCCTACAAGCGCGCCAAACACAACCAGCGGTGAAACAAAAATCGCGACGAAGCCAGCGAGCGCAAAGACAGCCACCAGTCCGCTGATCCAAAACACACGCGCAAACGGATTTTGTAAGCGTTGTTCGACCATATAAAGCCGGAACAATTACTATTCCTTCTGACAGGGGCGAAACCGTATGCCCAAGTTCGCCCGCCATCCATCCGAAAATCCTTGGGCCATCTTTCTTAAACACGCCAGCTTGTTCGCCCCGAACAGCAGCACCCCTCCAGCATGGCGAATCAAATGCCGCATCACAGAGTGTTTGGTTCGGCGGTTGGGATAAAGCCACCAGGCGGCGTAGGCGATGTTTCGGCTCATGTAGTATTCGCGCCACGGAGCGTGATCGGACCAGAGGCGCGAATACCCCGGCAATCGGATTTTGCGTGCATCACCGATCTCGTGCGCGATTTGCGAGCCGGTGACCACCGCGATCTTGTAGCCGCGGGCCCGCGCGCGAAGGCAGTACTCGAAGTCGATGAAGTCCATAAAGAAGTCCGCGCGGGGCAACCCGATCTTTTCCACAACCTCTCGTCGCACCATGCATCCCGATACGATGACCAGGTCGGCGAACCACACGGGCTTTCCCAGCAACTCCTCCGGGGGCTTCACGAGGCCGTCCCGCCAAAGGAGTGGGTGATAGCAAGCTCCCGTTTCCCGGTGAATTGGCAGGGAGGCTGCCACTCCGAGCTCGCCGTTCATGCTTTCGAGCGATTGTGTCCCCTCCAGCAGAGCTTCCAACGCGTTGTTGTTCGGCACGCTGTCGTCGTCAAAGGTCCAGACCCAGTCGTGGCGTTTCTGAAGGGCGGCGTAGTTTATCCCCGCAGCCAATGCGCCGCCCGCTCCCACGTTCTCGGACATTCGGAGAACTGTAACTTGCGGATAACGTTCTGCAAGCAATGCGCTCGTCCCATCGGTCGAGGCGTTGTCCACTACGACCATCTCCTGCAGTCCTCGCGTCTGCCGCAAGAGCGCATCCATCTGGCGCGGCAAGACCTTCGCTGCGTTAAAGGCCACGGTCACGCTTGCGACTGAAGGATTCATTTTCATAACTATCGGGGGAGTTCTTAGCGAGTTCAAACTTCCGCGCCATTAAACGTGGTTGTTACCGGTTCCGGATAGCCGAGAAGTTTCAGGCCGAGGCGGACTTCTTTCTGGCAGGCCAGCCACACCGCACCAGCAACCAATCCGTAGTAAAGAAAGGTTCGCGCAAACAACGCGTGCGCTTGGCTGGAGGCAATGCCGTAACTTAACCCGCACCACGTGAACAAGGCCATGACCCGCAGCCAATCCTTCCAGGTCTGGCCGCTGGTCTTCCGCACGCCCCACTCGTTCGCCAGCCACCACAACCCGAGCGCAATCACTTGCCCGATGGCCACCGCCACTAGGGAACGCAGCCACAGCGTCATCACCAGCGCCAGCGAAAAACTGACCACCAGCGCCCCGCCCGCCTGCAGCAGAAATTGCCTTCCCATCCCGTGCAGGTAGAAATAGCTCATGTGCAGGATTTGGATTCCGGCAAGGAAGAACACCCCCACCAGGAGAATTCCCGCTACCCGCAGGGCTGGCACGTACTTCGGCAGGAAATGCCGCACAAACGGGTCCACGGCGAAAAAGCTCGGCAAGAGCATGCTCCAGGCAAACAAAAGAAATCTCGAAGTGTGTGCGTACGGCTTGGGTCGATCCTCTTTTCGTACCGTCGCGATGTGAGAGAAGAAAACCCGGTTGATCGTCACGATGGCCAGCACTGGGACAAGTATGATGCTGGCCGCGAGGCTGTATTGCGCGAAGTCGTAGATGGGCAGCGCCGCGCTCACCGCGAACCGGTCCGCCGCCCCCACCAGGCTGTACCCCGTATTCGCCAATAGGATCGGCCAGCCCAGCGATATGTAATTCCGTCCGAGCCGCCAGCCGGACCCGGCTGTTTGCTGCACCGGCTTCACGCGCATCCACAAATAAATCAGCACGCCCGCCCAGGCGGCAATATATAGAAGGATCAGTTCCCGGAAATTCGGCGTGCGCCGCAATTCCCGCAGGAACACCAGAACCAGGAAAATCCCCGCGGGTGCCGCCGTGGCCACCGCTACCGGCCCGAAGATCTTTGCCCCTTGCAGGCTGAACTGCAGCAGCGTCACCAAATTCATCACCAAAGCAAGGAGCAGGACGGAAATCCCGATGAAGCGTGTGTTTGCTGGTAACAAAAACGCTGCCAGCAGGCAGGCCGGGACAATCACCAGCAGGTGTTCGCCAATTAGAAACCGCATCGACGGCCCGATTTCGTGATGAAACTCCTCAAACGGCTTCCCCGCCCAGCGCAGCAGCGCTCCATCGGCGAATCCCAAATGCAGGAAGCCCACGTAGCCGGCGTACAGCGTAAACAGCCGCCAGTAGCCGTAATCCTCCACGCTCACCATCCGCGGAACCAGGAACACCAGCGCCGTACTGAACACCACGTTGAGCAGCGTTCCGCTCCCCATCGTGGCCACGTCCCGCGCCAGTGCCGAAACCCGTATCCCCCCTCTGCTCAACCCCTTGCCCCCATCTCCCTTGTTCTGCCTGCTTGCTTAACCTTGCTTCTCTGCTTCCAGGCTCCCCCGCCCAAACAACCTGTTCGCTCCTGAACGCATCAGTAATTCTGTGGTAACGTCTTTAAGTGCCTACCGGGCCCCACGCCATTCTTGCCGCGTCCCCCGTGGTGACGGCAATCCTGCCCCCGCAACTCCTTCTGCATCTGTGCGTTCCGAACTTCCATGTCACGGCGGCGCGCCTAAGTCTTTTAGAATGTGCATTTACAAAAATTGCCGGGTGGGGGGTGCGGCCTCCTTAGTTCTCAAAAACCCCGAAGTGCATTGTTCTTATCTAACCTCTTTCCTTTCAGTCAGTTGCGCACTCTTTTTTACCCCGAGCTTCGAGGGGTCGTGCAACAGAGGGGTGGGGATACTCTGCCGTCGTGTCTCCCGTGTCACTCGCCACTCGCCGCTCGACATTTTCAATCACTTACAAACTGCTCCCCGCAAAACGCCCTTTTTGCTGTTCTTTCTTTTCAACTACTTACGAACTGCCCAATTTGCAAGCCCTTTGTTTTGATATTCTTGCAACAGTGCCGGGGGGTACCCCCTCTCCCAACGTTCAAACGTGCAACGTTCAAACGTTCCTCAAAATGGCGCCAGATCCGCCTCGTCCACCTCGACGGACATCGCCCGCTGGATCAGTTCCACCGACACGACGAACCGCGCGCGATTCTTCCGCTGCACCAGGATTCCTTGCAGTCCCGCCAAAGGCCCGTTGTGTACTCGGACTTTCCGTCCCGCGGTCAGGAATGGGTGTGGCTCTGCGCGCATTCCGCTCTCCAGGCTTGCTCGAAGCGTCTCGATTTCTTCTTCCGGCAGCGCCGCCGGCACTCCGCAAAACCCTACCAGCCTGGCCACACCGGGAATTTGCAGGATCCGCAGCCGCTCGCGAAGCGCAATGCGCACAAACACGTATCCGGGGAAGAGCGGCAGCTTCAACTCCACGCGCCGGTCTTTCCATCTCCTCACCGACGCGTACACAGGCAGGAAGTGCTCCACGTCTCGCACGCCGAGCTGCTCCACCACACGCTTCTCGTGGTTTGCGCTGGTGTATGCGGCATACCACCGAGCCTCGGCGTACTCTGCTGGCAACGGAAGCAAGCCAGCGGTGGGGTCCAGATTTCTTGCGATGCTCAGTGCGCTTGCTACCATCTCCTCAACGTCTCCTTATTTCGAGTTGGTTCCAGGCCCGGATACAGCTTCGCCCCGTCACCCACAGCGCCATGTGCAACCTAACTCATTTACTTGCAACTACTTGCAGAAGAATTGAGCCTACTTCGGCTCCCCGGCTTCGCCACCCCGAGCGGCCGCAACGGACCCTTTGTTCCGGGGGCTCCGCAAACTCCAGGACCTGCCCCCCACTCCCGCTGCGCTCGAGCCGTTCCGCGAAAACTTGGGCAGGCTCGCCGAGACCGTTGAGAAAACTTCCTGCGCGAACACTTTGCGCGGGTCGGCGGAATCCGTTTCTTGCCACATTGCTTTTCCGAGTGTCCACGTGACTCCCGCGGCCAGCCCGAACAGCGTTCCCAAAACCATGATCACCAGGCGCGGTGGAAAGGATTTCTTCTCCGGCACATTCGCCGGGTCCAATACTTTTACAACGGGAATTTCCTTGGCCTCTTCGACCTTGGCAAGCTCATATTCCTGCGTGAGCGTCTCGAATACCGTTTCTTCAATCTTTGTCTGGCGATACAGATCGGTGTAGGCCACACCTAGAAGCGGCAGCTTGCGCATTGAAGGGTAGAACGAATCGGTGGTGGACGTTTCTTCGTTGCCCGGTTTCCCGCCCAATTTGTTGAGTTGCCGGCGCAGTTCCGAGACTCGCGCCTCCATGGAGCGCACACGAATGTTGTTGTCCGTATAAACCTGGCGCAATCCTTCCAACTCCGACTGCGCCGCAATAAGCTGCCCTTGCAGCGTCGCCGCTGCCTGCATCATGGCCTTGCCTTGTTCGGGAATATTGATCGCCGCGTTCTTGCTGGCGAACTGGCTGAAGTCGTCCTCCGCATTCCCCAGATCGTGTTTGACTTCGTTCAGGCGCTCTTCCAGAAAAACCCGCTCGCGATGCGCGGAGGAAGTCGTCAGCTGGTTGATTAATTGATTTAGCTCGGCGACGTACTCTTCGCACATCGAGGCGGCCCGGCGAGGATCTTTGTCGTTCACCTTGATAGTGATGATTCCGCTCTTTCTGTCTTCGGAAACGTCCGTGTGTTGAGTCAGGTTTTTCCGGGCATCCTCCCAGTAGCGCACTCCGTAAATCTTTCGAAGGTCGAATCGAGCGATCAGGTCGTCCTGCACGGTCCGGCTCTGCAGGACGCCGACAAACAATTCGCCGGGCGACTTCAGCCCCATCAGGCCGCTGCCGACAGCTCCCAATCCTCCCAGCTTGCCGGCCAGAGCTGCCATGGTGGCCATCGTTGCGCCGTTCTGCTGGTCCGGCGGCATGAGTCGCGCCGTAGAGTCGTATTGCTTGGGAAGAAGAAACGCAACCAAGGTGCTCGCGAGTAGTGAGGACAGCGCCACCCGGCCCAAGATGCGGCGTTGTTCCCAGACTATTCGCATGTGGGCGACTGAGCTGTTGACGGTGCGAACGGATTCCAAGGAGACGGGCACAGTGCGCTCGGCCACGTCAGGCACAGTTTGGCGAACAGGCGCGCTACCAGGAGAGCTCACGGACCTTCTCCATGCTCCAGCGCTCTTCGCTCAGGGACCAGAGCGTGATATTCAGCAACGTTTGCAATGTGACTGGCGGCGTCATGGTCTTTAAGGGATCGCCACCGCGGCGGCCAGCGCGCCCGCTTGCGCAATTTGCGCAATCGCCACTATGTTTTTCCACGCGTTGCCCCCGACGGTTACTCTCTCCGGCACGACAACGGTATCGCCCGGGCCAATTCCTGAGGACAACACTCCACCGGACCAAATGCCGCTGCTTCCGCTCGTCACCGAGCCATTGGCGCGCAGGATGAAGATGGCTCCTTTGTTTGCAAGCCCCGTTGCGCCTCCCGACCGCGAGAGATACCAGCCCGCATTTTTTCCGGGTGTGTAGGTGATGGCGTTCGAGTTGTAAACCTGTCCTATGACGAGCACAAATCCAGGTTGTTTGGGAATTTCGAGCGAATCTCCCGCGCGCAATTCGATATCGTCCGGCGAGCTATCAAAACCCTTTTGTCCTGCCCGCAGATGAATCACCAACCGTCCGGAAATCGGAGCCCTGCGCAGCGCGTCCAGAACGCGCTGGCGTTGCTGCATCGCGGCTTGCTGCAGCGCTGCTTCTTCGGTTCCCGTGGTGTTGACCGCGGTTTTTACGACTGTGGATTCTTGTTCAATCCGCTGGATCAATTCCTGCCGGCTCTTCTGCTGGAGTTCGTACACGGTACTGCGGCTGAAAACGGCAGCCTGGGGGTACGCTGCAGGCAGCAACCCACCCGCCCGCTTTAGCAACGAACTGAGCCGTTCGCCCGGCCGGATGCCGTACACTCCCGGCTTAGCCACCTCGCCGCCGATGGTCACTGACGCTCCAATATCTTTCCACGTGCCCTGCTGCGGGACGGTCAAGACGTCACCGTCTCGCAGCGGGAGATCCTCGGCACTCTCGCGTTGCAGTGCTGCTGCGAGGTCTACTTTCTGCTCTGCCGATGCCGCCCCGGTTACGTTGTAGTGCGTCAAGTCTCCTCCCGCGGGATTGGCGCTGCGCAGAAGTCCGCCGGCCGAACGCAGCAGATCCGAAACGCGCATGTTCGCCACGAGCGGATAGCGGCCGGGCCGCGCCACGTCTCCGCGCACATAGACGCTCGCAGGACTGACTTTTTCCGGCTGGCGGTGAATCACGATGTGGTCCCGCGGCTCGATCAAAATATTGTTGAGGGCTTCGCCCGCCAGCGCGTCGCGCAAAGAGATATTGAAGACCTTCTCCGAACCGTCGGGCATCGCGCGAAAGAGCTGCGCCTGGTCGAGCCAGGCTTCCGGCGTGGCCCCGCCAGCCTGGTACACCGCATCGCGGAAATGCTGCTGGCCGCTCGTCCGGTAGCTCCCCGGGGCTTTCACTTCCCCGCTGACCATCACTTCCGGCACAGGTTCCAGATCGTAACGGCCAAAGATTCTGACAGTATCGAGTGGCTCAAGCTTCGGAGCATTTTCCGGATGCGCGAGCGCTGCCGCCAGGTCGAATCCAAGAACTACCGGGCGGTAGTCCGGCGCGGTGATGCGAATGATTTCGGCGTAGCGCCCCGAGGGCTCCGGCAACAAATCCTTGTAGGACGCGATTACATCCGTGAGTTTGATTCCCTCACGATAGGAATAGCGTCCTGGCCGCAACACGTGGCCCTGCAGGTAAACCGCGCTTTCGTTGTAAGGCGCGATGGGAAAAATGTGAATCTCATCGCCGTCTTGTATCGCAAACTTCTGCAGTTCGCTCCGCAGTGCTGCGGGATCACTTGTTTCGCCGACTTCCAAGCTCAGCATCGTGCGCTTTTCGTGCGCCACGAGGCGTTGAACTTCAATGTGCCGCAGAGCCGCAGCCGGAAGAATCCCCCCTGCAAGATCCAAGGCTTCTTCGAGATTCTTCTCGTCGCGTAGTTCATAAAGGGCCGCACGCCGGACCATGCCGTCCACAGTGACGACAGGCCCGAGCGGGGGCACAAGAAGGGAGTCTCCGTTTTCCAGGCGCCTCAGGTCGCCACGAATCCCGTGCAACAGCAGGTCGTAGGCATCCACTTCCTCAATCAACTGCTTTCCGCGGTAGTGTTGGATTCGCCGCAGCGAACCCCGCGACGTCACACCGCCCGCGGCAAACAAAGCATTCAAAGGCGTTGAAAGCGAACTGACGTCATACGCTCCGGGGTCGGTCACATCCCCCACCACGTACACGCGCACGGTGCGCAAACGCAGCAACGACACATCGGCGGAAACATCGCGGAATTGCGTGCGCAACACGCCCTGCACTTCTTGTTGCAAGTCGCCAAGCGTGCGCCCGGAAACTAATAACGGGCCAGCCTCAGGAAGAACAAGGCGGCCTTCGCGGTCCACCGTGCGAAGCAGCCTCTGCGACACGCCACCCCACAGATTGATGGACAGGCTGTCTCCCGGCCCTACGACGTAGTCCGGTCCCACGGGGAGATCCATCGGCAAGATATCGGGATTCGCTGCGCCATTGCGAAAAACGTCCAAACCAAACCGCTCCATCTTTCGATTGGGCGAAGCAGCCTGCACGTAGAGGTCGTAGAGCGATGGGACATCGGCATAGGGGTTTGGCCGACGTTCCATAGCCACAGGTTCAAAGTCGGCAGCAGGCATTCGCACAGTTCGGGGAGGCCGCGGCGCCGGTGAAGCAGGCAAGTCAGCGGGGGAAACAACAGCATCCGCCAATGGAGCCGCCCCAACTGCTGCCAGTGTCGCGGTGTTCGCCTGACGCATAGAAGCCTGCGTCACCTCCACGCTGCCCTCTGTGGGGGACGGCAAGACATCGCGGCGTGTATTGTCGAGAACACCGTCCACGGCGGTAAGCGGCGGCGAAGCCGCAGGGCCCTGTGCCGGAGTTGCGGGCGCCACATTGACCACTGTTTGCGGAGGAGCTTTGTCGCGGTCTGCCGCCCGCTCGACTCGCGCGGATCGTTCGCGCATTGCCAGGTTATGCTCCGCGGCGAGTTCGGAGTCCGGATTGATTTTGGGCAGGAGATAGCCGTAGCGTCGAAGCAGCCGCGTTGCGAGAACCCTTGTCCTTAAGTCTTGGCGCAGCCGCGCGTTCACTGCTTCTTCTTTCAGATCTTCTTCGTCAAGGATCTGTCCCCCGTTTCCTGCATCCTCGGCAAGCAATCTCTTGAATTCGACCATCAGCCCCGCATCTTTGTTCAGCACTTCCAGAATCTGCTCCGCCGTGGCTGCCACGCGGTCCAGATTGTCTGCGACGATGCCCAAGGGGGAAGGAGGCGTGGCGTTTTGCTGTTGTTGAGGAGCCGGTGCTGCACTCAACGAAGCAGCAAAGCTGCACGCAAAAACCACTAGAAGAGTCTTCTTCAAGAACGCCACAGTTTCCCCCGTCTTGCTGACATCGCTTTGCCGCGCATCACTAAGGTCCATTCTTCCCCGCCGCCATGCTGCGGACAGCGACCAGCATGCCGCTCTCGGATGGCTCGATGCTCTTCGATTGAATTTGCAGCGTGGCCCAGTAGCAGACGCTGCGATTCTTTGTGGAAGAGATGGCGATGATCCGCACTTCCGGATGCACCTTAAGCACCCAATCGCAAATTGCCGGGCGCTTTTCCGAATCCTCCAAGGTCACAACCAGCAGGTCAGGGGACGTCTGCTCGACACGATTGCGGATCTCCGCCTCATCGGAGACTTCTCCAACAATTTCGACGTCTGGCTGGCCTGCGAACGCCGCGAAAACTGCCTCGCGCATGAGCTTGGGATGGTTAGCCACGAGTATGCGAATCGACTTGGTCATGACCATTTGCGGCGAGAGGGAACTATGGTTCGGTTAGCGGGAAAAAAGAAGACTCAAAATAGGGCTGTTCGAGTACCGGGAAAGTACTCCAAAGAAGTACCAATACAGTCGGCGGTGTATCTATTAGGTGCGCCAATATGCCTGGTCATGGTTCGACAAAATGAGCCAGGCAAATCGCGGACGGCCCGGACTAAGGATTTCCTGATTCTCTTCGCAAGTCCGCCTGTAAACTCATGACCCTTTGGCGCAACTCCTCTGTCACCGTGGCGTAATTCGCCTCTGCTCCTGCCGAGGAGGGCTCAGCCTCGGGTAATTTGCCCGGTCGCATCGGTGCGCCAAAACGGAGCTGCACCTTCGTTCCAGTCCACGGGAGAATCGCACGCCAGGAAAAACCACGATTGCGCGGCCAGATCGGAAACACTCCATTGAACGCCGCCGGAACAATTGGAACCT
>Ga0070732_10000862_pt1 | contig 17333 bp, 17 predicted proteins | sample Coa_R1_5_FD_66449 | JGI IMG/M metagenome (GOLD analysis project Ga0070732, IMG submission 66449) | Surface soil microbial communities from Centralia Pennsylvania, which are recovering from an underground coalmine fire - Coalmine... | ecosystem: Environmental > Terrestrial > Soil > Unclassified ...
CTGCTCCTCCCCGTTTACCGCTGAGCCCGTACTTGTCGGAGTAGTTGATGATGTTGATTGGATCAGCCGCGACGTTAAGGCCGACGCTCTTCATGACGGCTATCGCGTTTACGCCCACGTCCATGGCGCCGTTGAGCGCTGCTGCGCCCTGGGACTCGTCGTTGGTCATTTCGCCCCAGAGTCCGACCTCGCGGAGAATGTCCGCGTTCTCTTCGAGGATCGTGAAAATCTCAGCTACTGGAGATCCGGGGTATCCGGCTATGAGTCCAACCTGGTTCTCTAGCGCTCCTTTGACTATGAGCTCGTTTCCGTTGAACGCGTCGATACCGGACTGTTGGACAAATCGCTTGTCCGACATCAGATCACGTGGCTATCCGTATAGACAGTATTTGTTGCATTACATAAGCCCGACGTTCTACTCTATATTGGACCCGAGTCTTAGGCATTGCCTGAATCGAAACCGTTCGTACGATAACGTCGGACCCAGATTAGGGAGGTTAGGTGAGGTCGCGGTAACTTCGGCAAGCCTCAATAGTTTCGTCAAATTGTAAACTATCGAGTTCTGGTGTTGCGTCGCCTGGTGATCGCCGCCTTAGTCTTGCCGATCTTGATTTTCTTCTTAGCACCAGTCATCCCTGTGGGGTCACCGCCATGGGCCTGTGGACATCTAGAGGTCGCATATACTGACTGGCAATCCCCGAGCTATCACGTTCTGTCGATCGGATATCATTACGTTGCCTACACCGGTTCTGCTATCCCCGCGTCACCGCATTGTGTCTAACTCTCACCCGAACTTTAAGAGGGGAAAGAGCCGATTCTAAGACACTCCCCCTCATCAACGAACTCTCAGTTACACAGCTTTCATGAACTCGGAGCTCTCTTGCGGTGCGTCTTAGAGGAGAGATTGGTGAATGGTGTTTGGAATCTTCATCGATGTGCCCCTTCTCACAATCCCATTCCTTCTAATGGTACGATTCAGAAAGCGTTTGACCATTACAATATCGCGGCTGAGATTGCCGATTATCGCGCTGTACGTGCTACTCGCTGTCCCTCTCCTCATCTTCGAGGAGCAGATCGACTGCATGCCTTCCTGGTGCGGCACCGTCGTGATTCCGCCCACGATCCCGTTCTTGCTCCTGGAGATGATAGTGCTCGCTGGACTGGTTTTGCGAGTTCACGCGAAGAACCCGTTGAAGGTTACTCTTGTGTTCAGCATCTACGGCCTATTGTTTGAGCTCTTTCTAGGCGGGCTGGTGGGAGCACCGGTTGTGATAGCTGCGCTTCTCGCTCCCTATGTGGCAATGGGCTATGCGTTTGTCTCCATGCTACCTCTGTCAGTCCTCATGGAAGGAAAAGACCAGAGGACGAAGCCTATCCCGCCTATTCAACCGGCATCTGGTATCGGGTAGCGTCCCGGCCTAGAGGACGATGCGCTGATGATCTCGTTCTCCATGTCTTCCTTGATTCTCGACTTTCCTCTTTCGCTTGGCTTTCCATAACCTCCTCCCCCAGCAGTTCTGATTTCAATCGTGTCTCCCCTTTGGAGAATGATAGTGGTTTTGACCGGGAGTCTGATCTTGCGATACTTTCCCTTCCTCCTTTCATAGAGAACGACCTCCGTCCGGGCTCCGGGTCTCCCTCCAAAGAGTCCTTGAGGATGGTTTCTTCCTCTCTCTGCGAGTACTGTGACCGTAACATTGTTGCTCTGTGCTTGGTATGATCTGATGATTCCAGTGCCTCCACGGTTTCGTCCGGGTCCGGCGCTGTCAGGTCTCAGCTCATACTGTCTGATTAGCAACGGATATGATCGCTCCATCTCTTCAATTGGCGTGTTCATCGTGTTGGTCATGTTCGCCTGTATGCCGTCGATCCCGTCACGATCGTTCTGCGCTCCGAGACCTACTCCTATCGTCTCATAGAAGGCCCAACTCTTCCCTTTCCAGACTCCGCCCATCATGACATTGTTCATTGACCCGCCAGAGTCAGCTGGGACCTTGTCTGGAACTGCGTTCGAGAATGCGCGGTAGACCAGATCCGCATTCCTCTGGCTTGTCTCAACATTTCCACCCGCGACCGGATGCGGATAAGTCGGGTTGAGGATTGACCCCTTAAGGGCGTTGACTTGGATTGGTGCGAAGGCTCCATGGTTCGCTGGAACATCATCTCCCGTTAGCGTTCGAGTGACGTAGTAGACGGCTGAGAGTGTTACTCCGAAGACTGCGTTGAGAGGACTCGATACTTGGCGATCTGTTCCGGCATAATCTACACGCAATCCTCCTTTCGACAGCGTGATTGTGACTTGTAAGCGGATGTTGTGTCCATCAGGATCTTCGAGAACGTCTTCAGCATGGTAGGACCCGGCTGGCATCTTTGATAGTCTAAGTCGTGCTAGCTGCTCCGTCTTCTTCAACGATTCCGCGCAGGCTTCTCGGAAAGTTCTCAATCCATGTTTCCGGACGAGTTCGAGGACCCTACGCTCACCGGTGATATTGGCGGCGATCTGCGACTTGAGATCGCCCATCCTCTCCTTCGGAGTTCGTGACTTTAACGCCAGAGCTCTAACTGCACTGTCCAAGATTCTGTTTTTTCTGACTAAGTATCGGGGATCGATGACGACTCCCTCTTCGAAGAGTGTCTTGGCATCCATCGAGATGCTTCCAGGCACTTTGCCCCCGACATCAGAGTGGTGAGCCTTGTTCGCCGCGTATCCGACTAGACGGTTAGCGTCATAGATTGGCCGGATTACCGTTACGTCGTTTAGATGGGTCCCGGCGATGTACGGATTGTTGACCATGATCATTGACGATGGCGCAAGGTCGATACTTTCGCGCTCGCAGTAGTCTAGTGTCTTCGCGAGTCCCCAGGGAAGAGATCCGAGATGAACGGGAATGTGCTCTGCCTGAGAGAGTAATCGTCCCTCGCTGTCGAAAAGGGCGGCGGAATGATCCATCCTCTCGCGGATGTTGGGCGAGTAGGACGCGTTGCGGAGAGCGATGCCCATCTCCTCGCTCGCATAGACGAGCGAGTTTCTGATGACCTCAGTAGTCGTCGCGTCCATACGCAACACTGGTATCCTTGGCGGTTGGACGATAAGCTCTTGTTATTCAGTTTGCTAGATCCGGCTTGAGACTAGGCCCCTTCTACTGAAGAGGGCTCAGCAACCACTAGTCCAGTAGATCGAAGCGAGTCGAGAGTCTTTGGTCGGCTGAGAATCCGGAGCAGTGTATAGCCTCCGATGCTGATCGCTAGGATACTGCCGGCAAGGATTCCGCCGATCGAAGCAAGAAGTGGGATCGAAAACAGGTATCCGAGGTATGTGCCCACTATCAGTGCGATGATTATGGTTTCTGTATTGACTGCGAGCAGCCAGCTTGCCTTGCGTCCTCGAATGGTCCAGTTTCGCTGGCTGACCTTCCATGCAAGTGTTGCGGCGATGAAGTTGGCCAGGCTTCCGAGAACCACGTCGATCCCGGTCTGCGCCCCTGTGTTTCCGAGGATCGTGTCGCCGACAAGATTTCCCAAGCCCGCACCGATCGTTACGCCGATGACTGCAGGCCATCCGAAGATGATGGACAAGGGCATCAAAAGATCCGCAACTCGGACCTGAATTATTGGAATGCTAATTGGTGCAAGAATCGAAACTAGGATCGCGTACAGTGCAGCGATTGCACTTGCGAGTGTGAGCTGTCGGGTCCGAGGACTTCTTGTACTGATTCCTATTGGTCTTGCCAATTTGCCTCCCTACTCCGGGGTTTCGTATGGCGCAACGGGTGGAAGGCCCCACTCACGCGCCTGTTCTGTCGCCTATATCTTCAAGATTTAAGGTTGCGAACGGGACCGTTTCAAGATCGAATGTCCGAGCTGTAGCGTTTCTTCACTAGCCTCGTCTGCGGCGTCTAAACCTGCCACCGCTTCTGCCCCCCTTCTGGCGTCCCCTATTGTCTCGTTTTCTCCTCCTGCCTCCGCCGTGACCGCTAAAGCCTGTGGGTCGTGGAGGCAGCATCAAATGGGTTCGAGCAGCGCTTTCGAGCGCGAATCTCACGTCCTGGTCTATCGGGGACCCGGTCATGTCTTTGATCTTGTTGAAAATGTCGTGATCTTCGCGGCTGACGAGTGAGATCGAGGTCCCCCTCTTTCCCGCACGTGCGGTCCGTCCAACTCTATGGAAGTACATGAGAGGCTCGTCGGGCATGTCATAGTTGATCACGTGACTGACCCAGGGAATGTCAAGACCTCTGGCAGCAACGTCTGTTGCGACAAGCACATCGATTCGTCCCTGACGGAATGCTTGTGAGACAGCGTTCCTCTGGCCTTGTGACATGTCGCCGTGTAGGGCTTCAGCGTTCACGTTGTTTCTTGCGAGTGCTTCGGCGAGATGGGCTGCTCTGATCTTGGTCGAGCAGAAGACCAAGGCTCCTTCCATCCTTTCTGTCTTGAGGATGGCGAGTAGGACTGGGAACTTGGCGCCTTCTTCTGCATTGATGTAGGATTGGCGGAGTGACTCTACAGAGATTTCTTCGCTGTCGACGAATACACGCAATGGATTAGTGAGATATCTCTGGGAGAGTTTGACAACCTCGTTAGGCATTGTGGCCGAGAATAGTGCCGTCTGGTGGCCTCGTGGGACATTCTCGAGGATTGATTTGACGTCGTCGATGAAGCCCATGTCGAGCATTCGGTCGGCCTCGTCAATAACGACGAAGCGTGCGCCGCGGAGATCTATGGTTCTGCGCTTTAGATGGTCGAGGAGTCTGCCTGGTGTAGCGACGACTATTTTCGCATAGCCGCGTTGAAGCTGATCTATCTGAGTTCTCATGCTCGCGCCACCAAAGATGGGCATGGTCCGTGATGGGAGATGCTTGGCAAGACGTTCGAACTCTCCCGCGACCTGTACTGCGAGCTCTCGAGTCGGGACGAGTACTAGTCCCTGAATTTCTCGAGAGTTAGGCGCGACTTTCTGCAGCATTGGCAGGGCATAGGCCAGTGTTTTGCCGGAGCCTGTCTGGGCTTGCCCGATCAAATCTCTGCCTTTCAAAAGAGGCGCAATAGCTTCTACCTGGATGGGGAATGCTTCATGGAACCCCATGTCTTTGATACCCTGTAGGAGACGAGGGTTTAGACCGAATGATTCGAAACCTTGGGCCAATCTGATCACTCATGCACTCGGTTAAACATGTCTATATCTCCATACGCGTCTATCTTCCAATTCCAGTTCCTTCCGATCATAGTAGTCGAATCGTACTCTTCCATGATGCAAGGGCCCCTACCCAAGATGCCTGGGGCCAGATATTCACGGTTGTAAATCGGTATCTTTTGCCTTGTGTTCGAGATCAGAACGCTTCTCGTTGAAGAGGGAGCGGAAGTTCTTGAGGTTTCGAGTCTTTTCTTGACGAGTCTGGCTTTTGGTGTTGGTATGACTGCTCGGACCCATGCGTTGACCGCTTCTACAGTATCTTTTGAAGAGTATCCGTAAAGTTTCTTGTGTTCTCGGCCGAACAGCCTTGCCAAGTCAGTGCCTTTCTTGTATGGGACAGTTATCGCGTAGGCTTGACCTTGATATCTTAGGTCGATGTGCTCAACTGTCCGGTAGGTTGTGAAGCCTTCCTGTTTCAGCAATCTTCTCGCCCGTTCTCTGACTCTTCTGAAATACGATTCGATGCTGGTTGCGACTGGCTTGAGAATTGGCTCCGAAAAGGTTCTGGACAATTCGGCGGTGAGGAGCCCGAATGCCGAAAAGAGACCAGGGTGGGACGGGATGACTATTCTGTTGATCCCCAGTTCCTCAGCCAGATCGGAAATGTGCAATGGTCCAGCGCCCCCGAATGCTAAGAGTGTGAATTCTCGAGGGTCTCGGCCGCGCTCGCTGGTTACGAGTCGGACGGCTTTGCTCATGTTGTTGTTGACTATTCGAACAATGTTCGCCGTGGTCTGGTCGACGGTTTCGCCAAGTCTTCGGCTCAGTTTCCTGACTACTCCCAAAGCTAGCTCGTAGCGCAATTTGAGGTGGCCCCCAAGCAGTTGGGACGGGTTGATTCTTCCAGCGACTATGTTTGCGTCGGTCACAGTTGCGTGTTCTCCGCCCCTGCCATAAGCTGCGGGTCCTGGGTCTGAGCCGGCGCTATCGGGTCCTACTTTCAAGTCTCCGGTATCGTCGAGCCGGGCTATCGTTCCGCCTCCAGCGCTTACTTCTGCCAGATCAATGAACGGTTGCCGAACAGGATAACCGCTACCCCTAATTGAGCGTCCGTGGTAGAATCGCGCTGCTGCTTCAAACTCGTAGGCCAGTTCTGGTTGACCATCGATGATTGTGCCCGCCTTTGCTGTCGTCCCGCCCATGTCGAACGTGATTGCTCTCTTGATTCCTAGCAGGTCGACTATGTTTTTGGAGGCGAGTACTCCTGCGGTAGGTCCGGATTCTATCATAGAGACTGGATGCCGTGAGGCATAGTCCATGGTGCTCGTGGTCCCATCAGAGTTCATCACGTAGATGGGACATGAGAACCCGATTCGGCGCAGTTTCCTTTCCAACCTTACAAAATATCGTGAGACGGGTTTAGATAGCGTAGAATTCACCACAGTGGTGCTAGTTCTCTCGTATTCTCGGTAGACTGGATCAGTCTCGCTTGAGATGTCGATTTGTCCTTTGAAGCCGGATTCTACTAGTAGGTCCCGCGCTCTTCTTTCGTGTACTGGGTTGATGTAAGAATTCAGAAAAGAGACAGCGACTGCGTCGAAACGGGACCGTTTGACTTGGAAAGCGACTTGTTTGACATCGCGTTGGTCGAGTCGTTCGAGCTCGGACCCGTCCGAGAGTATTCTTCCGCGAACTGTGAAACGGTCCTTTCTCTCAACCAGCGGTATTGGTCGTTCTGTTTTGAGGTTGTAAATTTCGGGTCTTCTTTGCCTTCCTATCTGGAGTATGTCTCTGAATCCCCGGGTTGTTATTAGCGCCGTTTTTGCCAGTCCGCTGTGGACCAGTAGCGCGTTCGTGGCTGCTGTGGTAGCATGTGTTATCAGCGAAAACTGGTTTGCTGAGTCACGATACTTTGTCAGAGCTTCGACTACTATCGCTTCCGGCTCTCTGCCGGTCGAGACCTTGAAGATCTCGACTTTCCCAGGTCCTCGGTCATCATATACGACGACATCGGTGAAGGTCCCTCCAACGTCAACACCCGCATAGAACATTGTGGAGCCTCTCCTTACTGGACTTAGGACTATTCGCTCAAGCTAGAACTTAATACTCTGCCGTGTTCTACCCTCGCTCCATGCCTGATCAGAGTGGTAATTGGAGGATCCACGTGAAGAAAGGAAGCTATGAAGTAGAAGTTGAGGGTCCAACCGCCGAGCGAGTCGAGAAAATGTTCGATGAGCTCGTGAAGAAGTACATGAAAAAGATCGCCGCACCATAGCCCATACTTCCTACGAGTCTCGCGAAACAGGCTGCCATTTTTGAAAGTTGGCATTCTCGGGAGCGGCGATGTCGCCAAGACTCTCGGGGGTGGATTCGCAAGTCATGGCAACAGTGTGAAGCTTGGTTCTCGCACTCCTGACAGTGAGAAGCTGAAGGTCTGGAGAAAAGAAGTCCAGGGTGAAACCTCGACTGGGACCTTTGCAGACGCCGCGTCCTTTGGAGATGCAATTGTCATTGCCGTTCTCGGTTCAGCGATTGATGAAGCCATCAACCTTGCTGGACCCAAGAATTTCACGGGGAAACTCGTCATCGACACTACTAACGCGTTAGACTTTTCGAAAGGCATGCCACCCGGACTCTTCACAGGGCTGAACGACTCTCTTGGCGAGAGGATTCAGAGAAAACTTCCCCAAGCGAGGGTCGTGAAGTGTTTCAATACGGTCCCGAATACTAGAATGTGCAATCCTGGCGACAAGAGTGCTGAGATGTTGATCTGCGGGAATGATCCAGAGGCGAAGCGGCAAGTGATTCAGATTCTGAAACAGCTCGGCTGGGCTGGAGCTATCGACATCGGAGGAATCGCCGAGGCCAAGTGGTTAGAAGCAGCTGTCCCGCTCTGGGTGAGAGTCGCAGTCTCCACGAACAACTGGAATTCGATGTTCAAGCTTCTTCACTAAAGAACCGACTCGAACAAAGTTAGAACTCAGCAAGAACAGATTGGCGAGATCGGTCTGGTCTATCCCACCGACTCCCTTCTCTATTAGCTGGAGGAACAGCTTAGATGGAACCTTTTCGCAGGTTTATGCTGTATTCCAAGTATGCTTTGAGACACATGCTCATGTGCATCCAGCCTTGACAATTCCCGTATGAGCCCTGCAAGCCTGCTTCAGTGGACCGCCACTTGCCCTCGACGATCTTGACCAGTGTCTCCTTCGGGTTCAAGGATTCGAAGCTCATCTCTACAATTGTGTCGTATCCAGCTGACGCGGGCATTGTTCCCGTCTTCAGGTCGTAGGAGCCTTCGCTGGCCTCCCAGGAGAACTGTATCAGCTTGTTCTTGACAACCTTGTGAACCTTCACTGGGAAGGTAGTCGGCTTCTCAGGATCATCATTGAAGGTCCACATGACGGTCTTCCCCTCATCCAAGGGTCCGTCGGCACCTCCTGTCGTGAAATACTTGGTGAGTTTTCTCGGATTGTAGACTGCGTCGAAAACTTCGCTTACTGGTTTCTGAATCTTCGTCTGGACGGTGAACTTTAGATCCATTGTGACCGTCCCGGGCTATATGTTATAGATTTATAACACTTTCTTCTTGACAGTGAGAGGAGAGGAAGAGTGCCTAGAGAAGAAAAGTACGATTCAATCTTCAAAGCCCTCGGCGATTCTCGGAGACGTGAGATACTTGACTTGCTTAAGCAGAGAGCAAGAACAACTGGAGAATTATGCGAGCAGTTCAGACAGCTTGACCGCTGCACCGTAATGCAACATGTGAGCGTTCTCGAGAGAGCAGATCTGATAGTCGTGAAACGTGAAGGTCGTCTCCGCTGGAACTATCTCAATCCTCTTCCGATCAAAGAACTGCATGACAGATGGATCGGGAGCTACGCGGATGGCGCAGTTGATCTGCTAGCCCGGATGAAGCGCGAAATCGAAGATAGCTAAGCCAAAGGCAAAGCTCGTAAGGACCAGATCAACTCTCAAGGCCCGATGTGATGGAATGACCAAGTTACGGGTTCTCAGTTTTGGCCTATCAATCGATGGTTACGGAGCAGGTCCCCGCCAAGACCTCAAGAATCCGTTAGGCGTTGGTGGTCAAGTTCTTCTCGACTGGTCCAGAGCTTCGAATACGTGGAGAAAGAGGCATGGAGCAGAAGGCGGAGACGAGTCGGGTGTTGATGAGGAATTTGGTGCACGTGGATTTCGGAATATTGGGGCGTGGATCATGGGCCGTAACAATTTCGGCCCGGTTCGGGGACCATGGCCAGATCATAGCTGGAAAGGATGGTGGGGAGACAATCCACCCTTTCACACTCCCGTCATTGTACTAACCCATCACGAACATCCACCGATCGAAATGAAAGGCGGGACAACCTTCCATTTTGTCACGAATGGAATAGATGCGGCCCTCAAGAAAGCTACCGAAGGGGCTGACGGCAAGGACGTTCGGCTTGGAGGCGGTGTTTCGACCGTTCGAGAATACGTTAAGGCCGGGCTAGTCGATGAGATCCACCTAGCAATAATACCAACTCTGCTAGGAACAGGTGAACATCTTCTTTCAGGTATTGACCTGGCAAAGATGGGTTATCGCTGCGTAGAATACGTTCCTTCAGCAAGGGCGTCACATGTCGTGCTGAGAAAACAACCGCATAAGATGCGTATCTGAACGAATAGCCGCCTTTGGGGATCCTGATTCAGGAATTGCATGAAAGCAATTGTTTCTCTGTCTCCTGAACTAGTCCCGCGCCGCGACTAGTTTCGTCTTCTCCTTGAAGAAATAGATGAGTGTTATGAACGATTAGAGAGGAGGACCAGCCCTCCTCCAAGAAAGATCATCGCAGCTAGTGTCACGACAAAAACAACCAATGATAGGAAGAACCCTCCCAGAATAAGGTAGATCAACCCCAGCCATACGGCGAGAAATATTGTGCCCAGTCCAAGAATTGCAAACCCTTGGGCGTTTCGGCCGACTCTTGGGATCATCGTACCAACTATAGGAAGGAGTGCGGTCAGACTCAAAGTCAGAGCAAGAGTCGTTTCTTGAATCGTGCGCTGCCCAGACACGCCCCACCCGAAAAATGATAGTAGGAACGCGAGTGTTCCACCAGTGGCTGCAAGAGTCCTCCCCCAAATCCCCGCAGCTATTCTCATTCGGGAATCTGTCACTTTGGTCACGCAGCTAATCGCACTACCTTACCTTTAGTCTTCTGCAATAATGAGCCTATCGTTTCGCTCAAAGAGGGCATACTCAGGAAGTTGTAAACGGAGAACTTATCGACTTACGGAGCCACAACTCAAAGTCGTAGCGTTGCTCAAGATCATTAGGCCTGCTTCTGAACCTGAGGTGGTTCAGTATTGGCTTCAAGGAGAATATGAGCATAGGGGCCCGGTAAGGGACCATCTGGACGCGTTGTATGGTGACGAGACACGGCTGATACATCTCAAGAATTTCGAGGACCAAGCTTCAAACGCAATGAGGTTAGAGATGCTGGAAAGTATCCGATGGTTCTTTACCCATTTCAGGGACACGGAAAAATACAAAGTCAATGCCTGGAACTTGGAACAGCTTAACGAAAACGACCTTGGTCAATTAGCACTCATCAATGAAGGAGACAGAAGAGAGATGTCAGGTGGCACATTGTCTCCCTTAGACGCTGCCCGACAAATCGAGAAGAATATTGGAACCCTTGGAGGGTTCGCTCGGCAGGATGCGGAATTCATAAGAGAGCATGCGGAAACGCTCGCTCTCGACGAGTCTAGGATAATCGTCGTTGGTCCCGAGACCGGACCTCTTACCGTAGTCGATGGCGTGCATAGGCTAACTGCTGTGTTTCTCTACTACTTTGTCAGAAAGCAAGGAACGTTCAATGCTAGAGAGGCGTATCATGGCGTTTCGCAGAGGCCGTATGATTATCAGTTCGGCTAACCGAGCTCGTGCGGTCGTGAGGACTCCGCAGACGAGATCCTTCACCTCCACATCCAACGCCTTCCAAATCATGGCTAGTAATATCTGACCTTTGTACCAGATCGGTTGGAGGTTTGTGGTAGGATCGCTCAGTCTGTACAGGTGAAGTCTTAATATCGCTGTAATGTTCGGGGCTCGATTATTCTCTGGAGCAGGGTCCCGTTGCTAGTTGCTATAGGGGTCGACCACAAGAAAGCATCTCTAGCGGCTCTCGATGCTCTGAACCTACGAGACCTTGGTAGCTTTTACGACGATCTTGGGATAATCCAAGGAGTTACCGAGCGCGTTGTTCTCCAAACGTGCAATCGAGTCGAGGTATTCTTGGACACGGCTGACGAGCAAGCTGTGCAGAGCGTGTTTAGAGCATGGTCCCTGGCAACGAAACTGGACGTCGACGGAATCCAGACGATTGCCGACGTGAGAGCCGGAGACGCAGTGATCGAACACTTGGTCAGACTCGCAACGGGACTTGAGTCAATGATAGTTGGCGAACCCCAGATCCTAGGTCAAATGAAAGAGAGCATGATAACCGCCCAGAACCACCTGGCAACAGGACCAGTCCTTTCAGAAGCCTTCGAAAGAGCAACCTCGGCCGGTGCGAAGATAAGATCTGAGACTGGAATTGGGAGAGGCGTCACCACGATAGGCTCGGCTGCGATCAAACTCGCGGAGCAGAGTCTTGGAAAACTGGACAATTGCAGGGTCCTGCTCATTGGGACGGGACAGGTCGGTGCGCTGGTCATGAAAGCGTTGAGAACCCGAGGCGTGAGCAACGTCGCAGTGGCTGGAAGAAATCATGAGAAGACTGAGGCGTTTTGCCGTTCATTCGGTGGCACTCCGATAGCTTGGCATGGAATCCTCGACATGCTCCGAAATTCGGATCTGATTTTGGTGGCGACCCGATCCGCACGTTACGTTCTAGACATTGAAAGCGTTGGTCAGCAGGCGGAAGGGTCCAATCGAAGACTAATGATTCTGGATCTCTCTAATCCGCGAAACGTGTCACCGGAGGTAGCCAAACTCAGCGGAGTAGATCTTCGAACTATCGATGATCTCAAGGGGATTGCCGAAGAAGGACTGGCGATGAGAAGGGAAATCGCAAAAAGTGCTGAACCTTTGGTTCGGTCTGCTGTCGAGAGAATATCTGCAGGGCTACGCAGAGAGAATGCAGAACCGGTGATCGCTGATGCTTTTCACAGAGCGGAAGAGATCAGGATAGAAGAGCTGGGCAAGGCACGGTCGAAACTGAATCTGACAGCTGAACAGGAACAGGTTTTGGAGTATATGAGCCAGAAGATTGTGGAGAAGGTTCTCAGTGGACCCGTCATGAATCTCCGCAGAACAGCTGAGAAGGGCGGGACTGCAGCTCGGACAGTAGCGGAAGAGATCCTAGCGGGGGACTAGACGGCTGAGTTTTCCTGCAATTCGGATGCGAAGGCTCCGAAAGACACCTGTAATCAGGGAGCTGGTCCGGGAGGTCCAGCTTCAGAGGTCAGACCTTATCCAGCCATTATTCGTCGAAGAGGATTTGACCAGCGACGTCCCGGTCTCCACGATGCCGGGACAGCGACGATTATCCCCGTCATCAGTAGTTCGCGAAGCCAATACGCTCATCGAGAAAGGAGTCAAGTCAGTCATACTATTCGGAATCCCCAGGATCAAAGACGAAAACGGCTCACACGCTGACGCCGCGGATGGCGTTGTTCAGAGGACGATCCGGCAGCTGAAGAACGAGTTCGACGGAGAGCTTGTCGTGATGGCTGACGTCTGCATGTGTCAATACACCAGTCACGGCCACTGCGGAATCGTCAGGGACGGCCAAATCGATAACGATGAAACTCTGAAACGATTGGCTAGCATAGCTGTCAGCTACGCAAGAGAAGGAGTCGACATTGTCGGTCCCTCAGCCATGATCGACGGCCAAGTCAAGACGATACGGCAAGGATTGGATGATCAAGGTTTCAAGGAGACCGCAATAATGGCCTATGCGGCCAAACACGCATCTTCGTTCTTCGGACCCTTCCGCGAAGCAGCATTCTCGAAACCAGAATTCGGAGACCGCAGAACCTATCAAATGGACTATTCCAACCCCGATGAAGCTCTCCGCGAGGCTGCGCTCGACATCCAAGAAGGAGCCGACATCGTCATGGTGAAACCAGCTCTCGCATATCTCGATATTATTCGTCGCGTGAAGGATCGTTTCTCGATGCCAACAGCCGCCTACAATGTCAGCGGCGAATATTCAATGGTGAAAGCCGCAGCGAGAGAAGGGTGGATAGACGAGAAATCGGCAGTCCTTGAGATACTTACCGGAATCAAGCGCGCCGGGGCGGACATGATTCTGACCTATCACGCCAAGGAAGCAGCCGAATGGCTCGGCTAATCTCGAAGTCGCAACAGCTCTACAGACGAGCGAGCCGCGCGATCCCGGGTGGAGTAAACAGTCCAGTAAGATACTATCGACCGTACCCCATGTTTATCACTTCAGGCAGAGGCTCGAGATTTCAGACCGTCGATGGCACAGAGTTTCTTGATTATTGCATGGCCTACGGCGCACTCATTGACGGACATGCCGACCCACAAGTTCTCCAGGCTGTCCGCGACGCGTTGGAAAAAGGGTGGATCTATGGCCAGCCAACGGAGGCAGAGGTCGAGCTTGCAGAGTCTATTTCCCTCCTTGTCCCATCGATGCAAGAGGTCCGCCTAGTCAACTCTGGGACCGAGGCGACGATGCACGCCATTCGGCTGTCAAGAGGCTATACTGGGAAGAGCAAGATTCTCAAGTTTGAGGGAGGCTTCCACGGCTCACACGATTCTGTTCTTACCAAGAGAGGCACCCACGGCGGTATAACCGGGACACCTAGTTCGAAAGGGATTCCAGTCGACACTTCAAGGAACACACTTGTAGCAAACTACAACGACACAAAAACCGCCACCAAGATCATCGAAGATCACGGTCACGAACTTGCGGCAGTGATAGTTGAACCGGTTGCGGGCAACATGGGACCAATTCCTCCAGCAAATGGATTCTTACAATCACTTCGCAAGCACACAAAGGAAAATGGCGTATTGCTGATCTTTGACGAGGTAATCACTGGATTCAGACTGTCTCTTGGTGGAGCCCAAGAATACTTCGGCGTTAGACCAGACCTCACAACCCTTGGAAAGATTGTCGGAGGAGGGTTTCCACTTGCCGCGTTTGGCGGAAGAAGGGAGATTATGCAGAAATTATCGCCATTAGGGCCAGTCTACCAGGCTGGGACCTACAGCGGAAACCCAATCAGTGTAACAGCTGGACTGACAATGCTCCGATCTCTCAAAAAACGTTCAAACAATCTTTACACTTCCCTGGAAAAAAACGGTAGACTCTTAGCCGATGGAATCAGGGACAGCATAGAATCACTGGAAGTGCAGGCGCAGGTAAACCAGATTGGCTCTATGTTCCAGATACTCTTCACCGGGCGCAACGTAACGGATTATAGCTCTGCGAAATCTTCAGATTCCAGAAAGTATGACAGATTCTTCCGTTCTCTTCTAGCGTCGAAAGTGTTTGTTCCTCCATCACAGCTTGAATCTTGTTTCCTCTCAACTTCACACACCAAGCATGATCTGCAACTAACCATCGAAGCATTCGATGACTCTTTCAGATCCATCGGGAGCTAGCTAGATGCTTCTCCGAGTAGGTACCCGAGGTAGCAAACTGTCCCTTATTCAGACGGACATGGTTGTTGAGAGGATCAAAAGGGCCAATCCTGGTGTAAAGATTGAGCTGAAGACAATCGCCACATCGGGCGACTTGGATCGGACGACTCCACTGTTTTCTCTAGGTCAGAAGGGAATCTTCGAGAAGGAGATAGACCAGGCAGTCATTGATCGACAGGTCGATTTTGCAGTTCACAGCATGAAGGATATCCCGACCCCTCTAGGCTCCGAGCTGGTTATTGCGAGTGTGCCGGAGAGAGGTGCGACCGCAGATGTTCTAGTCAGCAAGGACCGAAAACCGCTAAACACAATCCTAGATGGCAAGATTGTGGGGACCAGCAGCCTTCTGCGGACTGCTGAATTGAAGCGTGTTCGGCCCGGGCTACGGACGCAACCGATCCGGGGGAACGTTGACACGAGGATAAGAAAAGTTGAGCAGGGCGAGTACGATGCTGTGATTCTTGCAGAGGCGGGGCTTGCGAGGCTTGGAATGATGGACAAAGCGGCCGAGCGATTGCCCCTCGATGACTTCGTTCCGGCTCCCGGACAAGGAGCTCTTGCTTTGATCGCGAGGGGCGACGATTCAAGAGTGATAGAGGTTTTGAAGAGTGTTGAGCATTCACCGACCCGCGCAGAGATTGTGGCTGAGCGCGAGCTTGTGTATACTCTTGAAGGAGGCTGCAAGGTTCCGATTGGAGCGCTAGCCTCTGCCAATGGCAATATGGTTCAGTTGACATCCTCGATTTTTTCGCTTGATGGAAAACAGCGTCTCGTCGCAAAGAGAGCGGGTCATGTAGCGAATGCCGCGGCCATTGGAAAGGAAGTTGGCGAACAACTACTCGAGAATGGAGCGAAGAAAATCGAGGAGACTTGGCGGACAGTCTACAGCTGAGCCGATCGCGAGGACTATCGCCGTAACGCGACCCGTTGGAAAGGGCGAAGACACGGCCGAGTTTGTTAGAGGCCTGGGATGGACTCCCTTCATCTTTCACACTGTAGATTTGATGCCAGTCGAAACCCTTGAGATCGCGAATCAATTGCAATATTGCTTGAATCAGGGTCCGATCGCGTGGATCGTGTTCATGAGTTCATCAGGAGTAAGGCTCCTGTTCGACGCTATCGGCTCTGACCCGAGTCTGCAAAAGGCTCTGGAAAAAACACGATTCTTGGCCGTCGGTCCTAAGACCAGAGACACACTGGCTCATTATGGCATAAGCGAGGTATTTCTCCCTGAAAAGTATAGCTCGATAGGAGTAGACGAATTTTTCTCACGAACAGTCTCCAAGAATCTACACGTTGTTCTGGTTCGGTCAGCATCCGCAGACGATTCTCTCGCGAACTCACTCACGTCAAGAGGAATTTCAGTTCGAACCATCAACACATACAATTCCGTTATGCCGAAAGACCTGCGGAGCGCGCACGAGTTTCTGGACGACCTGCTACGTGGCAGGTTTGCCGCGGTTCTCTTTACAAGCGCGGTTTCTGTCTCGAATCTTTTCACGATTGCAAAGACGAACCTCGATGAGAGCAAAGTAGTGGACTTGCTGAACGGTGTGCTTGTAGGAGCGATCGGACCCGCGACAGCAAAGGAGCTCCAGAATCGAGGAATAGGAGCGGTGATGCCGGACGATTATCTGATAGAGAATGCTTTGTTGAAGCTGACCGGTCGGGAAGCTATGAGAAGAGTGCAACCAGAAGCTAGCTAGCAGAGATTATACTATTACAACTGGCGCCTTCAGGAACGGCTTGACAGTTTGAACTAAGGCTTCGACGAACACTGGATCGTCGTTGAGCGAGCGGGTTCTGGTTACCTTCACTCCAATTGAGTGTCCAAATTCCTTGGCCTCGATGTCGAGGTCGTAGAGGATTTCCAGGTGATCCGAGACGAATCCAACTGGGCAGATGAGAATCTCTTTGAATCCTTTCTTGGACAACTCTTCGATCTTGTCTTTGAACATTGGACCCAGCCAAGAGTCGGGTGGATCTCCCGCGCTCTGGAAGGCAAAATCCCAGAAACCTGCTCCGGCTCGATCCGCGACGAGCCGGCTTGTCTCTCTAAGCTGTGACTCGTACGGGTCGTCGGCTGAGACAAACCGTTTGGGAAGGCTGTGCGCCGTGAACAGCACAACGGCGCTGAAAGGTCTCTCCATCGAATCCAAGTCTTCACGGATCCGCTGGGACAATGCTTGGATCAGATTCGGTTCAGTGTGCCAGTTTGTTATCATGGAAAAAGGAACTTGTTTCGTCTTGGCTAGTCCTCGTCGTACAGCTTCCTCGTAGCCGCCGATGCTCAGCTTCGAGTAGTGCGGAGCCAAGGCGAGTCCGACAATGCTCGATGCTCCCTCACTGACTATGGTCTCGACAGACTCCTCAACGTAAGGGTGCCAGTGCTTCATTCCAACGTAGACCTTTGCAGGAAGTTTCATGGAGTCGATTTTGTCCTGAACCGCTCGGGCCTGGGCCAGTGTTATGTTCAGGAGTGGAGTTCTGCCCCCGACTTTTCTGTATCGTTCTCGAAGGCGTTCGATTTCCTCATCG
>Ga0070732_10000863_pt1 | contig 17332 bp, 15 predicted proteins | sample Coa_R1_5_FD_66449 | JGI IMG/M metagenome (GOLD analysis project Ga0070732, IMG submission 66449) | Surface soil microbial communities from Centralia Pennsylvania, which are recovering from an underground coalmine fire - Coalmine... | ecosystem: Environmental > Terrestrial > Soil > Unclassified ...
TCCCGGGCCATGGACCGCTGCTTCCACGGCTGCCGCTAACAGTTCATCGTAGTTCGCATACTTTTCCGGAAGCCAACGCTTTGGATGATGCAGCAAGACATTTTCCAACCACACCGAGCGCATCGGCCAGGAGTACGTGGTCCAATTCAGTGAGCCATCATCTTTTTCCTCCGTCGGCGCGGCTCCGAGCTTCGGCTCGAGCAGCAAACGACGAAGCTGCAGAATCGAATTCTCCGCAATGGTTGGTGCCGGCGATGAGGCCAGCATCCGGCCATCCCAGCCGCGCATGAGGTCCGCCGCCTGCTTCGCGCGCGCCGACGGTTTAGTCGCGTGATCGATGGCGTACACGAATCGCTCTGCCGCAAACAGATGCGCTTCGGAGTGAATATCCGTCTGCAGAGCGAGCATGTCCGCGGGGGAGAATTTTCTTCCCGACTCGAGCACGTGATAAATACGAGCCGTACGCCACGGCGCCTCCCACTCGACCGCGACCGAATTCGGATATCCGTCCGGAGTAATTCTGCCGTTTGCCGTAGCGATTATTCCCGATGACGGATTGTAGATGTTCGGCAGCTTGTCGAACGGGATATAAGACGTCCACTCGTGCGCATCGTCGACACCGCTCACGGGGAGGCTGCCATCCCCGGACGCACGAATCGGAACTTTGCCGGTGGTGTGATATCCGATATTTCCATCCACGTCGGCGTACACCACGTTTTGTCCGGGAGCATCCAGTTGCGAGAAGGCCTTCGTGAACTCCTCCCAATTCTGGGCTGCATCCACGTCAAAGAAAGGAATCCGCATGCCATCGTAGAGGTTCCAACGCAATGCCAGGGGCCGAGTCTCGCCCGGCACAAGATCCGTGATGATCGGTCCATGGCGGGTAACCTTAACATCAATGTTGATGTCCGGCATCCCTTTGACGTGAATGACCTCCTGCCGGTGTTCGGGTTGCACCCATCCCTTGGGTGTCTGATACGCGCCCTGATCGTTGAAGTTCTCGACATAAATGTCAGTCACGGTGGGGCCCACGTTGGTGAAGCCCCATGCCACGCGCTGGTTGTGGCCCACAATCACGTATGGCACCCCCGGCAGCGTTACGCCCGCAACCTCGAACGTGCCACAGTGCAGGTGCGCCTCATACCACAGGTTCGGCATCTGGTGACCGAGGTGCATGTCATTCGATAGCAGTGGCTTTCCCGTAGTCGTGTGCGCGCCTGAAACGACCCAGTCATTGGAACCGTTGACCGCCACTTCTTCGGAAGCAGAATTCGACAGGGCGGCCGACCGGCCTCTATTTTGCGTCACTGACGTGTCCGGAGAATCATCATCCTCGTCGTCAGAATCACCCGCAGGTCTGTCCGGCTCATTCACATCCTCACGCATGACTGTGGGCGGACGATCGTGCCACGATCCGTTTACATACAAATCCGCCGTGAGTTCGGGTCCGAGCTTGGCGAGGATCTTCTCGCGCGCCAGCGCGTCGTAAAAATAGTGGTAGTTCAGGTCCTTGACCATCTGGTTGCCGATTACCACCGAGTCTTCAGCGGACCATGGCTTTGGCGCATAGCCGAGGATTCGGAATTCGATGGGCAACCGGTTGCCGTGTGTACCCATATAGGCGTTCACACCGCGCGCATAGGCTTCAAAGCAACTTCGGTCACGCGGACTCGCCGCCCGAAGCTGTTTATGTGCGGCTACGCGCAGCCCTAGAATTTTCTGCTCACGATCCAACTTCAGCGTTTCTTCGCCGACTATCTCCGAGAGTTCGCCGCCTGCGAAACGGCGCATCACGTCCATCTTCCACAGGCGATCTTGGGCCGTAACGTAACCTTGGGCGAAGAAAAGGTCTTCCAGAGTCGCCGCCTCAATGGTCGGCACTCCGTGCGAGTCTCGGGTTACAGTCACCGGTGCGGAAAGTCCGGCCACCTGCAACTGTCCGTCCAGTTGGGGAAGGGAAGATTGTGTAACGTAATAGGCATAGCCGACCGCGCACGCCAGCAGCACAATCACCGCCAGGAAGAGCCAAAGAAGAACGCGGAGCCCGGGGGAACGGCGGGCGGTAGGAATTCTGACTTCTGCCATGGTGCTCATAAAGAATCTTTGATTGTATGCCAGCGGCGCTCCGGCGAGGTTGAAAATGAATTTCATTTTCAATATGCCAGTGGTATTCTGAATCGCTGCCCATGCTTCAGAAGCGCATCGACGATCAGCCCACCCTTTCCCGCCAGATGGTTCGCGAGGCCCAGGAAATTCTTCACCGCCATCTGAAGGGTGTCGGCCTGAAGCAGACCGCCCAGCGCGATACCATCCTGCGTACCTTCCTTGAGACCCGCGACCATCTCTCGACCGACGAACTTCACCGTCTGGTCCAAAAGAAGGATGCCGGCATCGGGTACACGACGGTTTACCGCACCTTGAAGTTACTGGCTGAATGCGGCCTGGCCAGCGAAGTCGCCTTCCACGATGGCATCGCCCGCTACGAGCATCAGTACAACCGTCGCAGCCATCACCACATGGTTTGCACCGATTGCGGCAGTTCGGTGGAGTTTTTTTCTCCGGAAGTCAGCCAGTTGGAGCAGGAGATCGGCCGCAAATATCATTATCTGGCCACCCGCCACACCTTCCAGATCTACGGGATTTGCGAAGAGTGCCGCAAGAAGAACGACGCGCAGCGTAGCTGAAGGTGGCTTGCGCTCGATGATGTTAGCCGTAGCTCCTATGGCCCGTTAAGCTCTTTCGTCGATAACTCGGTACCAACGATGAAGCAGTCGTTCGGATCGCCGCTCATCTGTACGCGGATAATGTCAGATTGATCGGTGCAATACGTACGAGTTGCCGCCGTCCCCGGTTTCTCAGGGTAGACGAGCAGTTGATACTTGGAAATAGGGCCGTCGGATTTCTCCCTGGTGCAGTTTTTCAGCTCAAAGATGTACCCACTGTTCCTGCCGGAAGCGAGACTGCGAGCTCCCCAGTTTTCTGCAAGCTCAGACAGAGCACAGGTGTAGCCGGCCTCACGGTGCGCCTGCACATAGGCGATCTCCGCCATATTCACGCTGCGCATTGAAGAAACGACCGCCCCCCTGCCGATTCCAGCTGCCGCGTTATTGAACTCCTTCTCCTCCTTCCTTACCTCGTAAAATCCCAGGCCGAAGAACCCTACGATGAACGCTACTCCCACGTACCCGAGCACGATTCCCGTGATCGCCAGGCTGCGACCCTTCAGCCGTCCAGGGCTCTTGCGAATCTCGGAAAGGGCAATGTAGCCGAAGATCACCGCCACGATGGAGAGAGGGAGAACGACGAACAGGATCCCGCAGATCAGGCTGAAAATGGCCTTGCCGCTAGTCTCGGGAGGAAGCCCGAACGCCACCTGCGGATCGACCGGGGCCACACCAGCCGCCTGCGAGTCGCGACCACAAGCTTCGCAGAACCGCTCCCCATCAGCCAGACTGTTGCCGCAACCCATGCAAAAGGAGGTCAGCGGGATTCTCCTTTGCCCAGAAGCTTCATGAGAGATGGATCGCGGACTGTCTCAGTGCAGAACGCGCTCATGTTCTAAAGCCATCAAAATTTGCACGAAACATACTATTCAGAATCGCCTCCGTCAATGCGCTAAATTGATTCGGGGCGATTTTGTCCCGGGCACGTCGGTCTGATATGGTGCCCGCAATGGAGCAGATCGGTGTTGGATTGAAGTCATGCCCGGTGTGTGCCGCCCAGATGCCCGACTCTGCGGCCTTCTGCCCCGGTTGTGGCCGTTCGATGCAGATCGAATTACCAGCCAAGCAGAAACCCGGCAGCCTCCGCGAGAATTTCTTAGGCGCTCTCGCGTACGTAACGTTCCTCCCCGCGCTGGTGTTTCTTTTAAGCGACCCTTACCGGAAAAATCCGTTTGTGCGCTTTCACTCGATCCAATGTCTCCTGTTCTGGCTTGTGTGTGTTGTGTTAGCAATTGTCGTCAGAGTGGTCTTCCTTGTCCTGCTCCTTATCCCGATAGTCGGCCCTTTACTTGCGGTTCTCGTTGCGGTGGTTGTCCCGTTAGCCGCATTTTTCACGTGGATCGTACTCCTGGTCAAAGCTTTTCAGGGCGAGAGATTTGCGCTTCCACTGATCGGCAATCTGTCCGACCAATATTCCGGCGTCGCGTAGACCCGCGTTAGTTAAATTGGCGATTGCTTTGCCGCTGCTTTTTTGGTACCTTGCCGCGAACGCCGCTTGGGAGCGGAATTTCGTAGTCAGTCCGGCGTCCGGTCCCGCAAGACGGGGAGGAATATTTATGGCTTTTTGCAACATGTGTGGCGCACAGATCGCCGACGGAACCACCACCTGTGCCGCCTGCGCTGGTCGTGTCCCTGTCGCTCCCGCTGCTGTCGCGACGGCGCCTGCTACGGGAATGGCCGACAATGTCGCCGGCATGTTGGCCTACATCACCATCATCCCTGCGATCATTTTCCTAATCGTGGAACCTTACAATAGGAGCCGCTTTGTACGTTTCCATGCGTGGCAGAACATCTTTCTGCACCTGGCTGCGATCGTCATGTGGATCGCTCTGATGATCCTGACGGTGGCAGCTAGCGTCGTCCCGATCGTTGGGCATCTCATTGTAATGCTGCTCGGGTTGGTGGTTTGGGTTGGGTTCTTCGTGATCTGGATCGTCCTGTTGATCAAAGCGAACCAGGGGCAGATGTACAAGTTACCCTTCATCGGCGACCTGGCAGAAAAGCAAGCGAACGCGATGTAAGCTCGCTCGTCTCGACAAGGGAACAAACGCTTTCGCTTCGGACCTGAGTCGTAACCATCAGTGTCCTGTTTCCGCTGCACCCCTTGACTTTCGTCCCCTAAGCTGTCAATCCTATTAGCTTTTACCTGCGTCGTGAGTCATCCGTTGCTAGATGCTTGCGGGCCGGAATCTTGAACGATTGGGGAATTCTTTGCGAGTCCGGGTTTTCTACCACGACAAGTGTTTTGATGGAGCTTCTTCGGCCGCTTTGTTCTCTCGCTTCTATCGCGAGCGCATCCGCGGTGACGTCCAATTCGCGTTCACCGGACTGGTTCACCGTGCCGGCGCGTTGTTTGATGAGAAGCAGTTTGACGGTGACGAAAATGCCATCGTCGATTTCAAGTACTCTAGCTCGCCGAACATTACCTGGTGGTTCGATCATCACGAGAGCGCATTCCTGACTCCTGCAGACGCCGAGCACTTCGAGCAGGATCAGAGCAATCGCAAATTCTACGATCCCGCATTCAAATCGTGCACCAGTTTCATCGCCATGATTGCGCAGCAGCGCTTCGGCTTCGATCCTTCATCAGTAGCTGACCTCGTGCACTGGACCGACGTGATCGATGGAGCGCTTTATCCGGATGCGAAGACAGCCGTCGAGATGGAAGCCCCCGCCATGAAGCTCACTATGGTGATCGAGTCGGCTCCCGATCACGGCTTCGTGCCGAATCTAATTCCCCTGCTCGCGTCGAAGTCGTTGGGCGAAATTCTGCAGGAGTCCTTCATCGCGCCCCTGCTTCCCCCGCTCCTCAAGCGCCACGAACTTTCTATCGGAATTCTGAAGGAGCGGACCGAGTGCATCGACGGCACCATCTTCTTCGACGTGACCGATCACGACCTCGAGGGCTACAACAAATTCATCCCCTATTACTTACATCCGGAGTCGGTATACAGCGTCGGGCTCAGCAAGAGCAGCTTCCGGGTGAAGGTCTCTGTGGGATCGAATCCGTGGGCGCTGCAGGAGCCTGAGGTGAATCTCGCGCGTATTTGCGAGCGCTACGGCGGCGGCGGTCACGCTCGCGTCGGAGCCATCTCATTCAACGTGAATCAGCACGCCGCCGCGATCAAAGCATCGCAGGAAATCGTCGCAGAATTGCGGTCCGCCATCCGCCAGAAGAACCAGAAGAAGAAGTAACGAACCTCTGTGTCCCCTCTGTGTCCTCTGTGGTGATGCTGTTTTACTGAATGGCTGTCCCGCTGGCAAAGCAGTGAGCCATGTTCCCATCATCCGATGATCGGATAGTCCCCGACTGATCCGCGCAGAATGCTTTTCGTCCGAAGATGTTCGTGTTTGGCGCAGCCGCTAAACGGAAACTGGTCACGGGTGCGCCCTCACAGCCGGAGAGCGTGAACACAAATCCATACTTCTTCCCGCTGGCCAACCCGCTATTGATGAGCATCGCCTGATGCTCGTTCGGTTCGCCGCCGCCGAAGCCGTCGAGGTCCGACAACGTGCAGGTGAAACCAACTCGAGGATAACTGGTCGCGTATGTGATCTCCGCCGTAAGAATCGTCCGCATCGCCGCCAGTACTTGCGCATCACTTCCTGCTGATGACATAGAGCTTTGTGTTTGAGATGTCGTGGAGACAGATGTAACCGAGACGTTCGCGTTTTCCCGCGCCTTCATGTTTTCAGTCATCGCCTTCAGCAAGTCCGGATCCGCCAAGGGCAAGCGGATCGTGACTGAAATCTCATTCAGCTTCCAGACTCGCGCTTCCTGCTTCATAGTGAATGTCATGCGAGGCATGAACGGAGTGCGTTGCGCCTCACCATTCTTGTAGGTCTGGAAAGACAACTCGATATCGTCTCGTTCCCCGCGCAGAGCGTCGTTCTCCACGGTTACTTCCACCTTCTGCCCAGTCTTCGCATCTTCGCCCGACAAAAGCACCGAGCCGGTTTCGAAGGTGTGAAAGTTCGTTCCCTGGGTTTGCAGTTGGCCTGCTAACAACGAGTACTGCTGCAGACTCGCCAGTGCCCCGGATTTCTCGAGAGCGGCCAGCGTGACGGCCGGAAGGTGTTTGGCAAAAGTTCCCGATGTCTTGCTGAAGAACATTTCCAGTAGCGCTTGTCGCGCAGTCTGCGGGATCGAAGCCTCCTGCGCGAACACTGCCGCACTCCAAATCGCCGCCACCCCGAGCACGCACACAACTCTTCGCATGATGATTTCCTCGCCGTGATCGTGACATGTCCGCAGTGCTCCATCCAGTTACTGAGGTAAGTTTGAACATAACGATCAAGCGCAGTTAGGAATCCATCCGTCGAGCGGACGGCCGTGATACCCTGCATCTTTGCACTCGTCAGGGTTCATGCCTCCGGACGGAAAGAAAACTGATCCTCATCTCACTCAGCGGCGCGTGCTGCGGACTGTAGCCGCACTGGAGTTCTTCAAAGGCGTTTTCGTAGTGCTGATGGGCATTTGCGCCATTGCGCTTGTGCACAAAGACGCTTGGCTCATCGCAGAAAGGCTGCTGTCGCTGCTTCACATCAGTACCGACCGGCGTTCGGCGCAGATATTTCTCGACTTTGCCGACAGCGTGACCGATGCGCGCCTCTGGGCCGCGGTGCGTATTGCGTTCGCTTATGCGGCTTTGCGATTCACCGAAGCATACGGTTTGTGGAATGCTCGAACCTGGGCCGAATGGGTCGCGTTCGTTTCAGGAACCTTGCTGCTGCCGCTGGAAGTTCGGGAGCTTTTCCGAGGACTCGCCTTCTGGCGCAGCGCTCTGTTGATCGGGAACCTCGCGATTGTGTGCTACATGCTCTATGTCATTCTGGAAAATCGGCGTGAGAGGCGAAATGCCATGCCTCCTTTACGTTAGGCCGAACGCCGCTCGGGAAGCGGGTTTTGGGCCGAATTCCTCTGGCAAATCGCGCCCTGCCGGTTCATAATTGCCGGGAATAAGCTTCGGCTGCAGGAGGTGGATATGCACCTTGACCGCACACTTCTCCCGCTTTTGGCTCTCGTTGGACTCTCCTTCGCCCAGGACACGAACTTTTCGGCGGGGCCGCAGTATCTCGTCACCACGAGTTCGCCGATGCTGCTTCATGCCATTGCAACCCCATCTCTCTCACTGGGTGAAATGCAACCCGTCGTGGTAAGTGCCGTCACAAACGAAGCTGCCGCCGAGCCGACCGCGCCTTCATCCGCACCGCCGAGCGATTCATTTCTGGGCGGCGTCTACTGGGGAGAACATCAAAGCACCGAAATCGTTGGGCGGCGGTTGGAAACGCCGAGCATGGCCCCCTCCGATACAGCCTGGTATATGAATTCGGTCGCCAGCCAATCTGTGTCTGCGCTGACTACGGCCTCTGCAGAAGCCGCTGAAGTCTCATCCGGTTCCGGCGTCATACAACTTTCAGGTGCTCAACTCCCCTCGAACCTACCCTCGAGCATCTTGGACGTAGGGGTGACCGGGACGGCGAACTCGCAATCGCTTCTTGCGCGCGGCTATGGAGTACCTCTTGGAGATGTCGCCGCGTTCTGGAAATCCCACAAACGGAGTGCTCCTCGCGTCTTCACTAACTCCGATGTGCATCTGCGGAAATAGCACCGCTGAGGCGGTCTCCGCAGCAAAGGGGACCTCACTCGGTTAGAGTCAACCCTTTACGTACGCCAGCTTCCCCCCTACTTTGCCGTCCTTCACCGAGAAGACATCGACTCCCCGCAAGTGCCAGGGCTGGCCGTTGCGCATCTTGTGATAGACCCACAATACCGTCGCTCGATTGCCGCTCACGATGATCTCTTCGGCTTCGAATCGCGCATCTGTATTCTTCTTGAACCATGTACGCCAAAACTCGACGACCGCCTGTTTTCCTTCAACCCGCCGACCGTCCGGCGCGGGCGAGGTGTCTTCGAATACTGTGTCCTCGGTCAAGAGTCCCGCCAACGCGTCAGCGTCATGGCGATTGAACGCCTCATTAAACCGATCGATCGTCGCACGCGTTGCTTGCTCCTGCGACGTCGAGCTGGGCTTATCTCCCATTGCTTTCTCCTGTGAGGAACAGAGATTCGTAAAGATCAAAATCCAGCAAATTGCAGGCGCTAGAGCATACCGTAACCTATGCATGTTGATTCTCCCCCGCATTTCCGTGCCTTAACGCGGCTGAGTCCCTGTTCATGTTAGCCTGAAACCCACTTCTAATCGCTTGAGGAGCTATGCAAGACGCGAAGCCTTCGCAGTTGGATCTACAGGCTACAGCCAAAGAAATCATGCAGCAGTACGGGTTCGAGCCCGATTTTCCTGCCCCGATCTCCACGCAAGTGGCGAATCTCGGGCAACAGCCGCAAGCCTCGCCGTCTCGCGATATCCGCGACATGCGGAACCTCCTGTGGTCCTCCATCGACAACGATACCTCTCGCGACCTCGATCAGATTGAGGTCGTTGAGCGTGTCTCCAATGGCGATGTCAAGGTCATGGTGGGCATCGCCGATGTCGATGCCTTCGTGCCGAAGCTGACTCCCATCGATCAACACGCCGCCCGCGAAACAACCACCGTTTACACGGGGATTCGAAACTTCCCCATGCTGCCCGAGCAGCTTTCGACCGGCGTCACCTCACTCCTCGAAAACCAGGATCGCTTAAGCATCGTCATCGAATTCGTCGTCGGCTCCGATGGCAACATTAAATCTTCCGACGTATATCGGGCCCTGGTTCGAAACCAAGCCCAACTCCAGTACAACTCTGTAGGCACGTGGCTGGAGGGAACTGCCGCGGCTCCGCCCAAGGTCGCCGCATCGGCTGAATTACAGGATCAGCTTAAATTGCAAAGTGACGTCGCGCAGATACTCAAGGGCCAACGTTTCCAGAACGGTGCTCTCAACCTGCAGACGGACGAAGTGCATCCGCTCGTGCTCAACGAGCAGGTAGTCGACGTGGTGAAGCAGCAGAAGAATCGCGCTACGGAGTTGATTGAAGACTTCATGGTGGCCGCCAACGGAGTCGTCGCCCGGCTGCTGCAGAATGTCTCATCCTTGCGCCGCATCGTACGTACGCCCAAACGCTGGGATCGTATTGTGCAGCTCGCCGCCACCAAGGGCGAAAAGCTCCCCTCCCAGCCCGATTCAAAAGCCCTGAACGATCTGCTGTTGCGGCGCAAGGCTGCCGATCCCGATCACTTCGCCGACCTCTCCCTTACCGTCATCAAACTGATAGGTCCCGGTGAGTATGTTCTGGAGCGCGCCGGAGAAACTGCTCCCGGTCACTTTGGCCTTGCAGTCCAGGACTACACGCACTCCACCGCGCCGAACCGCCGCTTCGCCGACGTTGTCACGCAACGCCTGATCAAGGCAATGCTGGCGGGCGAGCCAAATCCCTATTCCGACGACGAGCTGACCGCGGTTGCCGCGAACTGCACGCAGAAAGAAGACGCGGCTCGAAAAGTGGAACGTGAGATGTCCAAGCGTTTGGCGGCTGTCGCGATGCAGCGTCGCGTAGGGGAGACCTTCGACGCGATCGTCACCGGAGTCACCGATCACGGCACTTTTGTCCGTGTCCTTCAACCGCATGTCGAGGGACTGCTCGCCCAAGGGGCGCAAGGTCTCGACGTGGGCGACAAACTGAGAGCCAAGCTCGTCCGGACCGACGTCCGCAAAGGCTACATCGATTTCGTCCGCGCCTAGCAGGTTGCGGAAGAGTCGATCTGCCAATCGATTTTGGGTGGCGCAGCGCTTCACGGCTTGCGGAAAAATGCAAATTGTAAGCCGGTTTTGAAAGGACGCGGCTTCAAGCCGCGCCCCTAAGTTCCACAAAATCAGTCCGGTTTTATCCGCTGAGGGACGTTGTCCGCATATAAAACGACTTTTTCCGCAAGCTGTTCAGCGCTGCGATAACCGAGAACCTTTGTTCTGCAGCCTGCTAGGGTACCTACCTCAGCACCTCACGTTTGATGCCAAGATTTCACCGCACCTGCATAGCTAATAGTCGAAACCAAATTCCGACGCTAAGCTCGGTACAGCGTCAGTGCGGAACAATTGGGCAGGTTCTTGCTGCGATGGAGCCATTTCGTGAGCATTTCGATGGCCGTAATTCTCCCGGTGTCTCTTGCCGCCGATGAGACTGCAGCGGCAATCCTGCGCAGCAGTGGTTCGGGTGTTCTCGTCAACAGGAATCCCGCTCCCGCGTCGATAGCAGTGTTTCCCAACGACCTCGTCGAAACTCCCCAGAACGGCGTGGCGCGCATTGAACTCAGCGGCTCCACCGCCGACATCAACGCCGATACAGTGGTGCAGTTTGAGGGTGACGAACTGGTCCTTGACCATGGCAGCCTTTCGGTCAGCACCACGAGAGGAATGCGGGTGCGGGTGGGTTGCCTGACCGTGACTCCGGTGAACCATTCGCAGAGGACGCAATACAACGTCTCGGACGTAGACGGTAGAGTGACAGTCAACGCAGCTAAGAGTGATGTCTACATCGATAGTCGAGCGAAGACGGCACAGGAAGCGAAAAATCCATCCCGCTCAATCCGCGATATCGTGCGTGAAAGCGAGCAGAAGTTTCGCGAAGAGAAATGTGCCGCCGCTTACATGAGGGGCGATGACGTGCCGGGTTTAGGTGCCGTGATGAATTCAATGTGGGCGAAAATCGTTGCAGGAGGCGCTGTCGGCGTCGTTGTGTGCTTGGGCTTATGTCACGACGACGACCCCGTCAGTCCATCAAAGCCGTAGCCGCCCTCGAGCCATGTCGATGGCTCTTAAGTTGAAGTCGTTTCTGGGTTACTCCGTTACTACCGCCTTCACCAGGTTCCGCGGGTGGTCAACGTCATAACCCTTCTTCACGGCGACGTAGTACGCGAACAGCTGCAGAGGAATCACTTCCAGAATCGGCAGCAGCAACTCCGGAGCGGCCGGAACGTAGAACACCCGATCCGCAATTGTGGCAACCTCCTGGTCGCCCTCGGTTGCCACTGTTACCAATTGCCCGCGCCGCGACCGTACTTCTTTCATGACATCGAGTGTGCGGCGGTACCGTAGCACCGAATCGGGATCGTTGTGATCACAAGTCGCCAGCACCACCACAGGCAGGTTCTCGTCGACCAGGGCATTGGGACCGTGCTTTAGTTCTCCCACGGGATATCCTTCCGCGTGCGCGTACGAGATTTCCTTCAGCTTCAAAGCTCCCTCGCGCGCGATGGCGTAATGCACGCCCCGGCCCAGATACAGAAATTTCTCTGCCTGGAAATGAGCCCGCCCGAATTCTTCCGCGTGGTGATCCCAGGTCGAAAGATTCTTCGCGATGGCCTCCGGCAGTTGCAACAAACACTTCAGATACGATCGCGTCACCTCCGAGGTCATCCGTCCCCGCTTGCGCGCCAGAAAAAGCGCCATCAGATAGAGAATCGAGACCTGGGTGGTAAAACTCTTCGTTGCCGGAATCGATCGCTCCGGCCCGGCTCCTGTAATGAGCGCCGCGCCGGCCTCGCGGACGATCGTAGTGTCCGGCACATTCGAAACCGCGATGGTCTTCACCCCTCGCGTCAATGCCTCACGCTGCGCCGCAATCGTGTCAGCCGTTTCGCCCGACTGGGTAATGACCATCACAATGGGATCGACCGCGGCGTGCGTTGAACGGTAGCAATACTCGCTGGCATACTCGACATCGACAGCCACGCCGGAAAGATCCTCAATCATGATTTCGCCCGCCAACCCCGCGTGGCGACTTGACCCGCTGGCGGCGATAATCAACTTCTCAAATGTCAGCAGCGCGCTCTCGATGGGCTGCAGTTCGCCGGGGAAAATGATGTCATTCTTCAAATGCTTCTCAATCGTCCGGGCAATCGCGTCAGGCTGCTCATAAATCTCACGCCGCATCGCGTGAGCAAAGTTGCCGCTGGAACTGTTCTTATGTTTGTCAGTGGTCATAAATGATGAAGGTAAGAATAAGAAACTAAAACTAAATGATGCTATGCATTGCATCCAAAGTAGCGCCCGCGTCCCGCCAGCTGTGGCGGGGCCATCCTTCGACTCCGCTCAGGACAAGTCCTTGCCCCGCATCCAAGCCAATCCGCTATGCTTTCGCCGCGCCCTCAAAGTGGGCCTCAATCTCCTCCAACGTTTTTCCCTTCGTTTCCGGCAGGAACCATGTCGCGGTCACAAAGTAGATCACCGTACAAGCCGCGAACCCGAAGAACATTGTCGAATACCCATACTTACCGACCGTGGGCAAAAATATAGCCGCAATCGTAGTCGAAACCGCCTGGTTCAGCACCAGAGCTATGCTCATCCCGTTCGACCGAATCCGCGTTGGCATCAATTCCGAAAGCGCCAGCCACACGCAGACTCCCGGCCCGACCGCGTAAAAAGCCATGAAGATGAACAATGTGATTGCGACGACCCACCCATTCCGCGGCGCCGGGACTGGAGTAATCAGAGCATTCTCAATCCGCAAGGGCGCGCGCCTCGCCACATCGAGGTTTCCGAAAGGATTCGAGAAAAATGCCACCACCTTGTTCGCCGGAATCGAGCTCTCACGTTTGATCTCGATCGGCTTAGCCGCCGGATCATCGGAGCGCAAAACCGGTGTGGCAGCGCGGAAGTTGCCATAGGAATAGATGACCACCAGCGATCTCGGCCTCCCGTCATCACCGCTGAACGGCTTTGCCCACTCCGGACTATAAGTCAACGTCAGCGTTTGATCCAGCTTAACGAGACTCTGCACGGCACTACTCGCATCCACACGCAGCTTCTCAGTCTTCAAGAAGATTGTTCCCGTGCAAAGAAGCGAAAGAATGATCCCGCCGGTGCCCACGGCCAGCAAGAACTTTCGCCCCTTGCGATCCACCAGCACAACCCCGGCGAAGGTGACCAGGAAATTGATAATGGTAAATACGACGTAACCCCAATGCGCGGCGACGTCAGAGAGCCCACTCTGCAGGAGGATATTGGTGTTGTACGCGATAATGGAGTTGATTCCGGTCGCCTGATTACACGCGAGGATGATGCAGGCCAGCACAAACGGAATCACATATTTCCGCCGGAACAAGCTGTCCCTAAATTTCGCACTTCCGGAGCGTTTCGCATTCTCCGCAGCACTGACCTCTTCCATCTCAGTGATTTCGAGATTCGCCTGCTCCTCCGTACGCGAGCGCAGAAGTGCGGTGAGCGCCGCAGCCCTTTTGCCCCGGCGCAGCAGCCAGCGCGGCGATTCCGCGACCATGAAGCTGCCAATCACAAACAACACTCCGGGCGGCAGCGATACCCAGAAGATTCCGCGCCAGGCTGAGTCCTTGAAGGCAAGCAGCTTCACGGCGTCTCCGAGCTTAGCTACTTCATCCACGCGATAGCTGAAATAGGCCCCGACCAGTGCCGCCGTCACGATCCCCAGCGTCAGAAGCCATTGAAAAATTCCAGTCCCTTTACCGCGATTGGAGGCAGTCAGACACTCTGCCAGATACAGCGGTACCACTACTCCGATGAGCCCAGCACTCACGCCCTGCAGCAGTCTCCCCAGCACCAGCGGCGTGTACCCTTGCGCCAATGCGATGATGGGGATGCTGATCACGAACATGACACCGCTTAGTGCCATCAGCCATTTGCGCCCCATCCAGTCGGCGAGCAAGCCAGCAAACAGGGTTGAGATCACGCTCCCCAACAGAACGGCGGCGACGACAATAGAAAGCTGCCCTGCGTTGAGTCCCGACGTTGCCTCCAGATACGGCAACGCGCCCGCAATAATGCCGACGTCCACGCCATACAGCAGCCCTCCGAGGCCTGCAACGATCAGAAGAAAGCGGTTATAGAAAACCTTCTTGTCGTCGAGAACCGATGGAGCGCTCGTCGTCATGGGAGCCATCATCATATGTGTCGTTCATACCCGCATGTTCGGTATGAACCTACCCGCCTCACTTTGATTCTTGCGTGAAATTGCACCCCGAATTGTAGCCCACCGGGCGCCAGAAACCGCCAAAAGTGCTATAGGCACCAACGAAAATAGTTCCTCGACAGATTCCGATCCTCATGAGCCTCGCCCCGAGCCAAGAATCCCGGAAGGGAAGTGTTCGATTTCCTCAGACTGCCGGAGGCCACCTAGCTCCAAGCAGCCCACGGTCACGAGAACTCGAAATTCGCGTGAGATAATGAAATTGCTCCCTTGGCCCCGTAGCTCAGATGGATAGAGCAGCGGTTTCCTAAACCGTTGGTCGGCAGTTCGACTCTGCCCGGGGCCTCCACTCCTATCCCTAAGACCTCGAAAAAGTTATGCTCTGCGAGTCTTCATTCGAGGGACTCACGAAGGTTTCAGTCACGGCGAAAATGGCATGCGCGCCACTCGGTAAGCACATCGTTTGCCCGTAATTATGCTGTGTTGTCGAACCGTGCTCGCATCCAGGTTTGCTGAAGACGAGACACGGAAGACTGAGACGTTCGGGGCAGGCAAAATCACTCTCCGGAAAGACTTGATTCGGGCTCATCGCATTAATGGCCCATCGGTTAACTTGCACGGTTAGGAAGGGCCGGCTAAATCTTGCACTCGCACTTCGGGCAAGGGAGTTTGTCGGGAGGGGAAAACCCCTCGTCGGTGGGGGCTTTGCTGCAGCGCAACGACATCGAACCGCGTGCGAACTAACCTTATATTTGGCTCGGCCCTTTCTGTTGCCTGTTGAGGGGTGCGGTCTGGCCGACGCTTACTCACTCCGGGTCGGGATTGGGCCGAGCGCTGGAAATATAGACAATTGCTGGCTTGATGCCAAATCAACGGCTTTCTTTTTCACAAGTGACCGAGACAATCAATGCCTGACAATCCCGGAATGGACAATAAGAAAAAAGTGGAGGGCTGGAACATACGTCCCTTCGATCGGGATCTAAGAATTGCGTGTCAGATTCAAGCAAGAAAAGAAGATATGTATGACTACGAATGGGTACAAAGGATATTGCGTGAAGCGCTGGAGATGCCACGCCAACATTTGACGGGAAACAAGGCGCACGATCATAAAGGAGATAGCTCAATCACAGGTTCAACCGACTCATAACTTAGACGTGGGCGGGCACTCCGCGTCAGAAACCTCCGCAAGGGCGGCGATGTCGCAAACCTGCACCATCTCCCGGCCGATGCTGACGATTCCCAACGCTTGCCAGCGGCACAGGTGCCGGCTTACGGTAGCCAGCGTCGTCCCAGTCAGTTGAGCCAGTTCCTGGCGCGAGAGACGGATTTCCCGGCGCTCATCAACGGCAGAGCCGAATCGCTTCGACAAACGGATCAACTCGCTACTAAGGCGTGAGCCGACACTCTCGGTTGAGACCTCCCGAAAGCGTTCATCCATCTCCTCTAATCGTTCTTCAAGAGCGAGAATCGTATTGCGCCGAAACAAGTGGAAACGCTCTAGAATCTTGTCGAAGGTGGCGGCTTCCCAGACGAGTGCTGCGCAAGGCCGAACGGATTGAGCGTTCGAGCGATGCTCATGGCCTGACCAGCACCCAAACGCGCCGACTACTTCACCCATCCCAATGAGTCGGAGGATCACTTCAGTGCCTTTGGGGCCTGGCTGTGTGATTTTGATCCATCCCGAGAGCAGCAATACTACCTGTTCGACGGCATCGCCTATCGAGAAAATCGTCTGCGCCCGTGGAAAGTTTTCTTCGCGCGCGGCAGAAATGATCGCGCTGCAGTCGGCGAGCGAGATGTCCGAGAACAAGGTCAATCGCTGAACGAACGCGACATTCTCGCTCTGTGAGGTGGCGCTACTCAAACTACTCCCTCGATGTCCTGTCCAAGATCCCCAAGTCTGCACTATGGCAGTTAGCCCCTTCCGGTCGTTGGTGAACCGCAAAGGGCTTGTAAAAGGCTTGTAAAAGACTTGCGACGAGAAACACGTGCGGCGAGGTGGTTAGATCAGGGGGCCTATCCAGAGGTGAAAAAGATTGCTCATTGCTCTAGAGCAAAGACCTCTCCCTCTGAACTGCGCCGCATGGGAAGTGACTGAGAGGGATCTCAGTTCGGCTGAGGTTTGCCGTCGCTCGGTTGTGCTGCCGGCTCTTTGCGTTTTTCGTCCGCGTCCACGGCGAACAGCATGTAATGATCAAAACTGTGTTTCCGGTAATAGCGATGCCGCCGGAAATCCAGATAGATTTCGGCGCTCTGAGGAAGCCAGAGTTGCACCTTCTTCTTTGCGAACGGCACCGGACCGTACTCAACGACTTGATGTTCGCCGGCCAAACGGATCTGCGGCACCGGATTTACCAATTCTGATTCTATCCGCACTATCTGGAACTTGTCCGCTGTAATCCATGCCCTCCCTTTTAGCTTCAGAGAGTACAACTCGCCGCCGACGCGGTAATCGTGCATTTGTGCCGGACGATCCTCACGCTGTTTGAAGTGGACCATCCAAGTTGGCTGACCCCGCAGATCGCCCAGGCCTTCGCAGACTATTTCGAAGCTGTCGCGCATCTTCGGATGAAATACTAGCGCCAACGTTGCAAATCCGCTGCTCGAGATCTGATCAGGAAAATCGGCCAGCCCGAGGTGCTCCTGCCGGTATTCATCCACCGCAATCGAGCCTTGTTTCGACTCCGCGAAAGAGGCGACATAGTTGAACGTGCGCGTTTCCTTGGTGATCGC
>Ga0070732_10000864_pt1 | contig 17328 bp, 6 predicted proteins | sample Coa_R1_5_FD_66449 | JGI IMG/M metagenome (GOLD analysis project Ga0070732, IMG submission 66449) | Surface soil microbial communities from Centralia Pennsylvania, which are recovering from an underground coalmine fire - Coalmine... | ecosystem: Environmental > Terrestrial > Soil > Unclassified ...
GAAGTACCGGCGAGAAACCATCGCGGAACTGGCGGAGGGATATGAAACCAGCCTGCTGGAAGTGATAGCCCACTGTGTATCGCCGGAGGCCGGCGGATTCACTCCAAACGATTTTGCCGAAGCTGATCTGGAGCAGCATGAATTGGAATACCTGGTCCACAAGCTGGCCGGATCGAGTACTGCATGATGGACACTAAGAACATAGAAGCCATTTATCCTCTCTCCCCCATACAGCAGGGAGTTTTGTTTCATAGCACGTTTGACCGTAGTGCAGACATCTATTTCGGTCAGATTGGAATGACGCTGCAGGGGAACCTGAATATTGAGCTCTTTGCCAGAAGCTGGCAGAAAATCATAGACCGGCACCACGTTCTACGGACTCTCTTTACCACTGAACGACAGGGGAAGCCGATGCAGATCGTCCTCAAGTCTGTTGTCGTACCCGTACAGCAATTGGACTGGCGCAACTTATCCCAGGCGGAGGAGCAAGAGGAAATGGAACGGTTCTTGAAGGCAGACCGTGAACGAGGCTTTGATCTGGAAAAAGCGCCTCTCATGCGCTTGACATTGATTCGGCTGAGTGAAGAGACCCACCGGCTCATCTGGAGTGAACACCATTTGTTGCTGGATGGTTGGAGCGTCCCACTGATCTTGAACGAGTTCCTGAATCTGTACGGAAGTTACCAGAAGGGCGAGGATCTGAACCTGCCTGGTGCGCGTCCCTACCGTGACTACATCGCGTGGCTGGGAAAACAGAATAACAGTGATGCGGAAATCTACTGGCGCAAACTCTTGAAAGGGTTCCATACGCCCACGTCCATGGGAATTGAACACAGGACCGGAGAAAAGTTGAACTCTCGTAATAACGTCGAAGAGCAGGCGGAAGTGACCGCCGAGACAGTAAAAATGCTGCAAGAAGTTGGCCGCACACTGCGGCTGACGATGAACACGATCGTACAGGGCGCGTGGGCGGTGCTCTTGAGCAGGTACGGCCTGGCCAGCGACCTCGTATACGGGGCCACGGTGAGTGGCCGTCCTGCAGAGCTGCAGGGTGTGGAAGGGATGGTTGGTCCGTTCATTAATACGCTGCCGGTGCGCATACGAATCAACCCGGAAGAGAGCATGGAAGAGCTGCTGAGACGCATGCAGGCCCAGCAGGTGGAAACAAGACAGTATGAGTATAGCCCGCTCGTGGAAGTGCAAGCATGCAGCGAAATGGAACGCGGGACGCCACTATTCGATAGCATCTTTGTTTTTGAGAATTATCCTGTAAGGAAAAACGCGTCTGAAGCGCAGGGTGGACTGACCCTCCGGAATATTTCTGCAGTAGAACAATCACACTTTGCACTGGCTTTCGTGGCGGGGCTGAATGCCACCCTGAAGCTGAAAGTGCTTTACTCTCGCGAGCGGTTTGAAGAGCGAGCAATCAGCCGGATGCTCGGTCATTTCAGCAACATCCTGGAAAGCATTGTGAGAAATCCGGGCCAGCAGGTAAGCGAAGTGCAACTCCTCACTGAATTCGAAAGCAATCAGATTTTGAACCAGTGGAACGGCACGCACACGAATTTTCCAAAATACAGGAGCGTGGTTGATCTCTTTGAGGAACAGGCATCCCACGGCGGATCTCGAATTGCGGTTGAAAGTGACCAGGAGCAATTGAGTTATGCAGAACTGGACCAACAGTCCAATCAATTGGCGCGGTATCTGCGGGAGAAGGGCGTCGGTCCGGAACAAGCAGTGGGAATATGCGTCGACCGCGGCGTCAGGATGATCGTGGGTCTGCTGGGGATCCTGAAAGCGGGCGGGGCCTACGTGCCGTTGGATGGAAACCATCCCCAAGCACGCCTGAAGTACATGCTGGAAGACAGCCAGGTGCGTGTGGTCGTCAGTGAAGGAAAATACCAGGAACTATTGGCCGGAACAGACCGGGAGTTGGTCCTGCTGGATCGGCAGCGGGCAGAGCTAAGCTCGGCTATCACCGCGCCGATTCAGAGAGGGGTTGAAGGCGAGAACCTGGCCTATGTGCTCTATACCTCAGGTTCTACTGGCAAGCCCAAGGGTGTCGCCGTTGAGCATCGAAGTGTAGTGCGGCTGGTGAAAGAGACGAACTATCTTCGTTTTGCCGCAGATGAAGTGTTTCTGCAGTTTGCACCAATTTCGTTCGACGCTTCCACTCTGGAAATCTGGGGCAGCCTGTTGAATGGAGCAAGGTTAGTGATGTTTCCGCCGCATATACCCACACTTGCCGAATTGGCGGAAACCATCGCTCATAAAGGGATAACAACCCTGTGGCTCACAGCGGGGCTGTTTCATCAGATGGTGGAGTCCCAGTCGGAAAACCTTAAAGGACTGCGGCAACTTATAGCGGGTGGCGATGTTCTCTCCGTTCCATGTGTCGAAAAGGTCCTGGATGAACTGCCCCGGCTGCGTCTGGTGAATGGATATGGTCCTACGGAAAACACTACGTTCACCTGTTGTTACACCATAACGGCGGGCAGTGTACTCAAGCCCTCCGTTCCCATTGGAGTGCCTGTTGCCAACACCCAGACCTACATTCTTGATTCACACCTGCGGTTGTTGCCGGTTGGTGTGGTGGGCGAGCTATACATTGGAGGCGAGGGCCTGGCCCGAAATTATCGCAACCGGCCAGAACTGACGGCTGAAAGATTTATTCCCAATCCGTTTTCCTCAAAGCCGGGGGAGCGACTCTACCGCACGGGCGACCGTGCGCGCTACCGGTCGGACGGCAACATTGAGTTCTTGGGTCGAACCGACCTCCAGGTGAAGATTAGAGGATTTCGCATCGAGCTGGAAGAGATTGAGGCGGCGTTGTCGCGGCACCCGGCGGTACTGGAGGCTGCCGTGCTTGTCCGTGAAGGGGGGAATGCCGATAAACAGCTTCTCGCCTGCGTTGTGTTTCTACCGGGAAGCGAATTGGGGTCGGATGGTCTCCGCGATTTCCTGAAGACGCAGTTGCCGGGTTACATGGTTCCAACGCTGTTTGTGGGACAGCAAGCCCTCCCTCTCACAGTGAACGGAAAGGTCGATCGCAAGGTGCTTCTTGCGCGTTGCATGTCGACCGAGGATGTTGGCCCCAGCCCCAAAGTGGTCCTCACACAGGTGGAGGAAGTGCTGGAAGGGTTGTGGCGGGAACTCTTAGGACTGGCCTATGTAAGAACCAACGAAGACTTTTTTCAGCTTGGTGGCCATTCTTTGCTCGCCATGCAGATTGCTTCACGGATCCGAGATCTCTTTCGCGTTCAACTGCCCATGAGCGCCATTTTTGAATCGCCAACCATTGCCGGGCTGGCGAGTCACATTGAAACGATGATGAGATCTCGGGCCGGTCTGAGGGCCTTGCCGTTGCAACCGGTTTCCAGAGCATCGGAAATACCCCTGTCCTTCGCCCAGCAACAACTCTGGTTTATCGACAAGTTTGAGCCCGGGAATACCGCTTATAACATGCGTCCCGCATTCCGGCTGCGCGGTCCGCTGAATGTTTCCGCTCTGGAACGCGGGATCAACCAGCTCATTGCTCGGCACGAATCTTTGAGGACGACCTTTCCTGACGTCGACGGAAAACCTGTCCAGCATATTGCTCTACCGCGTGACGCTGCACTCGAGTTGGTGGACCTGGAAGGCACGGCAGGGGCTGACAGCGAGACCGTGCAGCAAGCTCTTGACCGTATCGCCCTCCAGCCGTTCGACTTAAGGACTGGGCCACTGGTTCGGCCCTTGCTGGTACGGCTCAGCGAAACTGATCATGTGCTGCTTCTGGCGATGCATCATATTGTTTCCGATGGCGGTTCCATCGCTGTTTTGTTTGAGGAGTTGTCACAGCTTTATCAGGGTTACTCTACCGGAGCGGCTTGCCTGCTGGACACTTTGCTGGTCCAGTATGCGGATTATGCAGTATGGCAGAGAGAGTGGCTGCAAGGAGAAATGCTCGAGAGCCTGCTGGCCTACTGGAAAAAGCAGTTGTGCAATGCGCCCGCTGTCATGCAGTTTGTGGAAGCCCGGTCGCGTCCAGCGGTGCGGCGCTTCGCCGGGAAAAGGCACTCGTGGATGATACCGTCTTCCCTGTTCCATGACATGGAAAATTTGGGTCGTCGCGAGGGCGCGACGAAATTCATGATTCTGCTGGCGGCCTTCTACGTCCTATTACGTCACTACACCTCTCAGGATGACCTTGTTGTCGGCACTGACGTTGCCAATCGGAACATCGCTGCAACGCAGCGCATTGTCGGTTTCTTTATCAACCAACTTGCTTTGCGCGGGGACCTGTCCGGAAACCCAACGTTTCGGGAATTACTCGGCCGCGTCCGCCAAACAGCACTCGACGCATACGCTCATCATGAGCTTCCTTTTGAAAGACTGGTAGACGGAATGCGAGCGGAACGACATTGGAACTGCGCTCCGGTTTTTCAGACAAAGTTGATTTTTCAACCCCATTCCCCTGGGGTCCTGCAACTGCCTGGAATTGAAATTGAGCCTTTCCGGACCAGGACAACTACATCTTCACTCGACCTGCTTTTGGCCTTGCTCGAGACCACCGATGGACTCATGGGGACTTTTGAATATGACACAGACCTCTTCGATGATGCGCTCATTGGCCGGATGGCCAACACTTTCGAAACTTTATTAGTCCGGATTGTGACCCAACCGGATACAAGATTGAAGGAAATGGAAATTATGCTCGACGACGTGAATGGCAAACAGCGCCAGGAAGAACTGCGAAAGCGCGACACCGCGAGCCTCAGCAAACTGAGAAACATCAAACCACGGGCAACCCGTGTGCAGCCCGAGGAACTGGTACGGACCGGAATTCTGCAAGATGGGGCAGCACTACCTTTTGTCCTGGAACCGGCTGCGGAAGAGGTCGACTTGCCGGGCTGGCTTACGGAGAACCGCGAGTTCATCTCCACCAAACTGCTGGAACGGGGAGCGATTCTTTTCCACTCCTTCAAGGAGAGCAGTATCGCAGGCTTCGAGGACGTCGCGGCGGCTGTCTGTGCTGGTCTGTATAAGGAGAATGGCGAGCATCCGCGGGAGTCTGTGAGCGGGAATGTCTATACGCCGACCTTTTATCCGTCTGACAAGAACCTTCTGTGGCACAACGAGAATTCGTTCAACCACACATGGCCAGGAAAGATTTTATTTTGCTGTGTGCAGCCTGCGGAACGGGGGGGAGAAACACCTATCGTGGATAGCCGTAGGGTTTTCAAGCACATCCCTGCGCGAATTCGTAACCGCTTTATGGAAAAGGGTGTGATGTATGCCCGTAACTATGGAACCGGCGTGGGGCTTGACTGGCAAACGGTCTTTCAAACGCACGAGCCGGCCAGGGTGGAAGCACTGTGCAGGGAGAGCTTGGTTGACTTCGAATGGAAATCCAACGGCAGTCTGCAGACCCGTGCGGTACGCCCTGCGTGCGTGCAGCATGAAACAACCGGCGAATGGTCGTGGTTCAATCAGGCGCAGCATTGGCATCTTTCCTGCCTCGATGCGTCTACGCGCGAATCCATTTCCTCGCTCTTCCACGAAGACGATTACCCCAGGAATTGTTATTACGGAGATGGCTCGCCAATCGAGGAGTCCGTAATGAGCGAAATACTGGACGTATATCGCCGGCTGGAAGTCACTTTCCCATGGCAGAGAGGCGACATCATGCTTCTCGACAACGTACTTGTGGCACATGCACGCAACGCGTATGCAGGCCCGCGCAAGTTACTCGTAGCGATGGGTGAACTCCATAGTTACAGCGAGATGCGGTTTGCCTCTTATCAATGAGCCTCTAAGAAGATTGCCTCTACTTTATACCCGGAAAAACTATGCTGAATGAAATTGTTGGATATGCTCTGTCGTTGCAACAGCGACGGCTTTGGAGATTGCTCAATGAGAGCAAACACTACCGCGCGCAGGTAGTGATTGAAATTGAAGGACCATTGGATGCAGCCAATCTTCGCCTCGCTCTGCAAGCCGTGATTTGCAGGCATGAGATCCTGCGCACTGGGTTTCAGCTTCCCGTGGGCGCGAAGCTGCCGCTGCAAATTGTTGCGGAAGAAGCACTCATCGAGTGGAGCGAAAAGGACTTCCGGCACCTATGCGACAAGGAGAAAGAAACTCAGGTGGAAGGGGCCCTTGCAGAAGAAGCCGCCAGACTCTCGGCGAGCAGCCAGTCTCCATTGCGTGCGGCTCTGCTCAGGCTGCTATCGGAGAAGTTTATGTTGTTGGTGACCATTTCGCCTCTTTGCGTCGACTCCGGCGGCATCCGCACGCTGGTGGAGGATCTGCAGTGTGAGTACGCAGCGTTGTTCGGGAGTGCTCAAAGTCGGGAAGAGCCAATACAGTATTTGCAGTTTTCGGAGTGGCAGAATGAGGTGCTTGGCTCCGAATACGCTAATGAAGGGCGCGCCTATTGGCGCAAGCAGAATGACTTTTCACTGGCGGGGTTGAGGCTGCCCTTTGAGAAAGAGAGTGATGCAGCATTCTTGACCGCGAGTATGACTTTTCCCTTGAGTGGCGATTGGCTCGCTAGGGCAGAAAGCTTGGCGCAGGAGGTTGAAAGCGACGTGCCAGCGGTGCTGCTTGCGTGTTGGCAGGCCCTGCTCTGGCGTTTGACGCGACAATCCCAGGTCGTGGTCAGCAAGGCATTTGATTACAGAGAGTATGAAGAGCTGTGTAGCGGTGTCGGCCCGTATACCAAGTATCTGCCGCTTCGGTGCGACTATACGAGTGAGATCTCGTTCCATGCACTACTGCTGCAGGTTGTCCAGTCACTGAATCAGGCTAGACAATGGCAACAATATGCCGCTCCGGTTATCGTCCCAGGTGAAGTCGCCGAATCAATCTGGCCTGCAGCCTTCCCATTTCTATTTGATTGTCCAGAGGCAGCGACTGCCCAGGAGAGCCATGGAGTCAGGTTTTTGGAGCGACTCCAGAAGGTGTGCAGTGAGCCCTACAAGATCAAGCTGGAGGTCACGCGGCGGCAAGGCCAGTGGGGAATGGAATTACACTACGATGCTGGCCGGTTTGCGCGGCAGGACATAACTTGTGTGACTGAGCAGTACGTAACACTGTTGCAGAGCGCGGTAGAGCAGCCTCTTGCGCCGGTCAGCCATCTGGCCATAAACAGTATGATGCACAAGCAAGAGTTGCGGGAGTGGAGGCGGACGGTCAAGGCGCAGTCACAGCAAACTTGCCTGCATGAGTTGATTGAAGAACAAGCCGTTCAAAACCCGGAGCGCATCGCTGTGAAAAGCCACGATGGGCGATTGAGCTACCGAGAGCTGGAACAACGGGCAAACCAACTGGCGCGATACTTGCGGAAGCAAGGTCTGGTGCCGGATGAAGTCGTTGGGCTGTTCATGGAGCGAAGCGCTGCCATGGTCGTGGGGTTGTTGGCAATCCTGAAAGCTGGCGCAGCGTATCTGCCGTTGGATGTGTCATCTCCGGGGGAGCGGCTCGGTTACATGTTGAAAGATAGCCGCGTGCGTTTGATTGTCAGCCAGGAGAAATATGCAAAGCAGATTGCCGCTGACGGACGACAAGAAGTGTTGCTTGATCGCCATGGAGCGGAGATCGCCCAGCACAGCGTGGAGCCAATAGAGAGCCGCGCTTCCGGCGGCAATCTCGCTTATGTGATCTATACCTCAGGTTCTACGGGTCAGCCCAAAGGAGTAATGATTGAACATCACGGCGTGGTGAACTACCTGCGTTGGGCGGCCGAGGCATATGCGATACAGGCTGGCGAAGGAGCCCCAGTGCACTCGTCGATGGCGTTTGATTTGACCGTAACAAGCCTCCTCGGGACGCTGGCGGCCGGCAAACGTGTAGATATGCTCGGCGAACAGGCCGTTGAAGCATTGGCCGATGCGCTGGCACAGGGGAGGGACTACAGCTTGGTGAAGCTAACGCCTTCCCATCTGGAGAGCTTGCGCGAGCTGATCCAGGATGATTCCAGGCTCAGCGCTAAATGTTTTGTTGTAGGCGGGGAGGCACTGAAAGAGGAGACGGTGCGGTGGTGGAAACAGCGCTTTCCGGAGCTTCGGATCGTAAATGAATACGGGCCTACTGAGACCGCGGTAGGGTGCAGCATCCACGACGCGACGGCGGAGGAAGAGCGAAAAGAGGTGGCGATTGGCCGGGAGATCGCCAATGCACGCATTTATGTTCTGAACGAGAAGATGGAGGAGTCTGGCTTATGGGAAACTGGCGAGATCTATATAGGTGGCGAGGGAGTTGCGCGTGGCTACCTCGGACGCGCTGAGTTGACGGCAGAACGGTTTGTGCCGGAGCCAGCGGAAGAATTTCAAGGTGCACGAATGTACCGTAGCGGAGACTTGGGACGCCGGCGAGCGGATGGCAACCTGGAGTATGTGGGTCGGCGGGACGAACAGGTGAAAATCAGAGGTTGCCGAGTGGAATTGCGGGGCGTCGAAGCCGCAGTAATGCAGGAAGAGGGAGTAAGAGAAGCCGCGGTGGTGGTGAAGGGAGAGGGGAACGAGAAGCGTCTTGTGTGCTACTTAGTGGCAGAACCGGGAAAACCACTGGAAGTGGATTCCCTCCGGGAACGACTACAAGGGAAGTTGCCGGAATATGAGATCCCCTCACTGTATGTGGTGCTGGAAGAAATGCCATTAACCCCGAATGGCAAGTTGGACAAATGTGCGCTCCCCGAACCCAGCGAACGGCCCAAGCTGAAACAGGCGTATGTGGCTCCCAGCACGCAAGCGGAACAGCTCCTGGCCGAAATCTGGTCAGAGGTTCTTGGCATCAGCAAGATCGGCATTCATGACAATTATTTTGCACTGGGCGGTGACTCGATGCGCAGTGTCCGGGTGGTGGCGCTGGCAAAGAAATGCGGTCTGAGAATTTCGCTACAAAGCCTATTTCAACACCAGACCATACTCCAACTGGCTGAAGAAGCAACGATGAGGAAATCGGAGCCTACGCGCGTCGGCCGGAGCCAGCCCTTCAGTCTTGTTGGTGCAGAAGACAGGAAAAAACTTCCAGGCGGATTGGAAGATGCTTACCCTTTGAGCATGCTTCAGGCAGGCATGCTGTATCACCTGGAGTTGGAGACTGATTCTGCGATGTACCACAATGTTTGCAGCTTCCATATCGAAGCGCCCTTCGACCTGCCGGCCTTTCAGAAAGTGGTGGACCAGGTCATCGCCCGGCACGATATCTTCCGGACTTCATTCGATCTGATTTCTTATAGCGAACCGCTGCAACTGGTCCATCGGTCAGCAACGCTGCAAGTCGGTGTGGATGACCTGCGCTCTATGACGCACGACGAACAGCAGAAAATCATCCTGGACTACGTGAACGACCAAAAAAAGCACCGCCTTGACCTGACAAGACCGCCACTGCTGCATTTCCATATTCATCGCCGCGCCGACAATATGTTCAATTTCACCTTGACCATGTGTCACGCCATCCTGGACGGCTGGAGCGTGAGTTTAACCACTGCCGAACTCTTTGACCACTATCTGAGGCTCGCGAACCATGAGGCATTGCAGGTTGCGCTGCCAATGGCCGCAACATTTCGTGACTTTGTTGAGCTTGAGCGCCACGCCATAAACTCAGTAGAGTTCCAGCAGTTCTGGAAGGAGAAATTGAAAGGCTGTGTGCCGGTGGTGGTTCCGCGCTGGCCCCTTGCGGAGGCAATGAACGGCGCGCAGCCTGCCTCATTCATGCGGATCCCCATACCGGTAGATGTTCTTAGTCGCTTAAACGAGCTGGCGCGCAAAATGGGTGTTTCACTCAAGGCCATGTTTATGGCCGCCCACATAAAAGCTTTGAGTGTGCTCACTGGGCAGACGGACATCCTGACCGGTTTGTCGTGTCATGGCCGTCCAGAGGTAACAGATGGCGACCAAGTGCGGGGGAATTTCCTCAACACAATTCCGTATCGCCTCAAGCTGGAGGACGGTACGTGGGAAGAGTTGGTAAATCGCACCTTTGCTGCGGAAATGGAACTGTTACCTTACCAACGGTATCCGCTGGCTGTGCTGCAAAAGACTTGGAGCAGGGGAAGCCTGCTGGAGACGCTGTTCGCGTACTTGAACTTCCACTCGCTTGAGGAGGTCGCGCACTCCGGTAAGATGAAATTTCTTAGCCACGGCAATGTTGACAGCGGAGAAACAAATTTCACGCTGTCTGCAATCTTCTGGATCAGCCCATTTCCGGATGTGTTGCCCTCAAGCCTGTTTTTGCAGTTCACAACCGACCTGGGCGTGGAGCAGATCAAGACTGTCGGGGACTGGCATATGACCGCTCTGCGTGCCATTTCTGAGAATCCCCAGGCGCAGCACACCGAGCTTGATTTCTTCGGCACGTTGGCTGACCAGGATCGTGCGCTTCTGGAGCAGGGAACAAACGTCGAAGAGCTTGACGGCAGCTTTATTTTTTAGCGCCGCTCCGCCTCGCGCGCAGTGTAAAGAAGTTTCTTTCCAAGTCTCAAACCAGGCAACTCCACACCAACTGCATCCGGCTTGTCGAATGGATGAAAGGATGCATAGCTGTTCCCAACTTAGCCATGAAACAAGTCACAAGGAGGAACTATGAACAGAAATGAACAGGAAGATACAACCGTGTACAAAGTAGTCATTAACCAGGAAGAGCAGTATTCAATTTGGCCTGCCAACCGTGCGAATCCGCTGGGATGGCATGACGTGGGCCTGTCCGCACAGAAAGCGGAATGCCTGGCTTACATAAAAGAGGTGTGGATTGACATGAGACCGCTTAGTCTTCGCCAGAAAATGCAACAGGCTGCGGCAGTTGCTTAGGCGATTCCAGCGGGCTGCAAAAACGCTTCTCGCTGGACTTGTCAAGCCGAGAATCGGCGAAAGTTAAAGCTTCCTTTCAACAAGGCTACTTGATGATGATCAACCGTGCGATGAATCCGTGGTTTCCTCTGGTGAAGTCCAGTTCCGATGCCTGCCTGAGGCTATTCTGTTTTTCTTATGCCGGTGGCAGCGCGACGGTCTATCGTTCATGGCCGGATCTTCTCTCCCATAAGATTGAAGTGTGCGCCTTGCAGATTCCAGGCCGTAGCGCGCGCCTGCATGAGAAGCCATTCACTGCGATGCAACCACTGGTGGACGTCGTGGCAAGAGAACTGGCGAACTGGATGGACAAGCCATTTGCTTTCTTTGGTCATAGCATGGGTGCAACCCTCAGTTTTGAAGTAGCTCGTAAGCTGCATTCCGACCAGGGCGTGAAACCGGAGCACCTGTTTGTCTCCGGCAGACGTGCGCCGCACAGAAGATCGCCCGCCACAATCTATGACCTGCCCGAGCCGCAATTCATAGAAAAACTTCGGCATTTGAAAGGCACTCCAAATGATGTATTGGAACATGAGGAATTTTTGAAGTTACTTATTCCCATGTTGCGTGCAGACTTCGAAGTCATAGAAACCTATCAGTATGTCCCCGGCTCAGTGCTCAGTTGTCCCATTACGGCAATGGGCGGTCTTGAAGACGAGGAAGTGGGCCACGAGGATGTACAAGCATGGCAGGAAGTAACGTCCGGAGAGTTTTCCATGCGCATGTTTCCTGGCGCTCACTTCTTCCTGCATAGCGCGCAGACGCAACTTCTGCAAACCCTCTCAAGCAAGCTTCAACCATTCTTTGACCGTGTAGCCAGTCAACACAGTCGATCGGATTAGTGCAGTCATGACAAGTACGGCTCCAGAACTCCTCAAGCTGAACAGCAACCCGGAACAACCCAAAGGCCCGGCACGAAAACAGAATGTGCTGCTTGTAAGGCCGCCCTATTTCACTCCGTGGACGCCTCCTCTTGGGATCGCGATCCTGAAAGCGTATCTCAACCAGAGTGGGCACTGCGCCCGCTGTTTCGACTTCAATGCGGACGCCGAACTGTGGGGGATGCACCATAAGTACTTTTCCGTTTTGGCTGCGGCAGCCTCGTCCACGAGTAATGACGGTTATTCGAAACTATGGTGGGTTATCAATGCCCACATGCTGGCTTATGCAAATGGAGCCGGCCTGGCAGCACAACGGCGCGTGATCGAGACCGTCAGCCCACTCTATGGAATCCACGGTACGCGGAGCCTGGTGGATGCCCTGCTTCCGCTGATCGACCGGTACTTCACCAGGCTGACCTTCCTGTTCGATCAACTGGACCTCTCAAGCTACGATGTGATCGGCAGCAGCACTTATACGACTTCACTCTCTTCATCGCTCTGGCTGCTGCGCCGGGCAAAGGAGCAGCACCCAGGCATCAAAACAGTGATTGGCGGTGGAGTGTTTGCTGATGATCTGGCGCTGGGCTCAGACAACTTGCAGATCCTGCTCAATGAGTATCCGTGGATTGACCACATAGTTCTGGGAGAAGGAGAGATGCTGTTTAAGCAAATCCTGGACGGAGTGTTAAGCCATAAACGCGTGGTTTCCCTTGCGGATCTTAATGGCGCCACCCTGGCCATGCAAGACGTACCGACTCCCGACTTTTCTGACTTCAGTCTTGAGCGTTACTACAATCTCACCATTGAAGGCGCAAGGAGCTGCCCGTTTCAATGCAGCTTCTGCTCTGAAACAATTCAATGGGGAGAGTATCGAAAAAAGCCGATCGACAAATTTGTAGAACAGGTCTTGGAACTGAAAAGCCAATGTAAGATGCGCGAATTTTTTATGGGCGATTCGCTCATGAATCCCTACTTGATTCCATTTGCCGCGGCTCTGACAAAGCAAAATGCCGATATTCTGTACGACGGATATTTGAGGGCCGATCGCCCGGTAACCAACAAGAAATTCGTTAAGGCTTGGGCTGACTCCGGTCTCTACCGGGTTCGTCTTGGAGTTGAAAGCGCTTCTGGAAATGTGCTCAAGTCCATGGACAAAAAAACCACTCCAGCCGTGATCTCAGAGGTGCTCAAGACGTTGTCCCAGGCAGGAATTCGCACAACGACTTATTGGATTGTTGGATTTCCCGGAGAGACGGAGGCAGACTTTGAAGAGACGTGTGAGTTCATTCGCAACAACCACCGGTACATATACGAACTTGAGGCCCATCCTTATTACTACTACCCTTACGGCCAGGTAGGTTCCCGCCTGTATCAGTGTGAGTCAGTCTATCCGGACGAAGTGACGAATCTCACGAAATTCAAGGTGTGGGAAATCATTGGCGCCAGCCCATCTCGAGAAGTTCGCTACGAGCGGCTGGACAGGATTGCGGCATTGGCCACGGGCCTGGGAATACCAAATATCTACACCATGAGTGAACGTTACCAGGCCGAAGATCGCTGGCGCTCGTTGCATCCGTTGGCCCTGGAAGTGTTTTCTCCCCCGGACTTGTTGGTAAAATCCTCCGATCCAGACCGGGCAATTCCAGCCATTTCCTCCATCGGTCAGGACGACTGCAACGCCGTTCTGTGTTATCGAACATCTGTATCCAGGAAGCTTCTGCCCGAGATCTTGACGCAAACATTAGCGGAGATTGTGCGGCATCATGAGGTGCTTCGGCTAAGAGACGCCGGCGCACACTATCAAGCTGCAACGGTGGATGACGTTCTCCTCTCGAGGCTTGTCCGTTACTTCAGGAACGTAGATGGAGTGCGACCTGAGATCTTCGCGGCGAAGATTGTCAGCGAGCTGGCAACCGATATTGACAGATTCGGACCTGCTCCGCTACGTGTAGGCGTGCTCGCCACTGAGGAAAGTGCATGTGAATTGTTCCTGGTTGCGCACCGCCGGTTCCTTGACAGCGAGAGCGTGGCATTATTGGCGGAAGATGTTTGCCGCGTTTACGAACAGCTACTGTCGGGAAAGAAGCCATTTCTTCGCGCGGCGCAGAAGACATACTCAGATTATGTCCACGGCCACTCTGCAACTGGACGTTTCAGTCTCGCGACCACAACCGCACCGGCTGACGCCGTGTCTCTCGAAATTGCCTTGTCCATTGTGTCCGCAGCCGGCATTTCTCCGGGAGCGGGCAGACGTCGAGAGGCCACACTACGGTTCTTGACAGCTACGCTCCGGACGCTCGAGAGAGTTGGAGTCGCAGATACAGCGGTGGTCTTGGATCCGCGGGTGATTGATTCATCGATCACCGATACCCTGGGCGCATTGAATTGCATTATTCCCTGGGCCCACTCGCCAAAATCAACGGATGGTCCGGTCGCAGACATGGAAGAAGTCGGCGCCAGGGTGGAGAAGCTCTGTGCACCTCTGCGGCCGCTGGCGTCCGATGTCAAGAAGTCGCGTGCAGTGTTGATCAATTTGGAGTTCCTCAATGGTTCAGCATGGATGGGGGCAGAGGAATGGACCCCCAAGGGTTTCTTGATAGGAACATCATGGTTGCCGTGGGCGGCCAGCATGGAAATTTTACCCGTCTCGACGCCGGAGGGCACGGTGGTAAGGGTGATATCACGAAATGACGTCGAAGCGAAGTCCCTGGCGCAAGAGATCGCCCTCCGGCTCGACGGGGAGATTGCAACGGTGGTGCAAGAGAGCGATTCGATGCTTCTGGCAGAGCGGTTTTGGCAAGAGGAACTTGGGTCCTTGCACGAAGAGGGACAGAGCCGTCCCGAGTTGGACAGTGAACTATACGAGACCATTGACGTGGAATTAGCAAGCGTGACCGGGCATTTGTTGATAGACGGGGAAGTGTTAGCTCTTCCCGACGCGCTACTTGCCATGTACAGTTTGTTGCTTGCGCGTGTGGATGCAACGGCACCTTCACATGTCATGCTGCTCTATCAGAATGGTGATAGTTTGCATCCGTTCCCTTTACGGTTGGTTAAATCCGGTAATCCCAAGTGTTTGGATTTTATCCGCATCGCGGGTCAAAAGGCGCTGCTCGCTGCAGAACATAGCAAGCACTCAGATGACATTTTCCGTAAACTTCCGCTGCCCGATTTCGTGCGTCACGGCTGCATTTGCCGGCAGGGTTCGGATGCCCCACGCGAACTGGAGCACCTTTTGAACGGGCGTCAGACTTATGTGCGTGAGCTTGATACCGTGCTTGATCCAGGGTCAAATCATACGGCGCGTGCGCGCATTTTTTTCCGGCCAGAATCTATCGCGAGGTCACTGATCGAGGATCTGGCTTTGGCATTGCCGGCAGCTCTTAAAAAAGTCCTGGAAAACCCGGAACTTAGGCTCAGCGATCTCCTATGGCAAGGTGAGCAATCCACAGCCCTTGAACAGGTAATCAGAGTTCCTGAATTGAGCTATGAATTTCAGTTCGGCAAGTGAAATTCAAGATTTTACTCAGTACCCCACCAATCAAGCCGTAACGGTGTCTGCGACCTGTGTATTTGGCAACGACCATGCCGGGTTCAGGAAGATTTCTTGCCGGGGCACAACACGGCGGCCGAGCATAGATCACGGAAATGCGGAAGGTTTTCCGCGCCCTCCTGATCTGTCCCGACGTTTCACAGGAGGTAGCAGAATATGAAAGCCAACCCAGTTTCTTTACAGTCTATTGCCGCGAGACGCAAGGTGATCAGGGTATCTCCAGAGGAACTCGTCAAATTTACGACGTTATCTCCAGGGCAAAGACTTCCGCTGATCATTGAGCCTGCCGTACGTGATATGAGTGCAACAGCGTGGCTGGAAGCGAATCGTGAGGTTGTTGACGCGCGTCTGCACGAGCATGGCGCGATTTTGTTCCGAGGGTTCCACCTGAACACGCCGTCCCAATTTGAACAGTTTGTAAAGGCCACAGGCGGAGCACCCATGCCCTATACCGAGCGTTCGTCGCCACGCCATGAGGTTGGGCAAGGCATCTATACTTCCACAGACTATCCAGCAAGCCAAAGCATCTTTCCGCATCACGAGCATTCGTATCGGCGGACGTTCCCGTTACGCCTTTTCTTTTTCTGCGAAACGCCGGCACAGCAGGGTGGGGAAACGCCGCTCGTCGATGGGCGGCGCATTCTGGCGAGAATCAGCCCAGCGATTCGCCAGAAGTTCGAGCAAAAAGCCTGGCTTTATGTGCGTAATTTTGGAGACCGTTTTGGATTAAGCTGGCAAACTGCCTTTCAAACAAGCGATCGATCAGAAGTCGAGGGCTACTGTACGGAGAACAAGATCGAATTTCAGTGGCAAAGCAACGGCTTTCTCAGGACCCGACAGATAAGACCCGCCTTCGCGCGCCACCCGCGGACCGGTGAAACGCTGTGGTTCAATCATGCGACATTTTTTCATGTTTCAACACTTCCAGATGAAATCCGGCAGGTGTTGCTGGTCAAATTCGAAGAACAAGACATGCCGAACAATGCCTACTACGGAGATGGTTCGTCAATCGAACCCGCAGTACTGGAAGAGCTGCGCCTCGCCTATCGACAGGAACAGATCACATTTCCCTGGCAACAAGGGGATGTCGTAATGGTGGACAACATGCTAACAGCCCATGCTCGGAGGCCATTTAGCGGCATGCGGCGGGTACTTGTCGCCATGACAACGCCAATCACAAGGGAAGATCTGTAGCACTGGCGAAACGTGAACGCGAGTCGCTGACAGGGCAGGCGCGTCGCCTTGTTTGAACTAAGGAGAAAAGCATGTCCAGCACGCCCCAACACAACCCGATCCAATTCATCTCTCCGCAAATATTCGATGACAAGCTGAAAGAAGAGAAGAAGTACTGGCTCCAAAAGCTTTCAGGAAAACTTGCCCTCACTGGCCTGCCGCTGGATTTCGTCCGGCCAGTAGAGTTCTCATCTGCAAAAGATTCAATCGCGCTGGAGTTGGATGATCAGGTGGGCGGCCGTTTGCTTCAAGTGTGTGGAAGTAATGAGTCGTTGGTCTTCGCGGTGCTGGTCGCGGCTCTGAAGATCTGCCTGCACAAATATACCGGGACAGAAGACGTCATCTTGGGCACAACAATCCACAATCGCTACGGAGAAGTCGCCGTGCTTAACCGGGTACTGGTCATCCGTGACCTGGTAAGCCGGCAACAGTCAGTGAAGCAGTTCTTGATCCAGGTAAAGCAGACACTCTCGGAAGCCTACGCGAACCAGAAATACTCATTCCAGCGGATCCTTGAATTGCTGGAGATTGAGCCTATGGCCAGCCGCCAACCGCTGTTCAACGTAGCTGTCACTCTGTCAAATATCAACGATGCAGAGCACCTGCAGGAATTGACAACAGACCTCAACCTCCTCTTTTCCATCAACCATGACCAAGTAAAAGGCAGCATTCAATACAGCGGCCGTTTGTTCAAGCGGGAGACGATCGTAGCCTTCTCGCGACATTTTTCAGAACTTTTGGAGAATGCTTTACGCGATCCTGATGCGACCATCGGAGAACTCGATCTGCTGTCACCCGACAGGAGGCGCGAACTGGTCCAAATCGCGAA
>Ga0070732_10000866_pt1 | contig 17302 bp, 11 predicted proteins | sample Coa_R1_5_FD_66449 | JGI IMG/M metagenome (GOLD analysis project Ga0070732, IMG submission 66449) | Surface soil microbial communities from Centralia Pennsylvania, which are recovering from an underground coalmine fire - Coalmine... | ecosystem: Environmental > Terrestrial > Soil > Unclassified ...
GCCGTCCGGTAGTCGACGAGGACACGCTCGTCGACCGTACCGGGAAGGTCGCCCAGAATGGCGTCCAGTTCAGCGGCCGCCAGCTTGCTGGCACATCCGGCACAATCGGCGTAGTCAGTCAGACGCTTCACGAGGCGATCTTACGATCCTTCAGGCTCCCGGCCTCCCAGGCTCCTAGGCTCCTAGGCCGTTGCCGTCAGCGGCCCGTGAGCGTTTCAAACAGGCGCTGCAGCTCGTCCTCGTTCCCGAAGTCGACTTCGATCCGGCCGCCGTTGCCGCGACGAATGATGCGGACACGCGTCCCAAGCGCAAGCCGCAGGCGCTCTTCAGCCGCCCGCGTATTGGGATCCACTTTCTTCGCGGCGGGCGCCGCGCGCGGGGCGCCCTCGCGGCGAACGAGCGCCTCGGTCTCGCGAACCGAAAGGCCGAGCCGGATGACCTCGCGGGCAACTCGCCGCTGGGAGGCCTCATCGGCGAGCGCGAGGATGGCACGGGCATGGCCCATGTCGAGCGCGCCGCTCGAAAGCTGCTGGCGAATTTCGATGGGCAGCCGAAGGAGGCGGAGGTAGTTCGCGACCGTCGCACGGTCTTTGCCGACCGCCGTGGCGATCGCATCCTGCGACAGGCCCATGTCGTCGGTCAGGCGTCGATAGGCGTTTGCGGCTTCGATTGCGTTCAGATCCTCGCGCTGAATGTTTTCGATGAGCGCGACCTGCAGCAGTTTGTCGTCTGGGACATCCCGGACCACGACGGGAACCTTCAGCAGCCCGGCGCGCTGCGCGCCGCGCCATCGTCGTTCGCCGGCGACGATTTCATAGCGATCGCCCGCGGGGCGCACGAGGATGGGCTGTAGCACGCCGTTGGTGCGGATCGATTGCGCCAATTCGTCGAGGGCCGCTTCGTGGATTTCGGTTCGCGGCTGATGCGGGTTCGGGGTCAGCAGATCGAGGTCGACTTCGTGCGCGCGGTGAGGATCGCGCGGGGCGGCGGGGGCGGGTGTCGGTGGTGCCGCGGCCGGGATGAGCGCGCTCAACCCGCGACCGAGGGCGGGGCGTTTGTCGACCATCTACTGCCTGCCTTTCTCGTCGACCTCGTCAGCGCCAGACGATGGCGGGTCGTTGTTGGTCACGCCAGACGCGCTCGAGGGTTGGCCTCGCTCGCGGGCGAGGAACTCGTGGGCGAGGGCGACGTACGCTTCCGCCCCTCGCGAGCGGGCGTCGTACAGGATCGCGGGGATCCCATGGCTCGGCGCTTCGCCCAGCCTGATGTTGCGTGGAATGACCGTGCGATAGACCTGATCGCCGAAGAACTCACGGATGTTGCCGCTCACCTGCTGCCCGAGATTCGTGCGGTCGTCGTACATCGTCAGCAGGACGCCCTCGAGCGCCAGCGAGGGGTTGAGCGCGGCGCGAACGCGATCGAGGGTGGAGAGCAGGTCGGCGATGCCCTCGAGCGCGAAGTATTCGCAGTTGAGCGGAATGAGAACCCGGTCGGCCGCGACGAGCCCGTTGAGCGTCAGCAACCCAAGCGACGGCGGCGTGTCGATGAAGATGTAGTCGAAATCGGAGCGGAGCGCGTCGACAAACGGCCGGAGCCTCCGTTCGCGGTCCGCGAACGCCACGAGTTCGATCTCGGCGCCCGTGAGCTGCCGGTTGGCCGGCACGAGTGACAGGTGATCGACGCTCGTCGGCAGCACGAAGGCCGACGCCGTGACGTCGTCGGCGACCAGTGCTTCGTAGATCGTGCCGGCGTCGGTGGCGCGATCTTTCAAGCCCACGCCGCTCGTCAAGTTGGATTGCGGATCGAGATCGATCAAGAGGACTCGCTGATTGGCCATCGCGAGCGAGGCGCCCAGGTTAATGGCGGTTGTCGTCTTGGCGACACCGCCCTTCTGGTTGGCGACGGCTAGAACTCTGGCTGATTTGGTCATTAGACCAATAATTCAATGCGATGTGGCAAGCAGCCTGGATTTTGACGGCCGGCCGGCCTTCAGTCAAGTCCAGCCCCTCTCTGGATCGCGTCCAGGCACAGATGCTCCTCGAAGTTTGAACGTGTTCCACGTGGAACAGTGGAGCCAACGGCGGTCGCCCTCATAGCTCACCTGTGGCGAGGTCGCCGAGTGCGCTGTCCCATAGAACTCTGTGTTTAGCAAAGTTGATTAGAAAGTTGATTAGATTGACGGTCACGAGACGACGCTGATCGAGCGGTCAGGGGCCGAGATTCCTCACGGAACCGCGAGAAAAGCCTGCTCGTCTTGGCCCTTCAGCTCGGCGAAGTGCGGCCGGCCACCCAGCAGCCTCGTCGCGGAACGCGGCTCGAATGTGTACCTGGGCTAACTTGAACGTCGCTGGGGTGATTGGGGAAGGGACCGCGTGAGCGCGTCTGGATGAGAAGAATCGGATTATGGACGACGTTGGGCGCATGCGTTGGCAGCTGTTGGACGCTCTATGCATTCGCGACCGCACCAGTCGATGAGGTTCGACCAAGTCTTGTTGATGGTCTCGTCAAAGTGCTGGCTGTGTCCCCCGCTGCCTTTGGGTTCTGTTCTATCGGGTCATGCCCTCAGACGCCCGCATCGACCGCTTGATCGGCTTGATCCTGGAGTCGGCTTCTGGCGGTAGCTTAGCCAATAATTTGGTATAAATAGCTAATAATAAATGACTTATTGTATCGTATGATCCGCAAGTAATGAAGCGCGATGGGCTCTCGTCTTGCGTACGTGACTGGGCCACCGAGGAGAACCGGGGCAGTTATCTCGCGTTCACTGTCTCGATAGCACCGTCAAGGAACCGTGAAACGGGGCCGGCAGGGCCGAGAGTTCTGTCTTGAGCCCGGCTGACGCGATAGCGGCGCCTTCCAAAGGCCCCTTCGCCCCGCCGAACCAGATCACGCGTCCCGAGGGCCGTAAGAACGACCGAATGGGCGCGAGCAAGGCCAAATCGGCCCGCACCGCTCGAACCGTGACGAGATCCGCCGCTTCGTGCAGCTCGACACGAGGGAGCAGTTCCTGCACGAGATGGGTCTCGACGACGGCGTCGCGAAGATCGAGCCGGCGAATGGCCTCCCGCAGAAATGCCGACTTGCGCGTCTTCACTTCGACCATCACCGAACGAAGCTGCGGCGCGGCGAGCTTGAACGGAATAGCCGGCGATCCCCCGCCGGACCCGACGTCGATCACGAACCGATCATGAGGCCGCACGAGCCGGACGCCGGCCAGAGGCTCCACGATCAACCGATCAATGGCGTCATCAGTCGGCGGATCGACCTCGAGCGATGTGAGATTGATCTTGCGATTCCATTTCGCCAGGAGTGCCAGATAGGCTCGCAGGGATCCGGCGAGCGCGGCGGACACCGGGAACCCGGCGCGTTCGGCGCGTCGCGAGATCTGCGCTTCGACCTGCCGGTCGGTCACGTCCGCCTCGCAAGACGCGCGGCCACGATCGCGACCGCCGCTGGCGTCACGCCGGCCACCCGCGCCGCCTGACCAATCGTCCCCGGACGAATCGCCGAGAGCCGCTCCACCATCTCGTGTGAGAGGCCAGGCACGCCGGCGTACACGAACTCAGGAGGGATCGATCGCGCCTCCTGCGCTCTGGTGCGCGCCCACTGTGCATCGTGCCGACGGATGTAGCCGTCGTACTTGCACTCGGCCTCGATCGTCGCGCGATCGATCGTCGGGCGCGTCCGATCCACCTCAGCCAGGAACCCCGCCTCCTCCACCGCCGCCATCGTCGTCGTCGGACGCGCCAACGCCTGGGCAGCCGTCGTCGTGTGGCCGTCCACGGTGACGCGGGTTCGCTGGGCGAGCGCGCGATTCGCCTCGAGCCGCGCGCGGCGTGCTTCGAAGACCGCCCATCGCGAGTCATCGACGAGCCCGGCCGCACGGCCAATCGGCGTGAGCCGAAGGTCGGCGTTGTCAATCCGGAGCAGCAGGCGATGCTCGGCGCGCGAGGTGAACATGCGATACGGCTCGAGACAGCCGCGCGTCACCAGATCGTCGACCAGGACGCCGATGTACGCCGCGTCGCGATCGAGCACAATCGGCGCCGCCCCGTGGACCTGGCGCGCGGCGTTCAGGCCCGCCACGAGTCCCTGGGCCGCGGCCTCCTCGTAGCCCGACGTGCCGTTGATCTGACCGGCCGTGAAAAGACCGGGCACGCGTTTCGCCTCGAGCGATCGATAGAGCTCGGTCGGCTGAATGAAGTCGTACTCGACGGCGTACGCGTGCCGCAGGATGCGGGCCTCTTCGAGGCCCGGCAACGCGTGCACGATGGCGTCCTGCACGTCGCGCGGCAGGCTCATCGAGAGTCCGTTGACGTAGATCTCGTTGACGTCCAGGCCCTCTGGTTCGAGGAAGATCTGATGCCGCTCCTTCTCAGGAAAGCGGACGATCTTGTCCTCGAGCGACGGGCAGTAGCGCGGCCCGATGCCGGAAATCTGGCCGTTGAACAGCGGTGACCGGTGGAGATTCGACTGCACCAGATCCCGGATGCGCGTGTTGGTATGCACGAGATGACACGCGATCTGAGGCCGCGGTCGATCGGTGGAAAGAAACGAAAACGGCACGATCGGGTCGTCCCCGCGCTCTTCCGCGAACCGCGCGAAATCGATCGACCGCCGATCGAGCCGCGGCGGCGTGCCGGTCTTGAGCCGGCCCATTTCGAACCCGAACGACCGCAGCGAGTCGGCCAGGTCCCGCGTGGGCGGCTCGCCCGCCCGGCCCGACGGCTGCTGCTCGTCGCCGATGTGGACGAGGCCGTTCAGAAAGGTCCCGGTCGTGACGACCAGCGCCCCGCAGGTCGCATCGTCGCCGTCCTCGAACGCGAGGCCGGCCACGCGACCGCGCTCGACGAGGACGCGCCCCGCCCGACGAAACAGCCAGGTGATGAGCGGTTCGGCCGAGAGCGTCTCCCGGACCCAGGCGCCGTATCGCCGTTTGTCGGCTTGCGCGCGGGGCGACCACACCGCCGGCCCTCGACTGCGATTGAGCAGCTTGAATTGAATGCCCGTTGCATCGATGGCCAGGCCCATGAGGCCGCCGAGCGCATCCACTTCCCGCACGAGGTGGCCCTTGGCCGTGCCGCCGATCGCCGGATTGCACGGCATGAGCGCCACCGTGTCGGGCCCCAGCGTGCACAGTCCCACACGACAGCCGAGGCGGGCCGCCGCCCACGCGGCCTCGCAGCCCGCATGGCCCGCGCCGATCACGATGACGTCGAAGTTTCGGGTCATTTGCCGACGCAGAATCGCGCGAAGATGTGGCGCAGGACTTCCTCCGGTCCCCGTCGGCCCGTGATGGCCTCGAGCGCGCGCCGCGCCTCGCCCAGGTCGGTCAGCACGACTTCCTCGCTTGCTCCGTCGCCGATCGCGCCGTCCGCCCGGCAAAGGGCCGCACGGGCCTGGTCCACGAGAGCGAGATGTCGCGCGTTGGAAATCGCCGGCGGGTCGCGCCAGTCGTCCCGGCCGGACAACTCGCGCGCGATGCGCGAGCGAAGGCCGGCCAACCCGTCGCCGGTCGCAGCCGAGACCGACACGACCTCGCCTGCGCGGTGGCCAAGGTCGCGCGCGTTCCAGGCCGGCGGGCGATCGGACTTATTGAGGACCACGATCGCGGCATCGTGGCGGTTCGCGACGAGGGCGCGGGCGTCCGGACCAAGCGCCTCGGATTGGTCGAGCACGATCACGGTAAGCGCGGCGATCTGCTGCGCCTGGCGCGTCCGCGCGACGCCTTCGGTTTCGATGGGATCGGTCGTCTCCCGCAGCCCGGCAGTGTCGACCAACGTGATCGGCAGCCCGCCGATGTCGACCCGTTCCGTCAACGCGTCGCGCGTTGTGCCCGGGAGGGCCGTGACAATCGCCCGCGACGCGCCGACGAGGGCATTGAACAGGCTCGACTTCCCGGCGTTTGGCGGGCCGACGATGACGACCAGGCGTCCTTCGCGAACGACTCGGCCCGCTCGCCCGTCGAGGGCGAGGGCGTCGAGGCGATCGCGGATCTGTCCCAGATCGACCCGGGCGTCGGCGCGCGTAACGAAGTGAAATCCTTCGTCGGGAAAGTCGAGCGACGCTTCGAGGCGAGCCGCAAGGTCGAAGAGCGATGTGTCGATCCCGCGAATCGCGGTCGTCAGCGTGCCCTCGAGCTGATCCATCGCCGCGCGGGCCTGCAGTGGCGTGACGGCCTCGATGAGATCGGCAACCGCTTCGGCCTGAATCAGATCGAGCCGGCCGTTGAGATACGCGCGAAACGTAAACTCGCCAGGCTCAGCGAGTCGCCCGCCGGCGCGCATCGCAAGAAGCACGATGCGCTCCTGGACCGGTGGGCTCCCGTGACCGCTGATCTCGATGACGTCCTCGCCGGTGTAGGAGTGCGGCGCGGCAAACCAGGTCACGACGACCTCGTCGACACGATCACATCCTGCCGCCGCCTCGCGACCCCGGCCGTGAGACGCGCCCGGAGCGGCCTCAACGATGTACGCGAGCGTGGCGTGCCGCGGCACAAACGCCTCGCGGCCCGTCAGCGCCCTCGCGATGGACACGGCGGCCCGGCCCGACACGCGAACGACGCCAAGGCCGCCGCGCCCCGGCGGGGTCGCGATCGCGACGATCGTGTCGTCCAGAGAGAACTCGCCCATGGCCAGGCGGATGAAATGAGGCCGTGCCTCCCGTGAGCCGCTAGCGGATCTTGCGGGAGATGACGACGCTCTTGAGGAACGCGTCGCCGACGCTGTCCGTCTCGAGCGCCTCGTCTTCGGCCACCGTCAGGTGCACGATGCGACGCGCGTACGGGTTGAGCGGGCCAATCTCCTGTGGTGTGCCCTGCTGGCGGACCTTGTCCATCAGCAGGCGCGCCATCTGCCGCAACTCGTCGTCCTTGCCTTTGCGGTAGCCGAGTGCATCGACGACGTAGTGACGATCGCCGCGGGCATCGCGGCGGAACGCCGTGTTGACTACCACCTGGAGCGCGTCGAGGGCCTCGCCCTTGCGTTTCAGGAGTGCGTCGGCGCCGTCGCCTGTGAGGTTCACCCGGACGTTGTCCGGGGTTTCCTCGAGGGTCGCGGCGAGCTGGAGCCCCATCGCGCCGCACACGTGCCGGATGAACGCTACGACTTTGCCGTCGAGTTCTGCGGTCATAAAGATGCCTACCCCTCCCCGCCTCTGCGGTTACCGCACGGCGCCGGCCGGTGCCGCGATCAGGCGGTTCGTGACGTACTGCTGCCCGATCGCCATGAGGTTGCTGGTGAACCAATACACCGCCAGGCCGCTCGGACTCCAGAGAAACGAGAAGAGGAAGATCAGGGGCATGAACATGAACATCTTCTGCTGGATCGGGTCGCCACCCGCCGTCGGCATCATGCGCTGCTGCCAGAACATGCTCGCCGCCATCACGAGGGGCAGAACGTAGAACGGGTCGCGCAGGGAGAGGTCGTGAATCCAGAGGACGAAGGGCGCGCCGCGGAGCTCGATCGAGGAGCCGAGCAGGGCGTAAAACGCGAACAGCAGCGGGAACGTCAACACCATTGGGATGCAACCGCTCGCAGGGTTCACGCCCTTCGCCTTGTAGAGCGCCATGACCTCCTGATTCGCCTTCTGGCGCTCCGGATCGGTGATCTTGTACTTCGCGAACCGGTCCTGAATCGCCTTCACTTCGGGTTGCAGCGCCTGCATCTTCTTCATCGAGACCATGCTGCGATGGCGCAGAGGGAAAATCGCCAGGTTCATCAAGATCGTCAGAACGACGATCGACCACCCGTAGTTGTGAACGTAGCCGTTGACCCACTTCAGCGCCTGGAGCAACGGCACGACCAGCCAGGCGAAGAAGCCGAAGTCAATCGCCCGCACGAGCTGCGGATCGACGGCGTGCAGCACGTTGAAGTCCTTCGGGCCGAAGAAGAACGTGAGCGAGCCGGCTTCAGGCACGCTCACGCTGTAGGCCACGAAAGTGCGCGTCGCCTTCTTGGTCGCATCGTCGGGCACGGGCGCGGTGATCGGCTGGTACTGCAGGCGGACGGCGTGCTGGCCGGGAAACACGACGCTCAGGAAATAGTGATCCGAGACGCCGGCGTAGAGGAACGTGTCGTCGTACGCCGGCGCCTCCGCCAGCGTCTTCGCGGCCGGTCGCTCGACCTTGTCGTTGCGCCACAGAATGCCCGCCGCCGGCTGCGCTTCGCGCGATCCATCGGGCACGTAGCCCAGGCCCAGCCCGGGACCCCAGGAGACCGTAATGGGCTGCGTCTTGCCCGCCACGTCGACCGTCGCGTTGAGACCGATCACGTACGGCTTGCCGTCCGGCCGGAAGTGAAACGTCTTGCGCGCGTCGAGGCCCGATTGATCCTGATACTCGAAGTTCAGCGTGCCCGACGACGCACCCAACGAGAGGTGATCCACACTGGGCCGATAGAGCGCGTGGGCCAGGACCGATGACGTCGCGGCGTCATCCGTCCTCAAGGTGAACGGCTTGTCTCCGGTGACCGCGCTCGGCACCAGATCGAGGAGAGCGGATGCGCCTTTGCTGTCCGGCGCCGCGAGATAGTGCTTGAGCTTCCAGCTCGTCAGCACCGCGCCCTCGGTGGAAAACACAGCCACGACATCGTCCGTGTCGACGACGATGTCCCGCGCGCGCCCATCGCCGACGACCGCCGTCGCCGGTTTGACTGGCGCTGGCGTCGCAGCGGGACTCGCGGTCGGCGCGCCGCCGGGCAAGGCCGCGTTGGCGGCCGGAGGCGCGGCGGATGTCGCCGAAGGCGGGGTCGTCGTGTTCGCCGGCGGTGGTGCGAAATACGCCTGGTACGCCGCCAGGATCAGAAACGATAGGAGGACCGCAATGAAGACGCGCTTTTCCATGAAGGTCTCGCCGGTCCTTAGCCGACTCGGGGCGGCGGTACCGGATCGAACCCGGACCGGGCGAACGGATGACAACGCGCAACGCGCTTCAAGGCGAGCCACGATCCGCGTGCGAGGCCGTGAGTCGTGAGGGCCTCCATGGCATAGGCCGAACACGACGGATGAAACCGGCACGCCCCGCCGGAAATTGGACTGAGCAGGAGTTGATACCCGCGCACGAGCATGACGCCGAGGCGCACCGTCCAGGTCATCGACGCCTACCGATCGCCGCGCAGTTTGCGCAGGGCGGCGTGAAAGTCGGTCGCGAGGGCGGCAAACGCGGCGTCGTTCGCCTCCCGACGGGGAATCGCGACGATGTCGAGCGGTGGGGCTTGGCCGCCAGGATCAGCCGGCCGGCGCCGGAACAACTCTCGCAGCCGCCGCTTCGCACGATTGCGCGCCACGGCGCCGCCCAACCGCCGCGACGCGATGATGCCCAGCCGATCGCGGCCGCAGGCGTTGGGCCGGCCGAGCAGCGTGACAAATCGTGCCGCGACCCGTCGGCTGCTCGTCTGCACCGCGGTGAACTCCCCACGATGACGCAGACGCGAATCCGGCGGAAACGGTTCGGACAACTCCGGGGCCTAGGACGAAACCGTGAGACGCTTACGCCCCTTGGCGCGACGGCGCTTGAGCACCGTGCGGCCGTTCTTGGTTCGCATCCGGACAAGAAAGCCGTGCGTGCGGCGACGCCGGCGGCGGTTGGGCTGAAAAGTACGCTTCATGATGCTCGGGGCACTCCTGCCGGCAGTCGGCGAATCATGGATCGTAGCCAACCTGAAAAAGGCCGTCAATCACCGATCCGTGAGAGGGTTTGTCAGGCCAGAATGGCTGTGGTAGATTCGCCAGCTTTCCGCAATGAGACTCCGACAGGGCAACGGGTTTTCCACATCTGTGGAAAAACCTGTGGAAATCGAAGGGTTCTCGGTATGTCGCCCGTAAACCCAAGTGTTTATGAGGGTTTAATGGTCGACCCTGGGGTCACATATCCGAGTTTCAGGCCATGAATGGCTCGATTTGGCAGGCTGTCCTGCGGCGAATCGAGACGAAGATCAACCGCCATAGCTTCGATACCTGGTTCGCCACAACTCAGCTGATTTCTGACGACGGGAGCACGATTCGGGTCCGCGTTGCCGACCCCCTGGCGGTGGATTGGCTCGGCCGGCACTATACGGCCGTGCTCGAAGACGCGGTCGCCGCCGTGGGCCGAACTGGGGTCAAGCTCGTGTTCGTGCCCGAGTCCGCCCCCGAAACCAGGCCCGAAGAGCCGCCGCTCCAGGTGCCCGTCGACGCGCCCGCCCAGGCCCCTCAACCCGTCGAGGCGACCGACGCGCGTGGCCTGAGTTCACGCTATTTCTTCGAGACCTTCATCGTCGGCGCCTCGAACCAGTTCGCACACGCGGCATGCCGGGCAGTGGCCGAAGCGCCGTCGCGGTCGTACAACCCGCTCTTCATCTACGGCGGGGTCGGACTCGGCAAGACGCACTTGATGCACGCCATTGGCCATTACGTGCTCACGCGGAGTCCCGCGCTGAAGTTGACGTACATCTCCGCCGAGCGATTCATGAACGAGGTCATCAACGCGATCCGTTACGACCGGATCCTGGAATTCCGGGAGCGGTATCGCTCCGTCGACGTCCTGCTCGTCGACGATGTCCAGTTCATCGTTGGTAAGGAGCGGACGCAGACGGAGTTCTTTCACACGTTCAATGCGCTCCATGACGCGCAGAAGCAGATCGTGCTGAGCAGCGACTGCCCTCCGCATCAGATCTCGGAACTCGAGGAAAGGCTGCGGAGCCGCTTCGAATGGGGCTTGATTGCCGATATTCAGCCGCCGGATCTCGAGACAAAAATCGCGATTTTGAAGCGGAAATCGGACCTCGAGGGCGTCGTCCTCCCGGACAACGTCGCGCTCTATATCGCCGGCCGCATCAAGTCCAATATTCGTGAACTCGAAGGATCCCTGATTCGGCTGTTGGCGTACGCGTCGCTGACGGGCAAGGACCTGTCGGTCCCGTTGGCCCAGGAAGTGCTGCGTGATGTGCTGCGGCAGGAAGACCGCGTCGTCACGCTCGACATGATTCAGAAGTTCGTCGCCGAGTATTACCAGCTCAAGTTGACAGAGCTGAAATCACGGGACCACTCGAAATCGATTGCGATGCCTCGACAGGTGGCGATGTATCTCTGCAAGACGCTCACGAACGCATCGCTGCCGGAGATTGGCAAGAGTTTCGGCGGCAAGCACCACTCGACCGTGATTCACTCGATTCGCAAAGTTGAATCCATGCGGCAGAAGGATCCGTTGTTCAACACGGTTATCAACAACCTCTTGGAGTCTTTCCGGTAGCAATCAGGGGGTGACGGACCGCTTGTCCACAGTGTCCACAGCGGCCCCATGTGGGCGACCGTGGACGACTGATTCGACCTGAAATTTGCACCAGATCTCCGCGACGTACTCCGCCGGGAATCCGCCGTTTTGTCCACAGTTTAAATGCTTGAATTTAAATGATTTAGAGTCACGTGCGGGGGTATCAACACCCTCTTATTCCTGTTATAATCTTTTGTCTTTCTGTTCTTTGATGGATCGTACAGATCCGCGTGTTGCGGGTCGAGAGCGAGGGCGCCCCACCCATGGAGCTTCTGGTCCGCAAGGTCGATCTATTGAAGGAACTTTCTCTCTTGCAGGGCATCGTGGAACGGAAGAACACGATTCCCATCCTTGCGAACGTATTGCTCGATGCCGGGAAGGACGGCGTCTCACTGCTCGCGACGGACCTCGACGTCGGCTTGCGCAGTCGGTGTGACGCCAAAGTCACGAAGCCCGGCGTGCTCACGGTGCCAGCGAAGAAGCTGTTTGAAATCGTGAACGCGCTGCCCGATACCGAGATTCAGATCTCGGAGGACAAAGCCGGCAAGAGCGTCACTGTGGCCGCGGATCGGTTCGAGTCGAAGATGCAGACGCTGCCCGCGAGCGAGTTCCCGACGCCGCCTCAGGATGCCGGAACGGTCGAAGCCACTCTGCCGGGCGCCGCCGTCAAGAGGCTGATCGCGCATACGCGGTTTGCGATCACAAGCGAGGACACGCGGTATTTCCTCAACGGTGCCCAACTGGTGCTGAAGAGCGATTCGCTCACGATGGTGGCGACCGACGGCCACCGCCTCGCCTACATGAGCATCACCGAGCCGCTGGGCAAGGGCGTGAAATCCGAGGTGTTGCTGCCTCGCAAGACGCTGAACGAGGTGGCGCGGCTCATCGAATCCGGAAACGCGGTTGAGTTCTCCCAGGGCGAGAACCACCTGTTCTTCCGATCAGAGGGGCGGCTGCTCATCTCACGGAAGATTGACGCCAATTTTCCCGCCTACGAACGGGTTATTCCGAAGTCGAATGACAAGCGAATTGAGTTCGACCGCGATCGGTTGACCGCCGCGGTTCGCCGGGTCCGTCTGCTGTCGAACGAACGGTCGAAAGCCGTGAAGTTCGCGATCGCCAAGGATCAAGTCGAGATTACCTCGAGCACGCCGGAAGTCGGCGAAGCCCACGAGGTGATGCCGGTCGAGTACAGCGGCGCCGCCCTGCAGATCTGCTTCAACGCGGACTACGTCGACAACTTCCTCGGTGTGGTGGAAACCGAAAGCGTCGAGTTGGAGTTCAAGGACGAGATGAGCCAGGCGGTGATGAAGCCGGTCGGCGCCGAAGGGTACACCTATACCTACGTCATCATGCCGATGCGAATCTGACACCGATTGGCGCTGCAGCGCGTTACCGCCGGCCCGTCAAGAAAACCGTCGGCCGCCGGCAAGGACAGGGGCCCGCCCTCGGGGGCCTCGTCCGATCACCAACATAGGAAACGACACGCACGAATGGCCACGATAGCCGCCGGGTCCGACGACTACGGCGCCGACAAAATCAAAGTTCTCGAAGGCCTTGAGGCCGTTCGCAAACGGCCGGCGATGTACATCGGGTCAACCGGTCCGACGGGCCTGCACCATCTGGTCTACGAGGTCGTCGACAACTCGATCGATGAGGCCCTGGCCGGTTTTTGCCGGAACATCAACGTCACCATCCATATCGATGGTTCAATCACGGTCGTCGACGACGGCCGCGGAATTCCCGTCGATATGCACGAGAGTGGGAAGTCCGCCGCAGAAGTCGTCCTGACCGTTCTTCATGCGGGCGGCAAGTTCGAGAACACCGCCTATAAGGTATCCGGCGGCCTCCACGGGGTCGGCGTCTCGGTCGTGAATGCCCTGTCGGAATGGCTCGAACTCGAGATCTGGCGGAACGGCCATGTGCACCAGCAGCGGTTCGAGCGTGGCACCCCGACCGGCGACCTGGAAGTCACGGGCACCACGGAGAAACGCGGCACGAAGATTACCTTCAAGGCCGACGGACAGATCTTCGAGATGACTGACGTCAGCTTCGAGATCCTCTCGCAGCGGCTGCGTGAGTTGGCGTTCCTCAACGCCGGGGTCACGATTACGATCGATGACGAGCGCGACGGCAAGAGCCACAAGTTCCTGTACGAAGGCGGCATTCGCGAGTTCGTCGAGTTTCTGAACAAGAACAAGACGGCCATCAACGAAAAGCCGATTGTCATGACGGGCGAACGGGAAGGCGTCACCGTCGAGATCGCGCTCCAGTGGAACGACGGCTATATCGAGACCACATACAGCTTCGCGAACAACATCAACACGATCGAGGGCGGCACACACCTGTCTGGCTTCCGGTCCGCCTTGACGCGCACGATCAACCACTACGCGACCAAGAACAATCTGGCCGAGAAGCTGAGCGAGAGCGTCAGCGGCGACGACATCCGTGAGGGGATGGCCGCCATCATCTCCATCAAGATCCCGCAGCCGCAGTTCGAGGGCCAGACAAAAACGAAGCTCGGCAACACTGAGGTCAAGGGCATCGTCGAGGCCGTCGTCAACGACCGGCTGGGCGCCTTCCTTGAACAGAATCCGCCGATGTCACGGCGGATTATTGCCAAGGCCGTCGACGCCGCCCTGGCGCGCGAGGCGGCGCGGAAGGCCCGCGACCTCGTGCGGCGCAAAGGCGCGCTCGACAACATGGCACTGCCGGGCAAACTGGCGGATTGTCAGGAGCGGGACCCCGCCAAGAGCGAGCTGTACATCGTCGAAGGCGAGTCGGCCGGTGGCTCGGCCAAGCAGGGCCGCGATCGGAAGTTCCAGGCGGTGCTGCCCATCAAAGGCAAGATCCTGAATGTCGAAAAGGCGCGCTTCGACAAGATGCTCAACCACGAGGAGATTCGGACGTTGATTGCCGCGTTGGGGTGCGGCATCGGCGAGGATGAATTCGACGTCGCCAAATTGCGCTACCACCGCGTCATCATCATGACGGACGCCGATGTCGATGGGTCGCACATCCGGACGCTGCTCCTCACGTTCTTCTATCGCCAGATGCGTGACCTGGTCGATCGCGGCCACGTCTTCATCGCGCAGCCTCCCCTGTTCCGCGCCAAGCGCGGGCGACAGGAGACCTTCATCAAGGACGAACGTACACTCGAGACGTTCTTGATCCGCCGCGCGGCCGAGTCCCGCATGATCGTGCTCGACGGCGGCAAGCAGATCTTCGGGGAGGGTCTCGAGCGCCGGCTCGAACGCCTGATCGCGTTCCGCAAGCTGCTGCAGCTCGTCGAACGGCGGGGCCTCGCGCGACGAGTCGTCCTCGCACTCCTCGAGGGCGAAGCCCGCGACAAGACGTTCTGGTCCGATCGCACGCGCGTGGACGCCCTCGCACGACACCTGACCGAGCCGAACGTGCAGGCGACCGTGACGGACGACCCGGAGCACCAGGCCCTGGCTGTCCAGCTCGAGGATCGATCGGCGGGTTACGGGCGGCGCTATCGTCTCGACCTCGACTTCGTCACGACGGGCGAATTCCGGACGCTCGCAGCGGCCTACCTGGAGGTGCGCGAACTCATGATGGGTCCGGTCACGATTCGCACGACGGGCGTCGTCGAACCGGAGCCGGGGGAGGCCGACGAGGAGACGACGACGGGTGCCGAGACGGCACCACAAGCGCCGGCAGGTAGCGTCGCGCTCGACTCGAAGGCGAAGCCCGCCAAGCTTGACGCCGACCAGCGGGTCGAGTCCCTCGACGAACTCGTGGAGTACTTCGTCGCCGCCGGGCGCCGCGGTCTCACCGTGAACCGCTACAAGGGGTTGGGCGAGATGAACCCCGAGACGCTCTGGGAAACGACGATGGATCCGGCGAAACGCACGCTGCTGGCAGTCCGGTCGGAAGACCACACCGAGGCTGACCAGATGTTCACCACGCTCATGGGCGACCAGGTCGAGCCGCGCCGCAAGTTCATCGAAGAGAACGCGCTCGATGTGAAGAATTTGGATATTTAGGGCATGGATCAACTCCCTTCCTCCCTCGTGCCCGTCAATATCGAAGACGAGATGAAGCGCTCGTACATGGATTACGCGATGAGCGTGATCATCGGGCGCGCCCTTCCCGACGTCCGGGATGGTTTGAAGCCCGCGAACCGACGCGTGCTCTTCGCGATGCGCCAGATGGGACTGGCGTCGAACCGGTCGTACCGCAAGTGCGCGAAGATCGTCGGTGAGGTCATCGGGAACTATCATCCCCACGGCGACGCGCCAGCGTACGACACCCTGGTGCGGCTCGCGCAGGACTTCAACATGCGGTACACCCTGGTCGACGGCCAGGGGAATTTCGGATCCATTGACGGCGATCCGCCCGCCGCCTACCGGTACACCGAGGCGCGGCTGCCGGCGCTCGCCGAAGCCATGATGGCGGACCTCGACCGCGACACGGTCGACTTCCGGCCCAACTTCGACGAAACCACGGAAGAACCAACGGTCCTCCCGACGCCGTTTCCAAACCTGCTCGTCAACGGATCGACCGGGATCGCCGTGGGCATGGCGACCAGCATTCCGCCGCACAACATGACCGAGGTCATTGACGGCGTGATCGCGGTGATCGAAAAGCGCACCGCGCCGGCCGACGAGAAACACCGCGCGCTCCTGCAGTGCATCCTCGGACCCGACTTCCCTTCCGGCGGCACCATCGTCGGTCGCGCCGGCATTCTGAAGGCGTACCGTGAGGGCCGTGGCGGCATCGTGGTCCGCGGCAAGGCGGCGTTCGAGGAGCACAAGAAGGGCGAGCGCGTGTCGATCGTCATCACCGAGATTCCGTATCAGGTCAACAAGAAGAGCCTCGTCGAAGAAATCGCCGCCCTCGTCAACGACAAGAAGATCGAGGGCATTTCGGACATCCGCGACGAATCGAGCCGCGAAGGCATGCGGATCGTCATCGAGCTGCGCCGCGGCGAGCTGCCCGACGTCGTGCTGAACAACCTCTACAAGCACACGAAGCTGCAGACAGGGTTCGGCATCACCCTCCTGGCGATCGTCGCGGGCCGGCCGCGCGTGCTGAGCTTGCTCGAGATCGTCGAGCATTTCATCGAGTTCCGGCGGGAAGTCGTGCGCCGCCGGACCGAGTTCGAGCTCCGCAAGGCCGTGGCGAGGGCGCACATCCTCGAGGGCCTCAAGATCGCGCTGGATCACCTCGACGAGGTCATCAAGCTGATCCGCGGCTCGAAGAATCCCGTGGAAGCCCGGATTGGACTCGTCGGCCGCTTCGGGTTGTCGACGCTGCAGGCGCAGGCGATCCTCGACATGCAGCTGCAGCGGCTGACGGGCCTCGAACGGCAGAAGATCATCGACGAGCTGGCCGAGCTGATGAAGCTCATCGAGCGGCTGCGCGCGATTCTGTCGAGCGACGACCTCCTCATCGCCATCGTGCTCGACGAGCTGCGCGCGATCCGGACGAAATACGGCGACGCGCGCCGCACCGATTTCACCGAAGAAACCGGCGATTTCAGGGTCGAAGACCTCATCGCCGACGAGGAGGTCGTCATCACGGCGACCCACACGGGCTACATCAAACGGACGGCCCTCGAGGCGTACCGAAAGCAGCGGCGCGGGGGCAAAGGCCTCATCGGCATGTCGACGCGCGAGGAAGACGTCGTTCGCCACCTCTTCGTGGCGAACACCCACGCCTACATCCTGAGTTTCTCCGACCGCGGCCGGTGTTACTGGCTGCGCGTCTACGACGTGCCTGAAGTCGGGCGGTCGAGCAAGGGGAAATCGATTGCCAACTTGGTCAACATGGCCGAGGGCGAGAAGATGGCAGCCCTGCTCCGCGTGCAGGCCTTCCCCGAGGCAGACAACCAGCGGTTCATCGTGATGGGCACGCGGAAGGGGACGATCAAGAAGACCGACCTGAAGGCGTTTTCGAACCCACGCTCGGCCGGCATCATCGCCATTCAGATTGACGACGACGACCGGCTGATTGCCGTGGCCGAAACGGATGGCACGCACGACCTCGTGATCGGCACGCGAAACGGCATGGCGATCCGGTTCTCGG
>Ga0070732_10000868_pt1 | contig 17297 bp, 11 predicted proteins | sample Coa_R1_5_FD_66449 | JGI IMG/M metagenome (GOLD analysis project Ga0070732, IMG submission 66449) | Surface soil microbial communities from Centralia Pennsylvania, which are recovering from an underground coalmine fire - Coalmine... | ecosystem: Environmental > Terrestrial > Soil > Unclassified ...
GGCCGTACAGCCGGCCCAGCGCGCCGACATAGACGATATCCGGGTTCTTCGGATGCACGGCAATGCTGCCGATCTGGAACGACTTCTTGAGGCCCATGTTCGTCCAGGTCTTGCCGCCATCGGTCGATTTGTACACGCCGTCGCCATACGACACCGAGTTGCGCGGGTTGTTCTCGCCGGTGCCCACCCAGACAATGTCTTTGTTCGAAGGCGCGACGCAAACGCTGCCGATTGAAACCGTCGCCTCGCGGTCGAACTGGTGCACGAACGTCACGCCGTTGTTCTCGGTCTTGAGCAGACCACCCGAGGCCGTTGCCACCCAGTAGACGCATGGGTCGGCTTCATAAACGGAAATCGCCGTGATGCGGCCGCCCATTCCGGCCGGACCGATCGAGCGCCACTTGAGGGTTTTGACCCAGTCCGCCGGCAGGGACGCTTCCGCGTTCGTCTCGCTCGGGGTTGCAGCGGGCTTGACGCCCTCGCGCCGCAGTTCCTCGACCTGCTTTCTCAACTCGTCGAGGTTCCGCAATACTTCGTCGAGCTTGCGATCTCGGCTCACATCCTGCTTGTCGGGAGGCTTCTCCTGTGCCAGTGCCGGAGAACCAGCGAGCAGCGCTGCGATCCATCCGCCCACGATGGGAAAAAAGAACCATCGCTGCGGTCGAATCCGGCCAGACCGACGCAAAAACATGGTGAACCTCCCAGAGCATGCTGCTCGACAAACTCGACGGCTTCTCCGGCAGCCGCTTGGAATCATTGCTCAACGTGCCTCGTAGTCGGCAATGCGTGGTCGCGCCGCAATTGCTCGCCGGATGATCGCGAGAATTTCGTCGCGTTCCTGGCCGGCGAGCGGCAACCGTGGCGCTCGTACCATATCGCTGCCCAGGCCGCATTCTTGCACCGCGAGCTTGATATATTGAACCAGCTTCACATGCGTATCGAGATGCAAGAGCGGGGTGTACCAGCGGTAGATTGACCGGGCCTCCTCCCAGCGCCCGCTCGTCGCCAGGTCCCAGAGCAAGCGATTCTCGCGCGGAAATGCGTTCACCAGGCCGGAGACCCAGCCTTCCGCGCCCAGGAGCACGCTTTCGAGAATCAAGTCGTCCACGCCGCAGAAGAGAACGTAGCGGTCGCCGCAAGCGTTCTTGATGTCCGTAATTCTGCGCACGTTTTCAGACGACTCTTTGATGACGGCCAGTCGCGGCTCGTCGGCCAGGTCCGCGAACATCGCGGGCGTGATGTCCACGGCGTACGCGGGCGGATTGTTGTAGACCATGATCGGCAGGTCGGTCGCGCGCGCGACGCTGCGAAAATGCGTCATCGTCTCGCGCGGGTCGGATTTGTAGACCATCGCGGGCAGAACCATCAAACCGTCAACCCGTGCTCTTTGGGCGTCGACGGCGAAGCGGCATGCGAGCTTCGTCGTGTATTCCGCCACGCCGCTTAAGACAGGCACGCGCCGGCGCACGTGCTCGACCGTCGCCCGCAGCACATCGAGCTTCTCCTGGTATTCGAGGGCACAGTTCTCGCCGACCGACCCGAGCATGATCACGCCCTGGATGCCGGCGTCCATCATGGCGTCGAGGTGCTTGAGCGTGGTCTTGAGATCGAGCGATTGATCCTCAAAAAAATGCGTCGTCGCGGCGGGGAAAACACCGCGCCAAGGAACGTTCATGGTGCACCACCTTGATTTGACATTGCTTGCGAATACCGATTGTCGTGGCCTTCAGAGCCAATGTCAAATACCGGCTGACTGTTCACGCCACTACGTAAGATTGTCTGTCTCTTCTTGTGGCGCAGGCGTCTCGCCTGCAATTCCGGCAGAGCAGGCGAGACGCCTACACCACAACTGGACAAGGTACTTCGTGCCGGGCTCCCAAGGGCCGAAATGCCTCAGCACGCGGGTTGCTGCAATTCTGACAGCGGCTCGGTTGGCCAACCCATGCGCGGAGATGCCCAGGAGGTGGCATGTGTCGCGTTTCATAACTAAGATTGAAGCCGAATGCGGTTCTGACGTCTTCCGAGCGGGGGCGCAGCGTCATGTCCGGCCAAACGAAGCAGCTCGAACAGACTTTCGCGCTCGCGAAGGAACGGTACGCAGCGCTCGGTGTCGACGTCGATGAGGCCCTGAGCCGACTCTCGGGCGTCGCGATCTCGCTTCATTGCTGGCAAGGCGATGATGTCGGCGGCTTCGAGAACACCGGCGAGGCGATCGGCGGCGGGCTCGCCGTCACGGGCAACTACCCGGGCAAGGCCCGGACTCCCGACGAGCTCCGCGCCGACCTGGACCAGGCGCTTTCGCTGATACCCGGCACTCACCGCCTGAACCTGCACGCGAGCTATGCCGAGACCGGCGGCAAGCGCGTCGAGCGCAACGAGCTCACACCTGAGTATTTTCGCAACTGGATCGACTGGGCCAAGAATAAACGAATGGGCATCGACTTTAACCCCACCTATTTCGCCCACCCCAAGGCCACGAGCGGGTTGACGCTGACGCATCGCGACGCGGCGATCCGCAAGTTCTGGATCGAGCACGGCATCGTATGCAGGCGCATCGGAGCAGCCATCGGCAGGGCGCTCGGCACGCCGTGCGTCACCAACGTCTGGATCCCCGACGGCTCGAAAGACGCTCCCGTAGATCGCAGGGGACCACGCGAGCTCCTTGTTCAGGCTCTCGACGCCATTTTCACCGAGCCGATCGACTCGAAGCTGAATCGCGATGCCGTCGAGTGCAAGCTGTTCGGGATCGGGTCCGAGTCGTACGTGGTCGGCTCGCACGAGTTCTACCTGGGCTACGCGCTCTCGCGCAAGAAATTGCTGTGCCTCGACGCGGGCCACTTCCACCCGACGGAGGTGATCTCCGACAAGATCTCCTCGGTGTTGCTCTGGTTGGACGAGATCCTGTTACACGTGAGCCGAGGAGTGCGCTGGGATAGCGACCACGTGGTCACGCTTACCGACGAGCTGCAGGCGATCGCGCAGGAGCTGGCGCGGGGCGACTACCTGGGCCGCGTTCACGCCGGGCTCGATTATTTCGATGCCAGCATCAACCGCGTCGCGGCCTGGGTGATCGGCACACGCGCCATGCTCAAGGCTCTCTTGATGGCGCTGCTCGAGCCTCTTGAAACCTTACGTGCGCACGAGGCCGCCGGCGATTTGACCGCGCGGCTTGCCATTCTCGAGGAGCAGAAGTCGTTGCCCTACGCGGCGGTATGGGACTACTACTGCCTCACGCGAGACGTCCCGGTCGGACCGGCATGGATTGAAAATGTGAAGGTGTACGAGCTCGACGTCTTATCGCGGCGCGGCTAGGGGTCGGACGGTGCAGACGTTACTCAAGCTGACGGGGATCAGCAAGGCGTTCGCCGGCGTCCAGGCCTTGAAGGGCGTTTCCTTCGAGCTGCAAACCGGCGAAGTGCACGCGCTCATCGGAGAGAACGGCGCGGGTAAGTCAACGCTCGTCAAGGTCGTCACCGGCGCCATCGCACCCGATGAAGGCAGTCTCGAAGTCCAAGGCCGGTTGATCGACGCCAACGACCCGGTCCGCGCGCGTGCGCTGGGAATCGCCGCGATCTACCAGCAACCTGCACTCTTCCCGGCGCTCACGGTCGCGGAGAATATCGCGTTGGGGTTGGAGCCGGGCGGATGGTGGCGCCGCGTGCGCTGGGGGCAGAGGCGGGCTCGTGCGCGGCGGCTGCTCGAGCGGATCGGAGCGAAGATCGACCCTGAGACCGAGGTGCGCCGGCTCACGATGCCCGAGCAGCAGCTCGTCGAAATCGCACGGACGCTGGGAGCCGACGCCTGCATTCTCATCATGGACGAGCCCACGGCATCGCTCAGCGACACCGAAGTTGACAACCTGTTCCGGGTGATTCGCGAGCTGAAGACGCAGGGTGTCGGCATCATCTACATCTCGCACCGGCTGGAAGAGCTACCGCAGGTCGCCGACCGCGTCACGGCCCTGCGCGACGGCGTGTTCGTCGGTACGCGGCGGATGGGCGAAGCGACCCGCGCTGACCTGATTCGCATGATGATCGGCCGCGAGCTGTCGGCGGTCTTCCCCAAGACAACCGTTCAGCCCGGAGACGTGGTGCTTGAAGTGCGCGGCCTCGGTTGCCATGCGGCGGGCGTGAGCGAGGTTAGCTTCTCTGTGCGCGCCGGCGAGATCCTGGGTCTCGCCGGCCTGGTCGGGGCAGGGCGGACGGAGCTGGCGCGGGTCCTGTTCGGTCTGACCCCCGCAGACCAGGGCGAGATCCGCTTGCGCGGCCGGCGCGTCGTGATCAATTCCCCTGCGCGGGCTGCTGAGCTGGGCATCGCCCACGTTCCCGAGGACCGGCGCCGCCACGGCGTGATCCTCGAAATGTCGGTCGCGACAAACGCCACGCTGGCAACCCTCAGCGCCATCTCCTCGCACGGGCTTCTCGATTTCGCGCGCGAACAGCGCGTTGCCGCCGAGTTCGCGGAGCGGCTCGCGATCAAGGCCGAGTCGCTCGACACCCCGGTAGGCAACCTGTCGGGCGGCAACCAGCAGAAGGTGGCGCTCGCGCGCTGGCTGGCGGCGAGCCCGGCGGTGCTCATCCTCGACGAGCCGACCCAGGGCGTAGACGTCGGCGCGAAGGCTGAGATCCACAGGATCATGAGCGAGCTGGCCGCACGCGGCCTGGCGATCGTGATGATCTCCTCCGAATTGCCGGAAATCCTCGGCATGAGCGACCGCATCGCCGTGATGCACGGCGGGACTGTGGCCGGCGTCCTAGACCGGGCCGAGGCGACGCAAGAAATGATCATGGAGCTGGCGCTTGGACACACGCTCGAGAGCGGGGTGAGCCCATGATCCGCCGCTACAGGCGAGAGCTGTCGGTGGCCGTGGCCTACATCGCGCTCCTCCTGTTACTGGCAGCGACGGCCCCGCGATTCTTCAGGCCCGAGCAGCTCCGCTCGTTCATCGTGAGCAACGCCTCGGTGCTCGTTGCGGCGGTCGGGATGACGCTGGTCATTCTGTGCCGCCAGATCGACATCTCGGTGGGCTCACAGTTCAGCGTCTGCGGCGTGGTTGCCGGATTACTGGCGAAGGCCGGGCTCCCGATCCCGGTCGTCGGCGTCGCGACACTGCTGGCCGGCGCAGGGCTGGGGGCGGTCAACGGTGCACTCGTGGCCGGGCTCGGCTTGCCGTCGATCGTGGTGACGCTGGCCACGCTCGTCATCTGGCGTGAGTCGCTGCGCTACGTGCGGGAAGGCGCTTTCGTCCGCGACCTCCCCGCCGGCTTCCAGTGGTTCGGGGCGGGACAGGCCGCGGGTCAGTGGCTGGTCGTCGCGCTTGCCGTTGTGGTGTTCATCGTCATCGCCTGGAGCTTGCGGAACCTGGCGGCGGGCCGTGCGATCTATGCCACGGGGTCAGACCCCGAAGCTGCGCGGTTGGCGGGAATCCGGCCCCGGCGCGTCGTGTTCGGCGTCTTCGTCGCCATGGGGGCTCTGGCCGGTCTGGCAGCTCTCTTGAACGCGGTGCGCTTCGTCGACGTCGACCCCAACGCAGGCGCGGCGATGGAGCTGCAAGTCATCGCGGCCGTCGTCGTGGGAGGCGTGGCGATTTCGGGCGGACGCGGCCGGCTGATCGGCAGCTTGATCGGCGTCGCGCTCTTGGGATCAATCGGCTCTGCGCTCGTCTTCCTACGCGCACAGCCGCAGTGGGAGAAGGCCATTCAGGGATTGATCATTCTGCTGGCGGTCGCATCCGATGCCTTCGAGCGGGAAGGGAGATGAGATGTCAGCGCCCGCGGCCTCGACCACGATCGCACAGGGCCGCCCACGCTTGCTGGAGCCCTCGCAGCAGATCCTGGGCGTGCTCCTCGCGCTTGAGGTCGTGGTTTTCTCGGGCGTAAGCACGAATTTCCTGTCGCTCGCGAATGCCTTTGAGGTCGTGCGCCTGAGCGTCGAGATCGGCCTGCTCGCCGTGGCTTTGACGCCCGTGATCGTGAGTGGCGGCATCGACCTGTCGGTCGGCTCGCTCATGGGCCTCTCGGCGGTGCTCTTCGGCAAGCTCTGGCGCGACGCGGGACTGCCGATCGGCGCCTCGGCAGCCCTCACACTCATGGTGGGCGCGGCCGCGGGCAGCCTTAACGGCTGGTTGATCACGCGCCTGCGCTTGTTGCCCTTGATCGTGACGCTCGGCTCGTTCTCTCTGTTCCGGGGGCTGGCCGAGGGCCTGACCGGAGGCGTCGACAATTTCACCAGTTTCCCGGATAGCTTCCTCTTCCTCGGACAGGGCTATTTCCTCGAAGGATATTTCTTCGGACGAGTGCCCGCGCAGTTGCCCATCTTCGTGGTCGTGGCTACGCTGTTCTGGGTGCTGCTGCACCGGACGACCGTGGGGCGAGGCCTGGTCGCCATCGGTTTCTCTCCCGAAGGGGCGCGTTACGCGGGGCTGCCCGTCGATCGGCGCGTCGGGCTCGTCTATCTTCTGTCGGGGCTAGTCTCCAGCCTCGCGGCGATCATCTATGTAGCGCACCTGGGCCAAGCGAAGGCCGACGCCGGCACCGGTTACGAGCTGCTCGCGATCACCGCGGTCGTCCTGGGGGGCACGTCAATCTTCGGCGGCCGGGGCAGTGTCGCCGGCACTCTGCTGGGCCTGTTCGCCATCGCCGTGATGCAGAACGGCCTGCGCCTGGCCGACCTGCCCGCCGAGCTGGCGGGCGTGCTCACGGGCACGCTGCTCCTGGTGGCGATCGGGCTCGACCGGCCGCGGTCCCGGCGCAATGCGGTTGCCCTCCCTCCCGATGAGGTGATGATCGTGAAGAACTCGCAGGTGGCGGTGCTCTGTGGCGTGATCTTGGCGGCGGCCCTGATCGTCGCGGCGAGCAACGTCTTCTTGGTTCGCTCGCTCCGGCAGGTCAACACGGCATCCAGGGGCGGCAACGCGCGTGCCGAGACGCCCGCCACGGCGCGTGAGGTCACCGTGGCCTTGATGCCCAAGAGCAAAGGGAACGCCTACTTCATTAACTGCCGCAAGGGTGCCGAGGAGGCGGCCGGCGAGCTGGGCGTGAAGCTCATCTGGGATGGCCCAACCGATCCTGACCCGGCCAAGCAGAACGAAGTGGTCGACACCTGGATCACGCGCGGGGTCGACGTGATCGCGGTGGCTGTCGAGAACCGCGAGGGGATCTCGTCGGTGCTGCGCAAGGCGCGGCAACGGGGCATCAAGGTGCTCACCTGGGACGCCGACGCCGAGCCCGACGCGCGCGACTTCTTCGTAAACCAGGCCACTCCGCAGGGGATCGGCCAAACGCTCATGGACAACGCCGCGCGGGTCATGGGCGGCAAGGGCGACTTTGCGATCATCTCCGCCTCGCTCACCGCGGCCAACATGATCGAGTGGCAGAAGTACATCGAAGCCCGCCGCCTCGAGAAGTATCCCCAGATCAAAATGGTGGCGCTTCGGCCGTGCGACGACCTCCAGAAAAAGGCGTTCGACGAGGCAACCGCGATCCTGAACGCGAATCCCGACGTGAAGCTCATCATGGCCATCTGCTCGCCCGCAGTCCCCGGCGCCGCCGAGGCCGTCAAGCAGTTGGGGCGAAGCGACGTCAAGGTGATCGGACTCGGCCTGCCGAACGACAACAAGCGCTACATCCACGAAGGCATCACCGACTGTATCGTGCTCTGGAACACGATGGACCTGGGATACCTGACCGTGCACGCAGCGGACGCTCTCAAGCTCGGAACACTCAAGCCCGGCGATCGGCAATTCACGGCCGGGCGGCTGGGCACCGTCGCGATCGAGGGAGACAACATCCTGCTCGGCAAGCCATTCACGTTCAACAAGGAAAACATCGATCGATTTGACTTCTAAACCGACGCTGCCGCGCAGACAAGCCGCGGCGAAGCTGGGAGGCGTTGCGATGAGGACCACATCCGACATCCCGACCGCGCTCGTATGTGTCTGCGCGACTTTCATGGCAGGCATCGTCGTCTTCCGAGCGAGCGCGGCGCTCGCCGCCCCCGAAGCCGGAAGGCTCAGCCCGACATTGCTGCGCTGTGAGTCTCTGGACAACCCGCTCGGCCTCGACGAGAAACAGCCTCGTCTGAGCTGGATCGTCACATCGTCACAGCGCCGGCAGAAGCAAACCGCCTACCGCGTGCTGGTGGCGAGCCAAGCGGAACTCTTGAAGCAAGACAAAGGCGACCTGTGGGACAGCGGCAAGGTCGCGAGCGACGAGACCACTTCGATTGTTTATGCCGGCAAGCCGCTCGGCGAACATCAGTGGTGTCATTGGAAAGTGAAGGTCTGGGATAAGGACGGCCGCGAGTCGGAGTGGAGCGAGCCAGCCGCGTGGTCGATGGGCCTGTTCGCCGCGTCGAGCTGGAGCGCGCAGTGGATCGGATACGACAAGTCCAGGAAGCTGTCGCTGCCCGACGCACCCTTTGAAGGCGCGCAGTGGATCTGGTTCCCCGGCGACAAAGACAAGCCGCCCGCCAAAGGCCAGCGCCTCTTCGTCACCACGTTCTCGCTTCCCGAAAACACGCGCGTTGACAAGGCCGAGTTGCTCATCACCGCGAACGGCCGCTACTGGTTCAACGTCAACGGCAAGCTCGCCTCGGCCAGCACACCAGGGATCGACAGTTGGGACCGGCCGCGGCTCGATGACATCACGACCTTCCTGAAACCGGGGGCCAACGACGTGCGCATCGGGGTGGAGACTCCCTCCGGCGGAGCTGCCGGCCTGCTCGTCAAGCTCGATGTCTCGACCGCCGACGGCAAGGCGCACACACTCGTCTCCAACGCGTCGTGGAAGACGACCGACCAGCCGGGGGAGAACTGGCACAATCGCCCGCTCGACGTCAGCCAGTGGCCGGCGAGCCAGGTGCTCGGTGATTACGGTGCGGCGCCCTGGGGCAAGCTCAAGTACGCTCGCTTGATTCTGCCGCCCCCAGCCTACCTGCGGACCACGTTCCGAGTCGCGAAGCCCGTGCGCTCCGCCACGCTCTACGCCACGGCGCTGGGACTGTTTGACCTGCATCTCAACGGAAAACGCGTGAGCGAAGACCGCTTCAACCCCGGCTGGACCGACTACACGAAACGCGTCTATTACCGAGCCTACGATGTGACCGCGCAGATTCGTGCCGGCGAGAACGCGCTCGGAGCCATTCTGGGCGACGGCTGGTACAGCGGCTACATCGGCTGGAAGCGCATTCGCGACCACTACGGCAAGCAGCCGCGTTTCCGGGGCCAGCTCCACATCGAATACGCCGACGGCTCGACCGACGTGATCGCGACCAGCTCGGGCTGGAAGGCAGCGACCGGGCCGATCCGCGAGGCCGACTTCCTCATGGGCGAGACCTTCGACGCGCGCCTGGCTCAGAATGGTTGGGACGCGCCCGGCTTCGATGACAAAAAGTGGGACGAGGTCGTCACGGGGGCGGAGCTGGAACCGCTCGTCCAGCATCATCCCGGCCCGCCCGTGCGCTCGGTCGCCGAGTTTCGGGCGCTCAAGATCAATGAGCCGAAACCGGGCGTTTACGTCCTCGACCTGGGCCAGAATTTCGCCGGCGTTCCTCGGCTGACCGTCTCGGGCCAGCCTGGGCAGGTGATCACGCTGCGCTTCGCCGAGCGGCTCAATCCTGACGGCACTCTCTACACCACCAACCTGCGCGATGCGCGCGTCATCGACACGTACATCTGCCGCGGCGAGGACCTGGAGATCTGGGAGCCCCGCTTCACGTTCCACGGGTTCCAATACATGGAAATCAATGGCCTCAAATCTGCGCCTTCAGAAAACACCGTGGTTGGAGTTGCGCTTTCGAGCGACACGCCGGTCGTGGGCCGGTTCGGGTGTTCTGACCCGCTTTTGAACAAGCTGCACAGCAACATCTACTGGACGCAGCGCTCGAACTTCATCGACATACCGACCGACTGCCCCCAGCGCGACGAGCGCCTTGGCTGGACCGGCGACGCTCAGGTCTACATCCGTGCCGCGACGCTGAACACCGACGTGCAGGCGTTCTTCACCAAGTGGCTCGTTGACCTTGAAGACGGCCAGCGCGGCGACGGCCAGTTCCCGATGGTCGCGCCGGTGAAGGTTGCCGGCGATGACGGCGGCCCGGCGTGGGCCGATGCCGGCGTGATCTGCCCCTGGGTGATCTACGAGGTGTACGGCGACCGGCGGGAACTCGAGCGGCACTACCCGGCAATGACGCGCTTCATCGCCTTCTGCCAGACCCGCAGCACGCCCGACCTGCTGCCGCCCAAGCAGTTCCACTGCTTCGGCGACTGGCTGAGCATCAACGCCGATACACCCAAAGACGTCATCTACACTGCCTACTTCGCGCACAGCACCGACCTCACAGCGCGCGCTGCCGAAGTGCTCGGCAAGAGCGAAGACGCGGCGAAGTATCGCGCTCTGTTTGACAAGATCAAAGCCTCGTTCAATCGCGCGTATGTGGGCGATGAGGGACGCATCAAAGGGAACACGCAGGCCGTGTACGTCCTTGCCCTGGCGTTCGACCTACTCGACCCGGACAAGGCGAAGCTCGCTGCGCGACACCTCGTTGACGACATCGAGGCACGCGGCGGGCACCTCTCGACGGGCTTCATCGGCACCAAAGATTTGATGCTCGTGCTCTCCAAGGTCGGACGCAGCGACGTGGCTTACGGTCTCTTGTTCAATGAGACTTTCCCCTCGTGGGGCTTCTCGATCAAGCAAGGCGCCACCAGCATCTGGGAGCGCTGGGATGGCTGGACTCCGGAGAAGGGCTTCCAGGATCCCGGCATGAACTCCTTCGCCCATTACTCCTTCGGAGCCGTCTACCAGTGGATGGTCGAAAACATCGGCGGCATCCGCAGCGACAGCCCAGCCTACAAACGCATCATCATCGCGCCGGAGCCCGGAGGCAGGCTGACCTCGGCGACGACGTCTTATCGCAGCATTCACGGGCAAATCGAGACAAGTTGGAAGAAGGAAGCCAACGGGCTTGCCCTGAACGTCACAGTCCCGGCCAACACGTCCGCGACCGTGCTCGTTCCCGCCGCGCAGGCTTCTGAAATCACTGAAGGAGGCAAGCCGCTGGATTCTGCCGAAGGCGTGAAGCTCTTGCGCATGGAAGCCGATCATGCCGTGATCGCGGTCGGGTCGGGCAACTATCGCTTCGCCGCGCGGGGGAAATGAGATTGGCGATTCAAGGGATGAATCAAAGCGATGCGGACACCCTGGACGGAGTCCAGGTCAAAGGCGCCATAGCGCTTGAGCTCTATGACACGACAAAAACCAGAATCTCCGGGCGAATCGCCGGACGGAGTCAGTTCCTACGACTCTGTAGGAGGGGGCCCCGTCCGCCGATGCACCGCGCCGAAGACCGGCTCATCACATTCCGCACGAATCTGGGGCAGGGGTGGGCACGCTCCTGTTTCTTATCGACATCGTCAGGACACCTCTCCGCGGTTTGCAAGCGGCGGCTTACGCTCGACAATCTGAGGACAGATCGCGGACATCTCTCGATTCAGCGATACGTAATCCTTCCACACTTCCGGAACATTGTCTTCGTGGAAGATCGCTTCGACAGGGCACTCGGGAACACAGGCTTCGCAGTCGATGCACTCATCGGGAGCAATAAACAACATCTGATCCCCTTCGCGAAAGCAGTCCATCGGACAGACGACGACGCAGTCCGTGTACTTGCAACCGACACACGGCTCGGTCACGACGAAGGCCATGACTCTCTCCCAGGAATGCAGGACGTGTTCTCTCGCTCACACTCTGGTAATGCCCTTTGCGATGGGCCAGCGGCCGAAAAAATATCCGGAATCTGGTAGAATGCACTTGAGGTCGAGTCTTCTCATGCCAGCCGTCGGGCAGTGACTCGCCTTACGCGAAAAGTCCGGCTCGGAGTGATTTTCGATAGAGATGGACGAGCCTCAGGCCGCTGGAACATCGCTGGTTCTCCTGCAGTCGTTCCGTGACGGAGACGACACGGCAGCGGAGGCGTTATTCACTCGCTACTTCGAGCGGCTGACCTTGCTCGCGCGCAGCCGCCTCTCACCGCGACTGGCGCGCCGGACGGATCCCGAAGACATCGTGATGTCGGTCTATCGGAGCTTCTTCATCGGTGCGCGAGCAGGCCGCTTCGTCTTGGGCCGCGGCGGTGATCTCTGGCGATTGCTGGCATCCATGACCAAGCACAAGCTGCTCCGACAGGCCCGGCGTCATGGAGCAGAACGCAGATCGGTCAAGAGCGAAGTACCCCTCGATCAGGTCGAAGAAGGGAGGTGCTTCGTGCGCGGAGAGGAACCGACTCCCGAGGATGCGGTCGCATTGGCCGACGAGGTCGAACGCGTTTTCTCAAGACTGAGTACCTTTGGAAGACGCGTGATGGAGCTCCGCATGCAGGGAGCACAACTCTCCGAGATCGCGGAAGACACCGGGCGTTCGGAGCGCACCGTCCGACGCACTCTCGGTCAAATCCGGGAACTCCTGGCCGAGCGGCTGGACGATGGCTGACGACGAGTTCGAATCGCGCATCCTCGGCTTCGAGCAAGAGTGGCGACTGCGCGGCCCTTGCGAGATCGCTGCTTTCCTGGATCGTCCGCGTGCATTGAATGGGCAAGAGCGAAGCCGGCTGCTGCTCGAGCTCATCTGCGTTGACCTCGAATTCCGCTGGCGGAAGCAATTTTCCGACCAGGGCTCTCGGGAACGGGCGCTATTGGAGGGCTACGCCGCGCGGTACCCCGAGCTGGGCCCATTCGACCAACTGCCGCTCGAACTCATCGGTCAAGAGTACCGCGTGCGCTGCCAGTGGGGGGATCACCCCACTCATTCGGATTTCTTGACGCGATTCCGCACGAGGCAGGAAGAGATCCAGGCGGAGCTGCTACAGATTGATCGTAACCTCAGGGAGGAGCTGGCCACTCCCCGTGCCTCTTCGCGGCCCGCTGTGAGGACCCCGGCGCAGGAGAACACGATTGATCGAACGCTTGACATTCCGTGGCTCTCGCACCACGACGTCCTGCTCCAGCGCATGATCGGCTCGGGGAGGATGGGAAAGGTTTACGAGGCGTGGCAGCACAGCGCGAGGCGAGCGGTCGCTGTGAAATTCCTCCGCAAGTCGTTCCTGCATCAACCCGAGGTCGTCGAGCGATTCATCGAGGAGGCGAGAATTATCGCTCGGCTGCAGCATCCCAACATCGTTGGGATTCATGGACTCGGTCGCGCGCCCCGTGGCGCGTATTTCATCATCATGGAACTCGTTTCCGGTCCAAACTTGGATCTTCTCAGCCGGACAAGCAATATCTCCGTGGAAGAGGCCATCCGGTGGGCTCTAGAGATTTGTGATGCCCTCGAGCATGCGCACTCAAGGGGGATCATCCATTGCGATCTCAAGCCTGCCAATCTCCTGGTGGATCGGGGTGGGAGCCTGAGAGTCACCGACTTCGGTCTCTCTCGCTGCCTCACCGAGCACGCCCCTTGTGCTGCCGAGGTCGAGGGGACCGCGCCATTCATGGCCCCAGAACAGGCTTCTCGATATTGGGGCCAGATCGATGTGCATACGGATATCTATGGTGTCGGAGCGGTCCTCTTTACGCTGTTGACCGGCCGGCCACCTTGGGTCGGCCGAACGTTGCCGGACATCCTGGCTGACGTCATCAGTGGCGCGCCGGTCATCGCACCAACAAGTCTCCGTCCGGATCTACCGGAATCGATCAGTGACTTTTGCCGGAAGTGTCTGTCGAAGAAACCAGAGGATCGATATCGCACGGTCCAAGAGGTTCGTTCCGTCCTGACTGAGATAGTTGGCAGCCAGTGTTGAGACCCGCCTCGCGATCACTCCGGCCAGACAAAAATTTCCGACACGCCACTCCGAGCTTTGCCCCGGTGGTTGAAAACCACCCGGATCTTGGATGTCTTGACCTTGTCGAAGCGCACTTCGTTGAGCTGACCGCCAGCGGGCTTCTCGGACGTCTTCCGCAGGTTCCGAGCGTCGCGCCACGTCGCGCCGTCCCAGAACTGCACGCGGTAACTGGCGGGCGCCTGCACTCCGCCACGGTCGTCGTACAGCGCCAGCTCGACACGCGCGACTTCGCGCTCAGCGCCAAAGTCAATCTGCAGCCAGTCGCTCGCGTGCGGTGAGCCGAAGCTCGTCCAGCGGTTGTGCGGTTCAGGAGAGAAGCTGATCACGCCGTCGTTCGCCATTTCGACCTTGTCGAAGCGGGACGTGAACGACGCGGAAATTTTGGGGAACCGAGTGCCACCGGGATTGAGGGCGAGGTTGCCAGCGGGCGGCGGCGCGGTTGTGAGAGACCGTGGCGGCTCGCCCCAGGCCTCGAACTCGCTCAGGCCCGAGTGTGTGCCGAGGCGGTGCGTGAAGACGGCCCGAATCTTGGTGGTTTCGAGGTTGGGAAAGCCGATCACGTTGGCCCGATGACCGGCTGGCTCTTTCGGAGTGCGTGTCTGGTCGGGAACAGGCGCCCATGACTTCCCATCCCAGAATTCGAGGTCGATCCGAGCCGGTAGAGCAACGCGTTCGTCGTCGTCGAGCAGGTAGAGCTTCACAACATGAATGCGCCGGGGCACGCCAAAGTCGATGGCACACCAGTCGGCGGCGTGGGGCGAGCCTGAGCAGGTCCAGCGGTTCGGGGGCGCGATGTGGTACCAGTAATTGCCATCGATCACCTTGCTGATCGGCGTTTGAGTATTGGTGAACGACGCCGTGACCTTCGGAAAATAGGAGCCGTCATTGTTGACGGCGAAGTTGACTGGGGCAGCTCGCTCGGCCGCCGAGGGCCGAGTCGTCAGTTCGGCGGTCAGACGCTCCATGCGATCGGATGAGGCGAGTTCGCGCCCATCAGCGAGGATGTGCAGCCCTTTGCCCAATCCATAGCGCCGGCCGTCCTTGTCCCAAACGATGCTCACGTTCCTGCCGTGATACGCGATGCCATCGAGCGCGAAGTAATCCCACTCATCGGGCGCGAGCGGTTGCACCTCGATGACCTCATCGGCCCGCGGGCGCAAGCCGGCCAGACCCGTGATGACCAGGTCGACGTAGCCCGAGTGGAAGTAATGCTCGCTGTGGTTGAATGAGTCGTGGCCCTCCCACGAGCCGGTGTCGGGATTGGCGGCCTCGGCAATATAGGGCTTGTCCCCTTTCTGGTGTGTCTTCGTGTAGACCTTCAAGAGCTCGAAGTAATCGGCTTTGGTGACGACATCCTGGCGTGCGTCTTGCAAGAAGTTGGCCAGCGCCTTGAGCGTCTGCGTTGTTGCATAAGGCCACGACTGGCCGCTCCAGACGCAACAGGTCTGCGAGATCAGAAAAAGGGGATCGTGCCGCTCGGTTACCGTCGGGCCAAAGTCTGCGAAAAACGAGTCGCGATCCATCAGGAACTCCCACGCCGACTCGTGCCCCGGGTCGGGCAGGTGAAACTGCCAAGGGACGTACCCGATCAGCTCCCGCCCGTGCGGGTTGCCCGCGCATTTGCCGGTCTGATACGTCAGAGTGCCCGCTTTCACGACGAACCCGTCTCTCTCTTCATCTTGTTTGAACATGTGAAAGAAGAAGTGGCGCTCGGGATCCCAGAGCTTCCGCTGGAGGGCTCCCTTGATCATCGCGGCCTTGTCGCGGTGAGCCCGCGCGGTCTCCTTGTCGCCCGCGAGGTCGGCGGTGCGCGCGATCGCAAGGGCGTCTGCGCAGAGGTAGCTGTTGAGTGTGGGCCGGTAGCCCGGAGCACCTCGCAACGTGTCGCGCGTCTGGCGGCTGTTGATGTTGGTCTCCATGCCGTCGTCGTGGCCGGTCTGCCAGAACAACCCGACCTCGGGCACGAAGTGCTCGTGCTCCCACTCCAAGAAGTTGCGCTTGAGGTCGGGGAGCAGTCCGGTGATGAAGTGATTGTCAGGGTGCACCAGATGGACGGCCCAGACCGCGTCTGCCAGCCAGCAACTATAGCGCCTGGGCTCGGCGCCGGGCGTCCGGAACCAATAGCGGGCGTAGTCGCGCGCGAACCGGGGATCTCTGAGCCAGCGCACCTCGTAGAGCTGGTGGCCCGCCGCACAACTGATCGCGCCGTAGCGGCCTGACCAGAAGGGACGGTCGATGAACTCGGTAAAGACGTATCCCGTCGCGGGCGAGCCGTACGTGAGGTGCTTGGTCGCGAGCTCCCAGCGATAGTAATAGGTCGTATTGATGGCGGCGTCGGGGCACTCGAAGAACGGGATGTTCTCCTTGTACCAATCCCAGTCGCGGTTGTCCCAGAAGGTCTCCGCTTCGAGCAGCTTCTGCTTGTCGAGCACCTGGGCAGATACCGCGTTGGCAGCGACCAGGGTCAAGACCAGGCAGAGCAGGGGGGCTGGGACCGAGCGGGAATTTTGGTTCTCGCGCACTCTTGGTGATGTCGAACACCGAAGTCCAAAGGCTGGTTCGGATTTCGCCATATCCGCTCCGGACGTTCCAACGCGAAAGATTTCGTCGGGGTCGGGCTAGCGACGTTACACGCCGATTCCCGTCCGAACTGGTCGTATGATCGGGCTTCTACGACCTGCTGGCCTCTTCCGGCCTCGAAAGCCTGGTTTCTTTCAGCTCAGGACTCATCGAGAGCAGAACGCTCATCCTTGTAGATCTCGAAAGCCTGGTCGAGCCGCGAGACCCGGAAGACCTCGAGGAGGTCGGGGTAAATGCAGCAGATCTTCAACCTCCCCTTGACCGCTGCGACCTTCCTCTTGAGGTTGACCAGCTTGCTCAGCGCGGAGGGGGAGAGGTACTGCACGTTGCCGAAGTTCAGCAGGAGTTGTCTGTGCCCCTCGTTATCGACGAGGCAGTAGAGCTGGTCGCCGACCTCTTGGACGTTCTCTTCTGTGACGATCTTCGTATCGATGAAGCTGACCACCGTGACGCCGTCGATCATCTCCACACGAAGGCGTTGCGAGACGCCGTGTGCCGAGACGGCCCCTTCGACTTGCGGTTCGGTTGGGTCAGGGGTTATATCACTCCCTGTCAGTGTCGGCGTGGCCTGACACCACGGCCGGACCGTCAGGTCCTCGTCATTTACGATGAGAACATTGAAGTTCTCACGAGAAAGGCTTGCGGCGGCTCCCTCGATTGGATTCATCTTGAGAGGAGACGGGCCTACCCAAGGGCGGATCGATAAATCCTCGTTGCCCTCGATTGTGACGTCAACATAAACCAGGCGATCCGTCTTGTTCGAATCTTTCATGAAACGCCCTCACGCTGATAGACCTGTGCACGTCTTTGGGCGATCAAACCGCCGTCGACCAACAGCATGAACGCATAGGAACCGGGTGCAGGAAACCGAATCTTGGTCA
>Ga0070732_10000869_pt1 | contig 17295 bp, 15 predicted proteins | sample Coa_R1_5_FD_66449 | JGI IMG/M metagenome (GOLD analysis project Ga0070732, IMG submission 66449) | Surface soil microbial communities from Centralia Pennsylvania, which are recovering from an underground coalmine fire - Coalmine... | ecosystem: Environmental > Terrestrial > Soil > Unclassified ...
CGAGCAACGGACCAATGACGGCCATTCGCGTCTTGCCTCGAATCCTGTGTAAACCCCTAGCATATGTGAGAATTCTCAGCGCTATGGCTCCAGCCGATACGAGGAAAAAGTAAGGTGAGAGCAGAGAGAATACCAGCCCTGTGGCGATGACAAACGAGAAGAGGATCATTTGTAACCTGTTCATTGCTCTGCCTGTTAGAGCTTTGCTATTGGTGATTCCTTTGATTGATGATCTCCGCCTTCTGACCAAAACTCCTGCTTGGGTCATTCCATAGACGAATAGTTTCTTCAGAATTCCTCCGAGTGTTGATTCCTTGTTGCCAAATCCCAATCTATAGCTGATTGAGTCCAGCCTTACAAGCCTGTATCCTCGGCTTCGAAGCTCGCTACTCAGGACTTGGTCTTCACCGGAGCTCCGGAAGTGGGCGTCTGGGAATCCTCCAATGCTTTCCACCGTACTCTTCCGGAAGAGGTCGCATTTGTGCTCCGTGAATGTCACATCCTGAGTTCCGTCGTCTCCGTGACTTATTTCGGAGAGGTGTCCGTTTGCCACCACGAACAGCTTTTCCCGGTCAGAAAGTTTGTCGATCTCGTAGATCCGCCGCCCTGTTACCGCGGCTATCTCCGGATTTGTTTCAAGAGATTCGACTGCTTTTCTCACGTAATCCTTGTCTAGGATTTCGCAGTCTTGATGGACGATCTGGATATACTCGCCTCTCGATTCTTTGATGCCCTCATTGAGGGTGTAGCTGAGGCCTTGATTAGCGGAATGACTAATTATGCGTACGTTTGGTCTGCCCCCGATTGTATTCTTGACAACATCTAACGACCCGTCGGTGCTCCCGTCATCGACTATGATAATTTCAGATGAACCAAGGTCTTGTTTCAGAACAGAGTTGAGACACGTCGGCAGCATCTTTTCTCCATTCCAGACTGGGACGATAATGCTGGCCGAGGGCATGGCTTTGTCTGAAGGTCGTCGTTGGTCTTCACGCCACAAAAAGGTTGAGTCGATCATCGATGGGACCAGAGGTTACAACGCTTCGCTTTGAGTGCAGCAGGTCGCCCGATATGAGTTTGATATGTCTAGACTGGACGTATCGACTTCCAACTTAGTCCCAGTTTTTTCAAGAAAGTCTCAGGATTTCCTTATCGTCCAATGGATCGCTAAGGTAGTGGGGCGCTTTTGTGAATGGGTTAATTGACCAGATAAGAGAGATTCGCGTCAACTGCTTCGCTTCGAAAATAAAATCGCAACGAATTAGGGAATCATGTTAACGGGATATGGGCACATTTCATTTCAATAATTCAATGTAATAGAAGATTGTTGTGACTGTCAAACTGAAGCGAGAGGTTGGGAATATGCCATGCTGGTCCCGAATTACCGGGCCCAGCAGAAACTACTATTAACCGAGGAAGGGTCGAAAAACCCACTAAAGGACACGCCTTGCCATGGCTAGGGCTGTTTTTCTTGACCGCGACGGAGTTCTGACTCGGGAACGATCCGATTATGTGAAGAAACCCGAGGAGCTTGAGATCCTTCCTGGCATTTATGAGCCGCTCAGGGAGATCAGAGAAAAAGGATTTCGTATTGTAATTGTAACAAACCAGTCAGTTATTGGCCGAGGGCTCACCACGCACGAGGAAATGGGACGGATACATGAGAAGCTACGCTTCGAGCTGGAGAGACAAGGTTGTACCGTAGATGCTATCTACTATTGCCCTCACGTTCCAAGTGAGGGTTGCGATTGTCGCAAACCTGAACCTGGTATGATAATCAGAGCCGCTAGTGATCTCGGAATTGATCGAAGCCGTTCATGGATGATAGGGGACAAGGAGATTGATTTGGAAGCAGCGAGGAGGGCCGGGTGTCGCGGTATTAGGGTGCTGACGAACAGCGACCAACTTGCTAATGCGGTACATATCATTCTCTCGACAGAAGATTCAGGATTGCAGGCAGGAGGTTCCTGATTCTGGAGGTCCGTGCTAGAGCGCCTCTAAGGGTCAGTTATGCTGGGGGAGGAACTGATGTTCCCCCATATCCCTTTCAGATGGGAGGGGTCGTATTGTCCTGCACGATCAAAAGTTACGCCTACTGTTCGCTTTCTCCGCGAGAAGATGGTAGGATCACTATCACTCAGGAGAACCAGGGTCTGAAGGCAACCTATGACCATCTGAGCGAACTGCAAAGAGGTGGAGAGATCGAGTTTGTCAAGGCTGTAGCATCACGGTTTGCGCAAGAGTCAGGATTCGACGCAACTCTAAGGTATGACGAGCTCCCCGGCACTGGGCTCGGATCCTCTTCTGCGCTATGCGTTTCGCTCGTGGGGGCGTTTAGAGAATGGAAAGGAAATTCGATGACTGACTATGACATCGCTAACCTTGCTTACGAGGTCGAAAGAAAAGATGTTGGCATACCCGGTGGTATGCAGGACCAGTACGCTTCCACGTTCGGTGGATTCAATCTTATCGAGTTCAAGAGAGAGACGACAATCGTAAATCCTCTCCGGATTAGTCGTGAGATTCTTCATGAGATGGAGTACAACAGTCTACTCTGCTTCACAGGAACGACCAGGAGGTCAGGAGGAATTCTCAAGCGACAGATCGAATCTTATGAGAGTAAGAATCCAAGAGTTCTCGACGCGTTGGAACAAATGAAGACCCTTACTTTTGAAATGAAGGACCAGCTGTTGATGGGCAACCTAGCCGAGTTTGCCAAGCTCTTGAACATGGAATGGGAATTAAAGAAACGGCTTGACCAGGGAATTGCCACAGAGGAAACCGACAAGCTTCTCATGGTAGCACGCGAAGCTGGAGCGCTGGGCGGAAAGTTGCTAGGCGCAGGGGGAGGAGGCTTCATGCTCTTCTATTGCGAACCGGGAAAACAGGTCCGGGTCAAGAACGCCGTCGAGGCACTGGGTGGACAGACGTTTCCCATCCGATTTGACAAGGACGGGCTCCAGACATGGCGCAACGCAAAGTAACTGAGAAAACGAACATGGCACGACCTCGATTGCAGAACACGTCTGACAGCTACTCTTGGAAAACCGACCTAGCCCGTAAAGAAATCCGGGAAAGCATTGAGGCCAAAGAGAGACTTGGCAGTGAGTGCATGGAAGATATCATTGGCGTTGGTGAGCTGATTATACGGGCACTGAGGGATGGCCGGAAAGTCGTGTTCTTTGGAAATGGAGGCAGTGCCGCCGATGCCCAGCACTTGGCTGCGGAATTTGTTGGAAAGTTCTCCAAGATCCGCCGTCCCTTGAGAGCTATCGCTTTAACCACCAACACTTCAGTCCTGAGTGCAGTAGGAAATGATTTCGGATTTGACGAAATCTTCTCCCGACAAGTTGCAGCACACGTTGACGAAGGCGACATTGTCGTGGGCATTAGCACGAGCGGTCGCTCGAAAAACGTGTTAAACGGAGTCATAGAGGCCAGAAGACTTGGAGCGAAGACTGTCGCGCTAACTGGTGGTTCTGGGGGAGATCTGGTCCAGTCGTGCGATTATCACATAATGGTGCCGTCAACTAATACCCAGAGAATACAAGAGTGTCACATCCTTATCGGTCACATTCTATGCGGGTTGGTGGAAGCCAGCTTAGCTGAACCTGTTAGAGTCCATCTTCCGTCGACGACAGCCGAGTGACCGCTCAGCTTCGACGTATGATTTACAGAGGATCCTAAACGGATCATAAACGTTTCTAGAGAAAATTGTTCTCGGAATGGCTTTGCAGTTCGACTTGCAAATGTAACTACAGGTAGTTTGGTTTTCCACACAATCCTTAAAGTCAGGGTTCGAGACTCGAACCCATATCTGGATAGCAAGAGCATTACATGGTGGTCCGGCCGATGGTTTCCCGTTTACTAAACAGTTTGAAAACTCTATTCGAATTGGCGCTTGGGCGGTTCGTCGGTGCAAACGAATCAGCTTCAAGCGTAACTAGATTGTCTAGAATAGGTCTCGCGCTCTCAGGGGCATTCCTTGTCGTTGCCGGCTTAGTCATCCTGTCGCTCGAACCCTTCTCGGCATGGGCCATCGGGTTGGCTACTGGGATCCTAGTGTTCGGACTGTTCAACATGCTTTCCGGACTCGGAAAGAAGTTGACCATGATCCGGTCGAACCAGCTATCGCTAGTCGGCTATCTTGCTGCTGTAATCGCGTTGTACGCGATATTGTCCAGGTTCCTTTTCGCGGGCTATACCACCGATACGATCGTCGGAACTTACTTAGGTGTAGTGAAAGCCGCCCAGTTACAGAGTCCTTATGGTTTTTCGATCAAACCTCTAATGGACTACTTCGGCTTCTCTCCATCATACTACACTCCGGGAATAAATGGGACCTTCGATTTCCACCTCGCGTATCCATCTCTAAGTTTTCTCTCTCTACTTCCCTTGTACTTGGCCGGTTTGCATGACATCCGTGACGCGGTTTTCCTGTTCTATATCGCTTCACTGCTCTTGATATTCGGACTGGTTCCGGCCCGCTTGAAGAGTATCAGCCTAGCGCCATTCGGTCTGTTTCCGTTCGTTATCGCCAGCAGCTGGACGGATAGCGTGTGGGCATTCTTCCTTGTACTAACCGCATTCCTATGGTATCGTCATCCCAAGGCCAGCTGGACCAGTTTCGGGCTCGCAGTCGCAACCAAACAAGTCGCGATTGTTGCTGCACCCTTCCTTCTCATTCGTCTCTGGCATGAGAGATCAGGGTCGAGGGCACGATCCTTCGCTTCCCTACTGGGGTTAGCATCCGCTGCTTTCTTGCTTCCCAATCTTCCTTTCATGCTAGCTTCGCCCAGCAGTTGGTGGGCTGACGTTGTTGCTCCTTACTTGCCTAGTGCTATAGGACAAGTTCCAGGAGGAATAGGCCTCTCGAACATCCTCCTCGACCTCGGCATAGCACTTCCCTCGTCATTCTATCTGATCCTGATGTTAGGGACTTCGACCTTTCTTCTCTACACATATTCTCGCCACTATCGTGGACTGAATAGTCTGGTCTTCGCCTTCCCGATCGTTCTGTTCTTCTTTTATTACCGTTCGTTCCCGAACTATATGGCATACTGGACCTTTCCACTAGTACTCGACATATGCCGGCTCGGGGGTCCAAACATCAAACTCGTCTTCGCGAACATCGTGAAGACTCTCTCTTGGCGCCCATCGCCAATGTCGTTCTACAGACCGTTCCGCCAACGACTGACACCATCCCTAGTATTGTTGATGATTCTAACGACCGCTCTGGCAGGAGTCTCTGGAGCATACATCTCTCAAGCTACTAATCCCAGAACACAGATTCAGGTCAATGCGGCGACCGATCCGGACAGCATTGGCTCAGTTACCCAGATCAATGTGACGCTTGGAAATGTGTTGACTACACCGGTGTATCCGAACTTTTTCGTGAAATTTAGCCCGTTGCCTTTCTACTGGACCTATAACGGGGCGGGTCTTCTAGGGGCAGGGGCGGAACGGTCGTATGTCATTACCGCTCCAGACGCATACGCAGCGGTGCCTGCCGGCGATATGTTCCACATCATCGTCTACGACAACCTGACCAATCAGCTGCTTGGAGAGTCAACCGCTTCAAAAGCGGTCATCCAGACCCCGTCAGTTGCCAACCCGGCTCTAAGGTGGTGGGTGCTTGACCAGAGCGCCGGCAAGAAGTCGCCCTTTGACTGGAAACTATCTCTGAACAATATTGATCCGACAACCTCATCTGGCATAAGCCCGCTAGGCGTCAACGGGACGAAAGGGCTAGCGTTCACTCTAAACAACACCTCGGCTCTCGGCTCTCTCGAACAAATAGTAGTGTCGCAGAAGCTACTCTTCAACTCCACAAAGGTCCAAGTTGGATTAAACCAGACCCTAGCCACAAATCTGGCAACCAAGTCGATACTGTTTGCGAGCGTCACGGATGGGATTCACACCGTCTACTACCTCTTCTCGAACACAGCGAGTCAACAATCAATTACCCAGTACGTCACCAATACGACCGTCATTGTTCCAGTCGCAATCTCACAATGGACCACGGTCACTCTTGACCCCGGGGCACTGTGGAGCACCCAGAGTTGGGGAACGCCACTACAAGTAACATTGACAATCACGCTGGAAACAGCGTCACCGGGGCTCTACTACGCCAGCCTGAACCAGATTGCCCCAGTCCCAGGGTAGGACTAGGCTCATAGTTCCGATGCTTTCTACGGCGTCTGAAGCCATTTATCCAGAAGACATCCGGAAGTTCTTCAAGGAATTCTGCAGCCTATGAAGGGGCTACTTCTTACCGGTGGACACGGTACGAGACTACGACCGTTGACCTATACCGGCAACAAGCACATGCTGCCGATAGCAAACAAGCCGATGCTAATGTATGGCTTCGACCAGATCAGAGCTGCTGGGATCAAAGAGATCGGAGTCATACTCGGACCCCTGCAAGAAGGGATTGTAGACGCTCTCGGAGACGGGTCAAAGTTCGGAGCAAAGATCACCTACATCAATCAACCCGACCCAAAGGGAATCGCACACGCAGTCATCATCAGTCGCGACTTCCTCGGAAACTCTCCCTTCGTAGTCCACCTCGGCGACAATCTCCTGAAAGACAGTGTCCCAGAACTATCACGGGAGTTTCAAAAGTCTGACTCGGACGCGACCGTCGTACTGACCAGAGTTAAGGATCCTAGCAGGTTCGGAGTAGTTCAGATTGAGAATGGGAAGATCGTCAAGCTCGTCGAGAAGCCGAAACAGTACATCAGCGACCTTGCCCTGGCTGGCGTCTACTTCTTCCGACAAACAATATTCCCGGCGATCGAGAAACTGAAACCGAGCTGGAGAAATGAGCTGGAGATTACGGAAGCAATTCAGAACTTGCTGGATGCGGGAGGCAAGATCACCTATCACGAAGTCTCGGGGTGGTGGAAGGACACTGGACGACCAGAGGATATTCTGGAAGCGAACCAGCTGGTCCTAAAGGATCTGAAGCCCTCGACAAAGGGCAAGATCGATGAAGAGGTCTCAATCTCGGGTAGCGTCGAAGTGGGAGAGGGAGCGGTCATCAGGAGAGGCGCGTCGGTAAGAGGCCCCGTGGTAATAGGCGAGTATTCAGAGATTGGAGGCGGAGCCTACATCGGACCCTACACCTCCATCGGTAGCCATGTGAAGATCCAGGGTGCGGAGATCGAGAACAGCATAGTTCTGGACGGTACAGTTATCGACTGTCGCGAGAGGATTGTGGATAGCATTATCGGCAAGAATTCGAAAATAATATCCGAACACGCCTATCGCCCAAGCGGACGAAGGTTCGTCGTGGGCGAGAGCACTTACGTTAGTTTGTAGACCGGGTTCATTGATAGTCTAGCTCTCGGATTCGGAGTCTATTGAATGATCTACCCGTCCGAAATTGGAACACTTGCTACAGCTTTGACAGTATCGGAGGATGCTTTTCTGCGGAGTAACACACGGAACTTGTCCACTATTTCCTTGACGCCTTCTTCCAGCGTGTGGTTTGGCTTGAAGCCATGTCGTTCGATCTTCGAACCGTCCAGCTCATAGGACACTTGATTCAAGTTGGGCGTGGGAGTAATGATTACTCTAGCCGCCGGGACCTCTCGTGTAATTACCGACGTTATTCGGTTCATCGACGCGTTCTCACCGATGACGTTGAAAATCTGGCCTTTCATCCCGGACTTGGTTAGCGAATAGATAAGAGCGTTTACAGAGTCTTGAACGTGGAGGTAGGGTCTCTTCTCGTTTTGAGCAGATTCCCATACAGTCAACGGCATTCCGATACACGCCAAGTAGGTGAACCGGTCAACCACTGTGTCGAAGCGCATTCCGATCGAATATCCAAAGACTGTGCCGAGGCGGAGGACTGTCGCATCTAGCCCGTGAAGTTTCGACGCATCGAGACACGCCTTCTCTCCCTGGAGCTTCGACTCGCCATATGGACTGATGGGCTTGCATGAGTATTCTTCGTCCACGACGCCTTTAGTGGGTCCGTAGACGCTCGCGGTTGAGGAATAGACGTACTTCTCAACGTCCGCCCTGACCGCATGTTCAACAACTTTTCGTCCGCCATTGACGTTTACGTCGAACGTGAGTTCCTTCCGTTCAAATGATAGTGGCGCGTTTGTGATCCCGGCAAGGTCGACCACCATGTCGACATCGACGAACGCTTTCTTCAAATCCCCTTCATTCCGAATGTCGCCCTCCAAGAACTCGAAACGCCCTTCTCTTGGGAGGTCCATTATTGACACGTACCTCTCTCGCAACATGCTATCCAAGACCCGGATTGTTCGGTCTTCGAATCCCGGGGTGACTGACAGATCCCGGATCAGCTGGGATCCGATGTATCCGGCGCCACCGGTTATCAGAACGACCATGCCTATCTAGAGTCAGAAGTGGTCAAGGTTCAAAAGGCTACTGTAGAGACCAGACGGTTGTCCTTGGAAAAACTACTCGTAATCGGGGACACTGGGCTGGTCGGATCCAAACTAGCCTCGATGGCTTCAAGCGCTGGCTTCGAAGCATATGGTACGCACAACGCCCGCGGTTCTCCCCTTCCTCATTCTACCGGTCTCGACATAACCGACCGGAACGCGACCATGCGACTCGTCGAAACTCTTCGTCCTTTGGCCATCGTCAATACAGCTGCGCTACACAATGTGGATTACTGCGAGACTCATCGAGAAGAAGCCGAAAAAGTCAATGTTGAAGGAACACGAAACCTTGCCGAGGCGGCAGCGAAGAACAATTGTCGATTGGTGCACTTGTCCACTGATTACGTATTTGATGGATTATCAGGTAATTACACGGAAGAGGACGATCCACATCCCCTCCACTACTATGCGCAGACGAAGCTAGACTCGGAGAGAGTAGCTTCAGAATCGCCCAGCTACGCGATCGCAAGGCCAAGCGTCATCTTCGGCTGGAATCCTCTCGAAGCCACAGGGGTCCCATCAAGCTCGGGCAAAACCATCAACTTCGCAATGTTCGTACTGGACAAACTGAAAAACAATCAAACTGTCAAGGCAGTTAGAGACCAGTTTAGCTCGCCGACTTTTGCCGATAATCTTGCCGAAGCTCTGCTCAAGCTGGCTAAACTCCACGCCAATGGAATTTTCCATACCGCAGGACGATCATGCATGAGCAGGTACGAGTTTGCTGTCAAACTAGCGGAACGGTTCGGTTATGCTTCGAATTTGGTGCAGCCCGTTCTTACAAGCGATTTCAAGCAACTTGCTCAACGCCCTAGGAACAGTTGTCTGAGAGTTGAGAAGGCAGAACGTACGCTTGGGATGCGATTCCTGACTGCAGAAGAAGGCATTTCAGAGATGCGTAACCAGATAGCAGTTCCAGAGAATTTGCGGGCATAGTCTCTATTTGTGGGGTGGCTTGTTCCAGTCGAACGGCGTCCCTGTTTTAGTATCCAGTATGGCAGGGTCGTTCCAAGGTCGGCGCTCCTCGTCAGGATTCTTCGCATCATACATTCTGTTAACGCAGTAGACAGTCAATGATGGTGCGTGTCCCACTGTCTTGGTGCCGTGCCAGTAGTGTCCTGGAATCCGAACGACTTGCAACCGATCACCACCCGTAACGATCTCGTCTAGTTGACCCTTAGTGGGAGATCCTTGTTTGTCGTCGTAGGCGCATATTTTCATGCTTCCTTTCAACACAATGAAGTAGTCAACTTGACCCCTGTTATGTCGATGCCAAGCTCTTATCATTCCAGGAAATGTAAACGACAAGTTGGCTTGGACGATCTTGTCCTCGCCAAGCAGTTCTGCCCAATCGCTCCGAAGGATTTCAGCGAAGAAGCCCCGCTCGTCGACATTCTTCTTCAGATCATACGTCTTAACACCGGGCAGCATTACGAGTCTCCGTTCTCGATTTCACCCTATTAAAAACGAATTTACGCTCATCGACTGGTTCCGTTTTTGAAGTAGCCATAGATGACGAAAGGCCTCAGACGAACTAGAGAATGTAAAATTGTGCGCTGAGCTGAAATACCCAGCTGCCTTCTCGCTCTTCCCGCTTGGATCTGGTAAGCCATAGAACGGGCAAGAGTCATTGTTCTTCGGTGTAGAACCGTCACCCGTCGGTCAAGTTTGACTTTGAAGCCCAACTTCCTGAGCCTGTTATCGAGGTCCGACTCCCACGCGTAGACATCTCGGAAGCCTCCGGCAGACTTCAAAGCTTTGATGGAGATTGCCCGGGCTCCACCCCTCGGCTGTTCCCCCAAGGGGGCAAAATGGTAGGTTAGCTCCCAGAGCCCAACGAGTCGGTTCAACGTACCTTTTGAGGAATCGGTTCTTACGAGAGCCGATGCCACTGCGTATCCGTTAAGATCTGAGAGAAGAGCCTCTAGGAGTCCCGAGGGAACGGTCATATCAGCATCGACCACAACCAGAACGTCCCCGACCGCTTTTTCCAGACCTAACTGCAAGTTCTCGGATATGCTGTTTCTCCAAGTCGAAACGCTCTTCTCGATAATTGTAGAGCGCGTCTTCTCCAGTTGCCGCTTCGCGATTGATACTGTATGGTCGGTACATCGATCAGCGACCAAGATGACAAGTTCGGGTGGGCTCGTCTGATTGAGGATTGACTGTAAGCACTCTTCGATGTAGTCTTCCTCGTTGTGCGCGCAGATCACTACCGTGCTACGGATCAATCGGAACGTACTCCAAGAGTCGCGGGGGTCAGGTGGCTATTAGGAACGTCTGGTGGTAGACAGTGGTTGCTGTTCGCGGGACCCTGAAATTTTCATAGCCGCAGGTTGAGAGGAGGTGCCTGATCGACTGAATATCGTCTGGCCGATGTATCTCTACGACAAGTTTTGGGTGACAGGCCTTCAATGTCTTGAGACTCCCTTCTAGTACGGGTAATTCATGACCCTCGGTGTCGATCTTAATCAGAGATGGCCGCGTTTCTAACTTGTCCAAGGTCTCCGTACGGACTTTCACGATTGTTCCCTTCAAGTACTCTTTGACTGGCTGGTCCAGTCCGCTTGAAGATGGCCGCTTTCCCTCGTAAAAAGTCGCAGTCCCCGTTTTGTTTGAAAGCGCAACTTGGTGTACTTTCACGTTCTTGACTTTGTTCAACGCTATGTTTGCTCGAAGTATTCTACACGTCTTTGGGTTAGGTTCAAACGCTATGACCTGTCGGTACATTCTAGATGCTCTGACGGCGTACTTGCCCACGTGAGAGCCGATATCTACAAAACAGTCTCCTGGGACGAGGATTTCATCCTCTAGCCACTTTTCGTGTAGTCCAAATGCTAAGTTGGCATCTGCCAACTTTGTGCTCCACTTGTAACCGTCTGGAGATTTCCAGTATGGAAGGAGCTGGCGTAGAGTCTTGAGCACTCTTCGGGTGGGCGCCGTTTCGCTTCGCACGAGTCAACCTGTTCGATTTGTAGTTCCTTAGCCATCAGTGCTCAATAATCTGTTCTAGAATCTGAGTTCGGAATCGCTCCTCAGAGAAGTGCTTCTCAGCATATTTCATCAGTCCGGGCAAAAGATCATCAAAGTCAGAGTTCAACGCCTGATTGACTAGTTCTTGGGCTTCTTCAAGAGTGTTGAATCTTAGTTGCTTGTAAGGCACGGTTTCCTTGCAACCACCGCTGTCTGCAACTAGAGGAATGCATCCCCCCATAATAGCTTCAACCGTGGCGATTCCAAAGTCTTCTCCTTTCATGGTGTGTAGGAAGACTTTGGAGTTCCAGATAATGGACCTGAGTTGAGCGAACGGAGTGTTGACAAGTAGAGTAACGTTTGCCAGATCGTGAGCACGCTCTCTGATTCTGTTGAGCAATTTCAAGGAGATCTGTTTCTTGGCGGTTCCACAAATCCTGAACATAACGTGCGGGAGTCTTGCGGCAATCGCTAACTGATCCAGATGGTTCTTCTCTCTAACGAATCGCCCTATCGTGACTACTCCCTGTCTTGCTCCTCGTTGAGTGTCTCTGAATCGTTCAAGGTCGACCGGAGGATAGATTGTTGTCGCGTTAACATTCCAGTTCATTCGGAGCCGTTCTCTCGTGAAGTTACTATTGCAGAGGAACTTTGCGTTAGGGCTGGTTCTGAGCTTCTTGACCGATCTAGCCATGTAGGCCATAAAGGGCCAGTAGTAGATCGGAGCTGTCCGCATCCGGAACATGTTCGGGACGGGACTGTGCACGTAGATTACCTGTCCCTTGACTTTGCCATTCAGGGGAGTGAAAACTGGGGAACCGCCCGTGTTTATGACAAGGTCATAATTTGATAGGAAGAAACTCGAGACTATTGTATGGAGCAATATCTGGTACAGGATAAACTTGGACAGTCTGAAATCGAAAATGGGTAGAGTTCTCAGGTTGAAGCTGCATGTATTACCGAACGTCTCTAGAAGGTCATTTTTGTTTATGTTCCGCATGGTGTAGAGGTCGGGCACCACGCCCTTACTGTTCAAAGACACAATGGTCTGTAGCGCGAGCCGTTCAGCCCCGCCCAGAGCATCCCAATATGAATGGATGATTGCCACTTTCGTCAAGGGAGTAGAGGGAAGACGATCCATTGTTGATGTTAAAGGGTCCTAGATCCAAAGTATCCCTCAAGAGGACGTCTTTTTTGTCAGTTGCAATGTATTACCAACGGTGACCTCGTTACCGACTTACCGCGAGACAAAAGCCGTCTTTGATGTAATCCTCCTCGTAGGAGGCGGGCTGACCAGCAGGTAGTCATAGTCGACCTGCGTTACTCTATGTTTGTGGCGAGAAAATAGACCAGTGACGCGATTAAGGGAGCCATGAATATGGCATCGTAGAAGACGAGAAAGCCACTCCCGATCAAAACCGCTAGCGCGGCCAGGTCTCGTCTAAGTTTGGGATTGGACAGGTCAGGCGTCCACACACCGAAAGCCCAAAGGCTGAAGCCGATCATAGCGAACATCGCTGCGATGTTGAAGAAGAGGGCCGGGAGGTAAGAACCTCCTATGGGCTTATCCTGAACGATGTAAGGGAGGTAGTTGAGGATCGGCCCGAACAGATAGGTCAGGATGACTACCTCGCCGATCCCATAAGCTCCCCAGATTATGGGAAGGACGAGTAAACGCTTCCGCACCGTGCTCAAGGCCACATTCTTGAATGTTGATATAAACGTTCATCGGCCTGCCATTCCAGATGAGTATGGGTTTCAGCTTCAGGCGGATATTATTCCGGAGTTGGTTCTATTTCAGAGTCGGCTACGGCACTTACGTCGCGCTCCTCGTAGGAATCGCGAGCAACCTTGTTGTACTGTACAGACTGGGAGTCGCTGACATCAAATCCCTATCTGATGTGTTTCCAAGCTTAACCATTTTCTCTATCATCGGCATACTTATTGCGGTGCCAATTAGCATCGGCGTGGGTCTCTACCACATGAAACGAACTGGAGCTTTCGCAGCTGACGCTTCAGTATCCACCGAAGCGAATCCGTACATGTACAAGATCATTCCCGGAAAGGAACAGGAAGTTATGTATCCTCTACTGATGCTAACGGCGAAGGGCTTAGCAAGTCTATTGGAACGGAATGATATGATTTCCTCTCACGAAAAACAAGAGTTCAAAGATGCGCTAGATAAGGCAAACGCGTTGCTGCAGGGCCAACCCGTTGGGCTTTCGTCAAAAGTAAAGGTATCATCTAGCCAGGCTCAGAACTGAACAACTATGATGGCGTTGTTACTTCGCCTCACATTACTCGACGCAAAACAAACACTCTCAATTGCTACCTAGCTCAACATCCCGTCAAAGAAAAAAGTCAAAGGTAATTTCGCGTCGTGCCTTAGTCTCATTTTGAGCAGACTGAGGTTTCAAGTGGTCCTTGTGATGCCTCTTCACACTTCCCGAGAGAGGACACAGATGATTTTCTGACCGATCATGTACTGTCGTCCCTGTTTGGTGCGGAGGGCCAGGTAAAGACCATATTCATGTGTCGTCGATTCTTGTATGTTCAGAAGCAATCGAGAAATTCTGAAGTCTTTGGAGACTTGCGTTCGAACACAGGAACCAGCTTACATACTCATGGAGTTTATAGGAGCCTTTCAATACACTCGGTTCAAAGGACGAGACTTTGGGAGGGGGTGGAGCGCTGTTGGTCCCGGTTGCCAGTCCTATCGAACGATGCCGATTGTGTAACTCACGGTCATTCATTCGGCTGTTATCTCTTGGCGAACAGCACATTTCAGATTTTTTGACGGCAGAGGGTGATACGCCGGTTTCACCTCTGGAACTCATTCGATGTAAGACCTGCAATTTGGTGCAACTGAAACATACATTTCCCAGAGATCATCTCTATCGGCATTATTGGTATCGGTCAGGAATAAGCTTGACCATGAGGAATGCGTTAGAGGACATAGTTCTACAGGCTTGCAAAATCGCTAAGCCAGTCTCGCGTGACATCGCGATCGACATCGGTTGCAACGATGGAACTCTTCTCCGTTCATATGGGATACCCGGACTACGATTAATTGGATTCGAACCGGCCAAAAACTTAGTCGAAGAGGCTAGAAGAGGGACGGAATACGTTTTCAACGATTATTTTGGGTATGATGTGTTTCATAGAAAGTTTCCGGACTCCACTGCGAAAATCGTTACCAGTATTGCAATGTTCTACGATCTTGATGACCCGAATAGTTTCGTTTCGGACGTTTCAAAGTGCTTAGCGTCTGATGGTGTCTGGATCATACAACAGAACTATTTGCCAACAATGCTCGAGCAGAACGGATTCGACAATGTCGGACATGAGCATCTCACTTACTATTCGCTCGGAACTATGACAGAGCTGCTGAAAAGACACGGTCTTGAGATCTTTGACGTTGAAAGGAACGAAGTCAACGGTGGAAGCTTCCGAACTTACATCGGGCATCGCGGGCGCTTCGATGTGAGAGACCGAGTAAGAGAACTGGCTAGGTACGAAGAAAGACTGTTCGCGAGGAAACCTTCGATTTACGAGACCTTCGAGGGAGAAATCAAGCACATACGGGAACAACTCAGAGATTTTGTGGTGACTCGAGTCAAGGAGGGCAAGTCAGTTTATGTCTATGGTGCGTCTACTAGAGGGAACACAATTCTGCAATATTGCAGCATCGGCCATGATCTAATAGGGAAAGCCGCGGACGCTAATCCCGAAAAGTGGGGCCTCAAAACCCCTGGGACAGAGATCCCTATAGTATCAAAAGATGAGGCGAGACGGGACAAGCCCGACTTCTTTCTCCTTCTCCCTCACCATTTCCTAGACGAGATCGTAAAAGAAGAAGAAGCTTACTTGAAAACTGGTGGCAAGTTCATTGTGCCACTTCCAAGGTTCCGGATTGTGCCTGCAAAGGACCCAAAAAACTGAGATCAAGGATCTCGCTGTCGAGCGAGCGAATCCAAACCGTACGGGGTAGACATTTTGGTTCTCACTTAGCTTTGCCCGTAACGGTTTGGGTATATGTTGCAGACCGTCACCCACATTGCGTGACTCTCACTATGGTCCTGCTACCCTTCTCAGTATGGGGATCAGACGACAGATAAAAACTGAGATAGGTGTCGAGAGACCCGAAAAGACTTAGCTAGTCAGACACTAAGACCCGAACGAAAACTGCCCATGTCCACACTCTTTAGCATGGCACATCCTCTGATGGAGCAAAATGCGCTTACTCAAACGAAGTCTGGGCAAGGCAATAGCAATCAGTCTTTCGGAAGAACCATCAAGAGAAACATAACGGCCGTTTGCATTAGTAGAAAAGAAGAGAACTGGCAGGTTCCAGAGGTCCCCTTCTATTGCCACACAGAAGGATACATAGACTTCCCTCACTATCCACCGCTGAAAACTCGAGACAGAATTCTATATTTGGCTGCGAGGAGAAATGATGCACATAAAAGAGCACTCGAGCTACATCCGGAAACCGAACATTTTGCTAGCATAGACAGTTACTATGCGAAATATCCTCAGGCAATTCGTGGATTGATTGGGGAATACAGAAGCTTTAGCGACGACTGCATATTGGGGGTCTCGAATTGGTATTGGGACCATTCCAAGATTCCTATGAAGGTAAGGTACTGGGATACTTGGGCTACACCCGAGATGAAAAATCGTCGCTACAATTACTATCCAGTGCACGAAGGGCTACCCAAGGGTTGGGAGAGAGTAGGAGCATGTGGCGGGTTCGCAATCTATCCCAGATGGGTTTGGGAAAAACGGGGCTATGGCATACCCGAGCCCTTTCCTGAAGCAGGAAATGAAGTGAATTATCTCTGCCAATGCCCTGGTATCAAGAGTTATCTGACCCTAAACGTGAAAGTCTTCCGCGAGACACCAGAGGAGGTTGTTCACAGGTCGTTATTAAAAAAAATTCAAACCACGATCGGGTTGAGAACCAGGCTGGGACTTAAGCAGAGGTCTCGTCAACAGGGACTATGACCTCTCAGCATCAGGTTAGGGCGAGAATATGAAGATGGGAGAGTGAGGAATAATTTTGGAATGCGACAGCTAGTTATGGAAGCTCGCGAAACCAATTCGGCGATTCCGAATATTCTCCATCGTTCGTTGTAACCCGACCCCTGCTTTCACGCAAGAGAAGGTTTTGCAAGGATAGCAGTCCCCCAAATTATATTCCCGAGTGTACTTGAATTCGTTATCCCTTCAGTCTGCTCTCCTTTAAGGAGAGGATGCTCGCCTATCAAGAACGATAGAAGTCACTTTTAACAATGGATCTGATCCTCTCTCTAAACCTCTCTGGAGCAAATGCCCGCGCCGCATGAGACATTTCCATTGGACTCCATCTCTGATTCGTTAAAGAGTCCTTTATCGCGGCCACTGCTTCTCCGATACTAGAATATGTATAACCTCTTTGAAGGGTTCGCACAATTTCGCCTCCCCCACCCACTGCAGGTGTTACGGGAACACAGCCGGCTGCGGCGGCTTGAACCGTCGAAATGTTGATCCCGGGCTCATGGCTAGTATAGAGGTAAACCGCGCTTTCTTCGAGAAGTTCGGGCACGTTTCTTATCCTATCCAAGATTATCCTAACGTTAGGAACAGAAGTAGCCATTATCTTCTCGAAGTACCCGGGGTTCAGTCTCCTCTCTTCTGGAGAGCAATAACCGACTAATAGGAATTCATATTCGGGGAGCTGGCGAGCGATCTGGACGAACTCTTCAAGACGCTTTGCTGGAGAAATGCGGGACACTTGAATTACCCGCTCCACTTTTCTTCTAAGCTGAAAATTCAAATCACATGGAGGGGATACCACACTAACGTGGCGATAGCTCGATTCCTGGAGAAGTCTTTGAAGGCTCAACGAGAGAGG
>Ga0070732_10000870_pt1 | contig 17291 bp, 15 predicted proteins | sample Coa_R1_5_FD_66449 | JGI IMG/M metagenome (GOLD analysis project Ga0070732, IMG submission 66449) | Surface soil microbial communities from Centralia Pennsylvania, which are recovering from an underground coalmine fire - Coalmine... | ecosystem: Environmental > Terrestrial > Soil > Unclassified ...
AAAAAAATAAGCTTATTGCTGTTATTCGTACTTTTTGTTGCCTCCTTTATTCCAGCGCAGACCGGACAGGAGCCACCGCAGACGCCTTCGGCCACATCTCATGCCGGGCAGGATCAGGACCAGGACCAGGAAAAAACCCACAAAATTACGCCGGCCGAAGCCAAGGAGCTTTTTCAGTCGGTGGACCAGATTCTGCACTTTGCCAGCAGCGACACCCTCTTGCCCATCAAGCATTCCGTCAAGAAGGAAATGGTGAGCAGAGACCAGGTGGAAAAGTACATTGGAGACAAATTCAAGGACGATGTAGACCGTATCCGCTTTGAGCGCTCCGAACTCGTACTGAAAAAATTTGGCCTGCTCCCGCGAAAGTTCAATCTGCACGACTTTCTCATCAAGCTGCTGGGAGAGCAGGTGGCCGGCTACTACGACGAAAAGACCAAGACCATCAACCTACTGGATTGGGTAGCCATGGACATGCAAAAGCCGGTCATGGCCCATGAACTCACGCATGCCCTCCAGGACCAGAGCTTCGATCTGACCAAGATGACCAAAAAAGATGAGGAGATCGAGAAGCGTGGTCCGGAAGAGCCCAATGCTTTGATCCAGATTGACGAGGAATCAACGGCGCGCACGGCGATCATGGAAGGTCAAGCCATGATCGTATTTGCGGACTACGTCCTCAACAGCATGGACGCGGACACCTCCTGCGCAGATCCCGCGCAATGTCCCATTCCTAACAAGCGCAGTGTCACCGACTTTCCTAAATTTGTGGACTTGATGCTGGCGCAGATGGACAAGGAAAGAGGGGACTCGCTTCTGGACAATGCTCCTCTGTTGTTGCGCGAGGAGCTGATTTTCCCTTACAGCCGAGGCATGAAGTTCATCGCCCAGTTGCTGATCTCGGGCGGCAAGCAGTTGGCCTTCACCAAGGTCATCCAGCGGATGCCTAAGACCTCCCGCGAAATTATGCAGCCTGAGGAGTACCTGGCAGGGCGCGTGGTTCCACCGCTGCTGTTGCCGGACCTGGGTTATCTGAAGCCGGAGTTTGAGCCGTTTGACGCCGGAGCCATGGGCCAGTTAGATGTGAGCATTTTGCTGAAGCAATACACCGAAGATGCGGTGGCTGACCGTCTGAGCCCGGAATGGCGCGGAGGCGCTTATTATGCGGCTGGCCGCAAAGGAGCCAAACCGGCTGACCCGAACTCCACGGCGCACGTGGGATTGATCTATGTTTCCAAGTGGTCGAATGAGAAGTCTGCGCAGGAATTTGCCCACATCTACGCCTCGGCGCTGCCCGCTCGCTATAACAAGGTGGAACATGCGCAGGGAGATGTTGCCGGACGAGACAAATACCTGAGCGCGGACGGTCCAATCTACATTCAGCAGAGCGGACCTCTGGTGATTGCAGTGGAAAGCTTTGATGATGCTGTTGCCACGCGCATCATCCAGTCCGTTATGACGCAGCCGCCTCAGATTGTGCGGGCGGAGAACCACTAGCAGTCACGAGAACTGTTTTGGATATAATCAGACGTACAGCATTCCCTTCAGGAGATTTTCCGTTTGCAACAGGCAGAAATAGGCATTATCGGTGGCAGCGGTCTGTACACCATGCCGGGACTCGCTGACATCCATGAGATCACTCTGGACACTCCGTTTGGCAGTCCCTCGGATGCGTTCGTACTGGGCACGCTGGAAGGACGCAAGGTTGCATTCCTGGCGCGGCATGGGCGCGGACACCGTCTGCTTCCCAGCGAGTTGAATTTTCGCGCGAATCTGTATGCCTTCAAGAAACTCGGCGTAGAGAGGATCGTCTCGGTTTCCGCCGTGGGCTCCCTGAAAGAAGAGCACAAGCCCACCGATTTCGTCATCCCTGATCAGTTTATTGACCGCACGTATCGGCGCGTTGCCACTTTTTTTGGAGACGGCCTGGTGGCTCATGTTGCTTTTGGTGATCCTGTTTGCGCTGAAGTTGCCGCTGCTATCCACAGTTCCTGTACGCAGAGCGACGTGGTGGGCAAGATAGGCGGCACTTACGTCTGCATGGAAGGCCCGCAGTTTTCCACCAAGGCAGAGTCCAATCTGTACCGGAGTTGGGGCGCGGATGTGATCGGCATGACCAACCTTCAGGAAGCCAAGCTCGCCCGCGAAGCTGAAATCTGCTACGCCACCGTGGCCATGGTCACCGATTACGATTGCTGGCATCCGGACCACGATGCGGTTACCGTGGAGCAGGTGGTCAAGGTTCTGAATACGAATTCCGGCAACGCGGCCAGGGTGGTCCGGCAAGCTGTGGCCCTGATGCCGAAAGAGCGCTCATGCAAGTGCGGCTCTGCCTTGCAATATGCCATCCTCACGGACCCGGCCAGGATTCCACCGGCCACGCGGCAAAAGCTCAGCCTGTTCATAGACAAGTATCTCAATAAAGGTCAGGAGGCGAAAGCGTAAGTGTCACTCCTGGTAGTTGGCTCCGTCGCTTTTGACGCGGTCAAGACTCCCTACGGTCAGGTTGACCGGATTCTGGGTGGGGCCGCAACCTATTTTTCTCTCGCCGCCAGCTTTTTTACCCAGGTGCGAATTGTTGCCGTGGTAGGCGAAGACTTCAGCGGAAAAGAGGAACAAGTTTTTCACGATCGCCATATTGATATCAGCGGCATCGTCCGCGAAAAAGGGAAGAGCTTTTTCTGGGCGGGCAAGTATGGCGAAAATGTGAACGAAGCGGAGACCCTGGATACCCAGCTCGGCGTCTTTGCCGCTTTCAACCCGCAAATTCCTGACCATTACAAGGACACCGAGTATCTCTTCCTTGCCAACATTGATCCGGTATTGCAGGTCAACGTGCGCAGCCAGATGCCCAAGGCGAGGTTTGTGGGTGGCGACACCATGAATTTCTGGATCAACGGCCACCGGCAAAATGTTGACGCGATGCTGCGGAACGTGGATGCCTTGCTCATCAACGATACCGAAGCCAAACTGCTGGCCCGCGATGCGAGCCTGCCGCGCGCAGCCCAGAAAATTTTGAAAATGGGTCCACAGGCCCTGGTCATTAAGCATGGTGAATACGGCGCGACTGTGTTTTTTCAGGATGGCGCATTCGGCATTGGCCGCCATCCCTTCCGCGCGCCCACGCTGCCGATTGAAGTTGTTACCGATCCCACCGGCGCTGGAGACAGCTTTGCCGGCGGCTTTATGGGATATATTGCCGCGCAAGGCAAGCTGACGCGCGATGTTTTCAAGCGCGCCATGTTCTACGGCGGAGTGATGGGCTCATTTGCCGTGGAGGCCTTTGGCACGGAGCGGCTGCAGAAGCTGAAACGTGAAGAAATTGATGAGCGCTACAAGATTTTCCGGGAGCTCACGCACATTGAATGAAGTTGGTAATTTAGTAAGTTGGTAATTTGGTAATTGGAAAAACGATCTCCTCTGCTGCGGCAATCATGGTGCGGTTCAAAAGGTATTTACATGCCTGCTATCCTGACCGGAGCGCCTACAAAATTCTTTTCTGTAGAACTTTTTGAAGCGCGGAGTCGAAGGACCCCGAGAGGGATGGGTATTACCATGCTGCCGATAGGCATCCTCTCGAAGCTGAAGGCTCTATGAACCGGACTGACAGTGGTCTCGGTCCGGTTAGAAAAGATTACTGGTTATTGACCTTCATCTGCGCCGTGTTGTCCTGCGCAGCACTTGTCTTCTACTTCCACCAACACGCCATCCTTCTCTACGGCGACGCTGTTGCCCACACCAATATTGCCCGCCACGTCTTTGACTCAAGGACACCCGGCATTCTGGAGTTCGGTACGGTATGGCTGCCCTTGCCGCACCTGATTGACATGCCTTTTGTCGCCAATCATTGGATGTGGCGCAGCGGCGTGGGTGCTTCCATTCCCTCCATGATTGCTTATGTGCTGGGAGCCCTTGGCATATTTCGGCTGGTTCGGGGTTTTGCTTCTCGTCCTGCCGCGTGGATTGCCGCTCTGATCTACGCTTTGAACCCCAACCTGCTTTACATGCAAGCCACGGCGATGACAGAGAGTCTCTATCTGGCATTTTTCATCTGGGCCATTGTTCATTTTTCTGAGTTTGTACGATCAGCGCAAAACGACGCACAACGCGCGGCCAGGTCTCTCCGTCTTTCCGGAATCATGGTCTCCGCTGCCATGCTGGTGCGATACGACGGATGGTTTCTGGCTGCATGCGTTGTTGTTGCTTTGCTTGTTGGTCTTTGGCGGCTCAAACTGCGCGACCGTGTAATTCGCAGAAGCGCGGCCGGTCTTGTCCTGCTGACCGGATTGACCGCAGCCTTGTGGCTCGCCTACAACCACGGAGCATACGGACGCGCTCTGGAGTTCGCTACCGGCCCGTATTCCGCTCGCGCCATCGCGAGGCAAATGAAAACCAGCTCTTTTCCCGCTTATCCCGGAGAAAATTCTCTGCGAACAGCAGCCCTTTATTTCCTGAAAGTTTCAAGGCTGAACGTAGCGGAAGGATGGCTCGACCCGTGGCTGCCAGGGGTCGCCTTGGCTGCACTGCTGGCAGTTTTTTATTTTTCGCGCCGTCACTTGCCTCTGGCGCTCTTGTGGACTCCGGCCATCTTCTATATTGCGGTCATCGCCTACGGAAGTGTTCCCATTTACTTTCCGCAATGGTGGCCTTATAGCTACTACAACGTGCGCTATGGACTGCAACTGCTGCCGGCGATCGCTGTTTTTTTCGCGCTTGGATATGAATTTTTGCGCAAGTTCGTCCCTGCTCGCCTGGTCGCGGCTGTAGTCGTACTGGTTGCAGTAGGAAGCTATATCTCGATCTGGCAAAAAGAGCCCATCTGTCTTCGTGAAGCCAGTGCAAATGGAGCTGCCCGCATGGCATTCGACGCCAGGCTGGCCGCGGAGTTGCAACAACTGCCTGCATCGGCAACCATCATGATGTATTGTGGCGCCCATTCCGGGGCGTTTCAGGATGCCGGAATTCCCTTCCGTCGCGTGCTGCGTGAAGGCAATCATCCTGCATGGGAATTGGGATTGAGCAGTCCAGCCAAGGCCGCTGATTATGTGGTTGCCATTGATGGCGACGAAGTTTCCTACGCCGTGAGGCTGTTTCCACAGGGCTTGAAGCTTGTTGCCATAGTTGACACTCCGGGCAGTACCAGAGCGCGAGTCTATCAATCCGTTCCATGAAGCTGATGCTAGAATCAGGCAGCTTTTTCTGAATGACACACTTTCCGCTAACATTTCTGCCGCACGCGCTGGAGTTGGTTCCGGAGACGATGCTGCGCCTGATCGTGGCTGCTTTTCTGGGCGGACTGATTGGGTTGGAACGCCAGATCAAACATCGGCCTGCAGGACTGCGCACCAATATGTTCATATGTTTTGGAGCAGCCCTGTTTACCATCCTGTCTATTCAACTGGCTGGAGAATTTCAGGCGGAGAGAACGCGCATTGCCGCGCAGATCATCGCCGGAATCGGGTTCATTGGCGCAGGCTCTATTCTGCGCGATAAAGGCGGCGTGAGCGGCATTACCACGGCAGCAACAATCTTTGTCGTGGCATCCATCGGGATGGCGTGTGGCGGCGGCTTCTATCTTCTGGCGACTTTCTCGACGGCCCTCATTGTGATTGCCCTGCTGGTGTTGGGCTGGTTTGAAACCAGATTTAATCTCAGAACGGTGCCTATGAACTATAGCATTGTCACGGGAAAGACCTCGGAAGAGATTGTGAATGAGGTGAATGAAATCGTAGACGATTGCGATGCTATGATGCGCGGAACGCGATTGACCACGCATCAAGGCAAAGTGAAAATCATCTTCACGGTGGATGGCACGCGCACGGAGCACAAGCTGATGGCCGCGCGCTTTCGCCAATCGCCAGACCTGCACGAATTTGAAACCGGCCCCGGCCTTGAGCGCGAATAATGGTCCCATTCACCAAAGCATCCGCATGCGGCAATGATTTCCTGATCGTGGATGGAATCCACGCGCCCGCCAAACTGCAGGAATTCAGCCGACGCCTTTGCGATCGTCACAACGGCGTGGGCGCGGATGGTGTGGAATGGCTGTTCCCAGCCCAGGGCGCTGATGTGCGCGCGCGACTCATCAACGCCGATGGGAGCGAGGCGGAGATCTCCGGCAACGGCACGCGCTGCGTCGCTGCTTATCTGGTGAGTCAGGGTGGAAAAGAGCAGTTGAGCATCCGCACCGGCGCCGGCATCAAGATTTGCCGGCTTATCTCCAGAGATGACAACCGCTTTGACTTTGAGATGGATATGGGCGAGCCACAGGTAGGCGACGATTTTTCCATCAAAGTGGCCTTCGGGGAGGTGCATGGCACGCCGGTCTCCATGGGAAATCCGCATTATGTGGTATTCGTAAAGGAATTTGCTCCAGCCTGGCAGGGCGAAGCAGCGGAGATCGGGCGGCATCATGATTTCAAGTACGGCATCAATGTGGAATTTGTCCGAGTCAAGAGCAGAAACGATATTGAAGTGCGGTTCTACGAGCGTGGCGTAGGAGAAACGCAGTCTTCAGGAACCGGCTCCTGCGCCTCCGCAGTTGCCGCCATTGCTGCCGGACGCGCCAACTCTCCAGTGAACGTCCATGCTCCTGGTGGAGCGCAGGTCGTGCGCTGGACAGAGAAAAATGTATTCCTGCGCGGTCCGGCCGAACTGATATGTCGTGGAGAATACCTGGGTTGAGCATGAAGATCATCCGACCACCGGCTCTGCGGCTGGGCGATAAGATCGGCATCATTGCGCCTGCCAGCAATATCAAGCCTGACCTGCTTCGGGCCGGCGCTGAAGGTCTTCGCGCCCGCGGCTACGAACCGGTGTACTTGCCAGGAATTCTGGATCGCGATCTGTATTTCGCCGGAACGATTGATCGCCGGGTGCGGGAACTAGAGGAGATGCTGGAGCGGGATGACATCGCCGCGCTCATCTGCGCGCGTGGTGGCTACGGTTCGAACTATCTGTTGGAACGTGTGGATTTCAGGAAATTCGTTGCTCATCCGAAGATCGTCGTTGGCTACTCCGACAACACCTCATTGCTGGCAGCCATTCACGACCGCACCGGCCTGATTACATTTCACGGCCCTATGGTGACCAAGGATTTTGCTTCGCCCGACGGAGTTGAGCAGTCCTCCTGGCAGAATGCCACGAGCGGGACACAAGCCTGGAACGTTCCAACCCCCGAAGTTGAAGTACTCAAGCCGGGCCGGGCTCAAGGAAAGCTTTATGGCGGATGTCTCTCACTGCTGGTGGCATCGCTGGGCACGCCATTCGAAGTTCAAACTGATGAGACGATTTTGTTTCTGGAAGATATCGGCGCCAAACCTTATCAAGTAGACCGTATGCTTGTGCAGATGCGACTGGCGGGCAAACTCGACCGCGTGCGTGGATTCATCTTTGGAGAGATGCTGGACTGCGTTCAGCCCAACAGCCAGGATTACACGCTGCAAGAGGTAATCCTGCGCCTGCTGGGCCATTACGACCTGCCAATCATCTACGGAGTCAAATCCGGCCATGTCTCCGGCGCAAATATCACACTGCCTCTCGGCGTGAAAGCTGAACTGAATGCGGACAACTCCGGCGCCAGCTTCTCAATTCTGGAATCATCCGTGCAAATCAGTTAAATCAGCGTGATCAGTGGCAAGGTCTTTGTGGTTTTTGATTTAATCTAAGCACGTGACCGACCAGCAGCACATTCATCTTATTGGGATCTGCGGCACAGCGATGGCCTCGCTGGCCGGACTGCTTAAGCAGCGCGGATTCAAAGTTACGGGGTCCGATGCGGCGGCTTATCCTCCCATGTCCGACTTTCTGGCTTCCATGAACATTCCCGTGGCGCAACCTTATGCTGAGGCCAATTTGAAGCCTCGCCCCGACCTGGTGGTGGTGGGCAATGCGATTTCACGCGGCAATGTGGAACTGGAATACGTTCTGGATGAGCGCATGCCGTTTCGCTCGCTTCCGGATGTCCTCCACGAATACTTCCTGCGCACGCGCGAGCCTGTTGTGGTGGCAGGCACCCACGGAAAGACGACTACTACGTCCATGTTGTCCTGGATATTTCAATCTGCCGGTAAAGATCCTTCGTTCCTGATCGGCGGCATTGCAGAAAATTTTGGCGGCAGCTTCGCCCTTAAGCAGGGAAAGCACTTCATCCTTGAAGGCGATGAATACGACACTGCATTCTTCGATAAAGGTCCAAAATTCCTGCACTATTTTCCTCAGGCCATCATTCTTACTTCTGTAGAATTCGACCACGCCGATATTTTTCGCGACCTGGATGAAGTAAAAAAAGCCTTCCGGCTTCTGGTTAACCTGGTTCCGCGCAAAGGCAAGATTGTTGCCTATGACGCGCATGCAAATGTGGATGACTGCCTGGCCCGTGCCTTTGCTCCGGTCGAGCGATATGGAATGAAAGAGGGTTCCTTCTGGCGGATTACTAATTTGAATTTTGCGCCTGAGAGCACTTCATGGTCAGTATTGCGGGAAGGGAACCACTGGGCGGATTTTGAGTTTCCGCTGGCCGGGGAGTACAACGTCCTCAACGCTACCTCGGCTGCCGCTTTGGCTGCCCACTACGGAATTGAGCCGCAGGTGATTGCCGATGCTTTGCAGAACTTCAAGAGCGTCAAACGCCGCCTGGAGGTGAAGGCGAAGCTGGACGGCATCACCATCATTGACGATTTTGCTCACCATCCCACGGCAATTGCCGAGACGTTGCGGGCGCTGCGCACACGATATCCTGCGGCCCGCCTCTGGGCCATCTTCGAACCACGGTCAAACACGCTGCGGCGGAAAGTTTTGCAAAAGGAACTGGTCGGCAGTCTTGCACTTGCAGATCAGGTGGTGATTGCCGGCGTATTTAAGGCAGAGTCCATTCCTGAAAATGAGCGCCTGACAACTTCATCTGTGATAGCGGGACTGAAACGTGAGGGCAAGCCTGCTCGTGAATTGGCGGATGCCGATGCAATTGTCGAGGCGGTCGCACCTGAACTGCGCCCCGGAGATGTTGTTGCCATTCTCTCGAATGGCGGGTTTGGCGGTATCTATGAGAAGCTGCCGCGCAAACTGGAACAACTGCGCTCTGAGCGCCGCGCATGATTGCATCCCTGCGCATGATCGCGGCGATTCTGTTTATGAGCATCGCAGTCCCGCTGGCCTCGCTACTCGTCTTTCCCTGGACCCTGATCACGCGGGATGTCCGCCTGCTCTACGCTACAGGCATGGCCATTATTCGGACCATGGTGTGGTTGACCGGCGCCCGGATCCAAGCGGAAGGTCTGGAGAAACTCGATCCGGCAGGGACATACATTTTTATGTCGAACCACGTTTCCAATCTGGATCCCATCATTCTGATGCCCTTGATCCCGCGCAGGACCTCGGTGCTGGTGAAAAAAGAGTTGTGGCGGCTTCCAGTGGTGGCCCGCGCCTTTGATCTGGCTTCGCTGGTTCCGGTGGAAAGACACAACCGCGACGCCGCAATCCAGAGCGTCCGCCGCGCGACGGAGGTCATGAACCAGGGCGTCAATATGATGGTCTACCCGGAAGGCACCCGCTCGCGGGACGGCCGCCTGCTTCCTTTTAAGAAAGGCCCGTTTTTCATGGCTGCTGAGACCGGTTTTCCCATTGTGCCGGTCACTATGGTGAATACATTTGAGATATTGCCCAAAGGCAAATTCGCCGCCAAGCGCGGAACAGCAAGGCTGGTTTTCCATCCGCCCATTGATCCGAAGTCGTTCTCTTCACGCGAAGAACTGATGGAAGCGGTGGCGAAGGCAATCCGGAGCGCTTTGCCGGAAGCAAAACATTAATTATAAATTGCTCTTGATCTTCGCCTTTTGTTCACCTAAGATTATCGACCGTGGATTCCCGACTTGAAATACGCGACCCTATTCATGGATTTATATATCGCGAACCGTATGAAAGAGACCTTATTGACACCAGGGTCTACCAACGGTTACGTAATCTGCGTCAGCTAGCTCTTGCTCATCTGGTATATCTAGGAGCTACACATACACGGTTTGACCACTCCCTCGGTGCCTTTCACATTGCTGGTAAACTGGGCAAGGTGCTTGTTGAATCTGAAAGTGAGCGCCGACTCATCCGTTTGGCTGCTCTTCTCCACGACATCGGGCATGGTCCTTTTTCACATGTTGCTGAACCCATCCTGCGCGCACATTCTCCTAAACAACTTCTTGAAGGGAAAGAAGAATCCAAGATTCATGAGCTGATTTCCGCTGACATTATCCTCAAAAACACTGAACTGAAGGAATATCTCAGTGACCGTGAGCGCGAACAGATTGTGGGGTTGCTCGACGGAAGCTTTGGCCACAGTTATTTGCACGAGTTGGTTTCAGGTCCAATTGACGCAGACAAGCAGGATTATTTGCTGAGAGATAGTCATTTCAGTGGAGTGAAGTATGGCATCTATGATCAGGAGAGATTGGCGAATACACTGTGCGTCTATGATGACAACGATGATTTTGTGATTGCGATTTCTATCGACGGGCTTCATGCACTTGAACAGTTTGTCCTTGCCAAGTATTACATGACCACACAAGTGTACCGTCACAAAATTCGGCTGATCACTGATAACATGATTGAACGCGCGATACGCTTGGGGATTGAAGCGGATGGCATCAAGTGGTTGAAGTCACTTTATGCATATGATGGCTCGGACGAATATATCCAGGAATATCTACAGTGGCATGATGAAAGGCTCATGACCGAGATTCTTCGAGAGAAAAACACACATGCTGAGGATATCTTTAAGAGGTTGCGTGAAAGGAGGCTATTCAAATGTATCTTTGAGGCCGATCAGAATGACTTTCATGATCCCTGGGTGCGAGATTTTGTATTTGCAGGAGCAAACGATTTTCACAGATCCCTTGAATCAATGATTGCAAAACATTTTGGCTTCGATGCCAATTATGTGATTGCATACACGGTAACGTTCGCGTCAGCTACGAAAACTGAAAGTGAAATTCCGGTGCTTCATCGGACGAAAACGACGGTATTTCATGATGAATCTGCATTGTTCAAATCCGTTGATCAAAAGATACGTGAACAGCACTTCCACATTTATGCTCCTGTGGAGTACCGTGGCGATGAAAGAAAAAAGAGCCGGCAATTCAGGGAGTTCAAGATGGTAATCCTACAAATGATTCAAAAGTTGGCTAATCCACAGCAAGAACTTCATTTGGACAGAGAGAGTGAATCATGAGAGCTACAGACTTTCTTTTGTGCGTTATTGATGCCTCAGGGGGGGCCATTCGTGGCAGGACCCTTCTTCAAAAGAGAGCATTTTTCGTTTCGGAGCTGACAGGAATTGATGCTGGATTGAGATTTGATGCCCACTATTATGGACCATATTCTACCACTGTCGAAAGTGCGGCCACACAGTTACAAAACCTGGGATTTATTCAAGAATCAAACACAGGGTTCGGCTCGGTGAGCGGCGGATTCGAGGTTCGAAGGTACGATTACAGCTTGACCGAGGATGGCGTGCGTCTGCTTGTTCCTCTCCGTGGAACTCGTGAGCACCAGGAGATACGAAATGCAATTAGTCGAATGGCTTCAGCAGGTGATCCCAACTACGTGGAATTATCGATTGCGGCTAAAGCGTATTTTCTCATCAAGCGGAAAGGCGGAGGCATGTCTGTTTTAGAGTTACAAAAGCAAGCGGAGAAATACAACTGGAGCATATCGCCGAAATCTATCGAACACGCTGTGAACTTCCTCCTGTCTGTGGACCTGGCCAGTAAGGCCTAGACCTCGTGGCTTGAGATAACTTTATAACGTTCGTTTACAAAAGCGAAGCTCCTTACCAATCTCTTGCATTATTGGCCGTTGGCCTCATCGTTAAAATCAAATCCGATGTCGTTAAACTAATCAAGCTTGGCCTCGGCTACCGCTCCATCCTGCGTTAACTTGATCTCGATCGAGCCTTCATCATTCTTATGCACCACCGGGCCGGCAGATACACGATCTGCGGCATGAGCATTTAAGAATTCGATCTTCAGTGCCCCGGTGCTGGTGGGCTTGATTTTGTATTGGAAGGTCTTGCCCGGTTCCAGGAAGTTGATGCCAAAGGTCGCTTCAGGATAATCAATCACGATATTGGAAACCTTCTGATTGCTGGTGTTCGTAACCGTGACCTGAATTACGCGAGTATCCAGGCATCCGCTCATGGCAGAACAAAGCAGCACCAGGGAAGGGAACAGCAAACTCCGGAAGCGCCTCATTTCTTTTCAATCACCCGTGCCGTGAGCACTACGCCGTTGCGGTTGTCATGCAGCTTGAGCGGAAAAACCAGGATGTTCCAATTCCAGCGGGCGGTTTTGGTGGGTAGATGCGGCAGTCCGCGAAAGCTGCGGTCCACGTAGGTTTCACGTGTATCGGCGACCGTGCGGATGATGTCTCTCCATTCCGCATCCAGTTCGGGAAATTCTTCAAACAGGTTCTTGCCCGTAAACCATCCTCGCTTTTTTTCATAGAGCCTGGCGAAATATTCGTTCACATACAGCCAGTTCCCGTCGCGGTCCAGGATTTCCAGCACCACGTCCTCGCCCATGGCCATGGCAATCCGCGAATAGAAAAATCCGCGTGCATCCACCACCACCGGTTTGCCTCGACGTTTGGCCTCAAAGGAATGGAGCGCCGCCAGCAGGTCATCCACAGAACTGTAGCCTTTGAGCAGGTGCATGTCTTCCACGCCGCCAAATTTCCGCTCCAGCGTGGCGGAAAGAATAATGATGGGCACCTCAGGGCGTTTATCGCGCAGCGACTGCGCCACCTCAGTGCCAAATTTACCGGCGCCCAGGTGGTAATCCAGCACGGCAATATCAATGCTGTTGAGATGGAGTTCAGCATCTTCCACGGAAGAGGAGGTGACTGCCTCATAGCCATTTTGGCGAAGAATCGCGGACCTGAGGATCAAATTGTCCCGGCTGTCATCCAGAAGCAATACGCGAATTGGTTTTCTTGCTTCGCCCTTGGCGCTTTCCATCATTCGTCTTTTGAGGGTTTGGAACTCAATCGTACAGCTTTCGCCAGCTCCGGCAATCGGCTGAAGATGGCAACACTTCGGCGCCATTGTTTGTGATCAAATGCCGGAGAGCCGCTGATCATCCTTCCCGGCTGGATGTCGCCATGGGTGCCGCTTTGTGCCGTGACGATCACGCCATCGCCCAGCTTGCAGTGCCCGGCCACACCGACCTGTCCGGCAAGCAGAACGTTCTTCCCCAACTCCGTCGATCCTGCCAGGCCCACCTGTGAACAGAGCATTGAGTTCTCCCCGACAATGCAGTTGTGGGCTACGTGGACGAGGTTGTCTATCTTTGTTCCGCGTCCAATGCGCGTCTCTCCCAGGCTGGCGCGGTCTATGCAGCAATTGGCCTGTATCTCCACCTCATCTTCCAGGACCACTTTGCCGGCTTGAGGAATCTTTTGCCACCTGCCACTGTCATCTTTGGCGAATCCAAAACCATCAGAGCCGATGACGACTCCGTTGTGCAGCAGAACATTGTGACCGATTTCAGAGTATTCACGAATCGAAACATGGGAGTGCGCAAAGAAATTGTTGCCGATGCCGGCGCCGCGATAGACCACTACATGTGGCAGCAGGACGCAGTTCTCGCCAATCGTCACATCAGCTTCGATGACCACACAAGCCCCAATGGAAGCATTCGGCCCGATCCTGGCTGAAGGATGAATCACGGCACTGGGATGAATACCAGCCGGATAGCTGGGTGGCTTGTAGAAGAGCCTGGCCGCCAGCAGGTAAGCGTATTGCGGATTCCTGCTTCGAAGCGTCGGCTTCTCCACAGCCGGGAAGCTTTCTTCGACAATAATTGCGGAAGCCTGCGTGCTCGCAGCTGATGCAGCGTATTTCGGATTGGAGATAAACGTGATCTGCCCGGAGGCGGCGGTATCAATGGCGGCGATGCCGGTGATGTCCGCATCTGCATTGGGTGGTTCCAGCCTTGCCCCGAGCCTGCCGGCAATTTCCTGAAGCTTCATGACGGTTGAACCCTGAAATCCGCTGACAGGTGATTGTAAAGGACGGAGGAGAGAACTCCGGGACAAAGCCTTCATTCGCTAAACAATCCAACCTGGCGCGCGTCCTCGGCGCGTTTCCTGCGTGCCTGAGCGCGTCCGATGACCGCCAGTACGGTAATCTCTTCCAGCGCTGACTTGGGAACGAAGATGCGCTGAATGTTGCCGCGTGTGTCCGGCGGCGTGACCAGGAACCCGTTCGCGCCCAACTGGTTCAGGTCGTTTGGCATCATGCCTTCCAGAATGTCATTATCATTGAACCTCAGCCGTACCCAGAGACCCTCTGTGCGTGGACGAGTGGTGAAGGTCTTGCGCGCCGGAGCGCTGGCATCCGAAAAATCGCGCACAAAGTCCACGCTTTTGATCTCTGCCAGGTCAATCTGGACGAGTTTGCCGGAGGTGTTCAGCAACTCAAGCTTGCAATCCACCACAAAATTCGCCGGTGACACGTATCCGCTGAGCGAATCGCGCCCGATCTTTCTGACAATCACTTTCTTATGTGTGGAAGGCATGCACCAGTGTTGATTCTCGCATGATTTACCCGCTGTTCGCGCTTTTGACGGTTAAAGTAGCCAAAGGGTTAACCTTTATGATATGGTTTTGAGTTTATCATTGTCCCAGCGGGCGCCTTGTAAGTCTTGTATAAAGTGCAACTTACGGAAACCTGGCAAAAGTTACCAAAAATCCGGTATCGGTCCGGAAAGGTCGTGGTGTGTAGCTAAACCTGAATGGCAGACTTTATCTACCTCATGGAAACCCGGCTTTGGCCGGATCAGCAACGTGCCCTGGCGCTGGTAACGGATGTTGCCCGCGCTCACCAGATGAACGTCTACCTTACCGGTGGCGCGGTTCGGGACATCATCTCCGGCTTCGTCATTCGCGATCTGGACTTTTCCGTCCAGGGCAATGCCCTGAAGTTGCAGAAAGATTTTGAAAAAGCAGGCGTGGTGATTGAGTCTACAGACGAGACCACCCGCACCCTCATGCTGCTTTTTCCTGGCAACGTGCGCGGGGAGGTCACGGGCACGCGTTCAGAAAAATATGAGAAGCCCGGAAAAGCTCCGGAGATTACGCCGGGCACCATCAATGACGACATGCGCCGCCGTGATTTCACCGTCAATGCCATGGCGTTGTCCTTGAATCCCGGATCGCGCGGTCTACTTACGGACCCCTTCAATGGCATGGCTGACATCGAAGCCAAGGTCCTGCGCATTCTACACAACTATGCATTTTTTGAGGAGCCTTCCCGGCTGATTCGCGCCACTCGGCTTTCCGTGCGCTTCCACTGGGCGCTGGAGGAGCGCACCCAGGCGCGCTATGACGCGGCCAAAGAAAATAATTACATTGAGAACCTCTCGGACCGTCCACTGGGACATGAAATCGAACAGCTTGCCCACGAAGAAGATCCCATCAATGCTTTGAAGGCCCTGGAAAAAGAAGGCTGGCTGAAGGTTCTGGTTCCACATCTCTCTCTGGCCAAGGTGGATGCCTCCGGCATTGCGCAGGTATTCAAAGTCAAGCAGCAAATGCAGGAACTGGGCATGAATCCTGATACCAGTCCCATCGTCATGCACATGCTGACGCGCAAGCTGGGCAGCGATGTTTCCGGAATTCAACGGCAGATTCCCAATAAGGGATTCGTTGAGCGCTGGCGCAATCTGGAGGACGATACCAAAGATTTCGCCAAACAACTGGCGGGGAAAGACCTGGCCCAGCCGTCGCAAATCTGGAAATTCCTGATGCAGAGCCGGCCGGAATCAGTGTTGTATGCCGCCATTACTTCGCGTCCGGCGGCGGTAGAACAGAAACTGAAGAATTTCCTGACCAAATGGCCGCTGGTGAAGCAAAAGCTGCCATTCCCCGAGATGCCGGAGATGCGCATCACTCCGGAACATCCGGATTACAAGAAGATTCTGGACGACGCTTTCTTCCTCCTCATGGATGGCAAGCTGCGCAGCCATAACGAGATCGTGAAGTATCTTGAACCTTATAAGCCGCCCGAGCCCCCGCCGCCCCCGCCTCCGGTGCGTCGCACCAGGGGACCCAAAAAGGAAGCTGCTGCTGCCGGCGCAGCCACGGGCGAACCGGGAGCACAACCCAAACGCCGTGGACGCAAGCCCAAAGCCCTGCTGGCAGCCATGGCTGCCGGCGCCGCTGCTCCACCTGCTGCCGTAGCGCCTCCTGTCCCAGGCAAAGAGCCGGAGGCTAAGAAGGCGCCGGAAGCGCCGGCAAACGCGCCTGCGGCAAAGAAGCCTGCCGCAAAGGAGAAGGAGAAACCGGCCAAGAAGGAGAAAAAGCCGGAAAAGAAGGCAGCTCCAGCCAGGAAACCTGCTCCTGCGAAAAAAGTGAAGAAGCGCAAGTAACGCACGCAACAAGTACTTATGCTTAGGTCACGGCATCACCGTGATTGTTTGCGCCTGGATGGAGTCGGGCCGAAGGGTACTGACGCACTGTTTGCTTGAGGTACCGGCGCTCCCCGAAGTAAGCCCTCTGTACTTAATTCCTCATTCCTCCCATAAATGCACCCGGTTTTCCACAATTCCCACCGCGCTACACCGCTATAATTGAATGATAATCTCTTCCTCAATGTCAGAATTTGTCCATCTTCATCTGCACACGGATTATTCGCTGTTGGATGGCGCCTGCAATGTCCAGAAACTGGTCAAGCGTGTGGCGGAAATAGGCCAGAAAGCAGTGGCCATGACCGACCACGGCAACATCTACGGGACGGTGGAATTTGTAGATGAGGCCCAGAAGGCTGGGATCAAACCCATCGTCGGCTGCGAGCTTTACATCTGCAAAAAAGAAGACCATCGGGCAGCGCCTGAGGGCGATACCTATAACCACTTGCTGGTGCTGGCTGAAAATGAGGAAGGCTACAAGAACCTGATCAAAATCACCTCAGAAGCTTCTCTGAAAGGCTTCTACTACAAGCCGCGCATCAGCAAGCGGTTTCTGTCTGAGCATTCCGCTGGTCTCATCGGGCTCTCAGGGTGCCTGGCCGGTGAAGTCGCCGAGAATCTGATGGCGAATAAATATGAGGCGGCGCGCGAGAGTGCCGCCTGTTATCGGGACATTTTTGGCAAGGAAAATTTCTTTTTAGAAATTCAGGACCATCAAGGATTGGAGGAGGAACGCCGGATTCGTCCTGATCTTTTTCGCCTCGAAAAGGACCTCGGCATTCCCCTGGTTGCCACCAATGACAGTCATTATCTATGCGAAGATGACGCCCACGCCCA
>Ga0070732_10000871_pt1 | contig 17290 bp, 10 predicted proteins | sample Coa_R1_5_FD_66449 | JGI IMG/M metagenome (GOLD analysis project Ga0070732, IMG submission 66449) | Surface soil microbial communities from Centralia Pennsylvania, which are recovering from an underground coalmine fire - Coalmine... | ecosystem: Environmental > Terrestrial > Soil > Unclassified ...
GTGGTCGATGCCTGCAATGCGGGCAAGGATATCTACTGCGAAAAGCCGATGTCGCACACCGTTGCTGACGGCTTAGCGATGGTCGAGGCCGCGCAAAAGAACAATCGCATCGTGCAGATTGGCTCGCAGCGCGTGAGTTCGGTGCTGTGTGCTAAGGCAGCGGAACTGTACAAGGGCGGCGCAATCGGCGATATCGAAATGGTGGAACTCACGCTTGGCCGCAACGATCCGACAGGCGCATGGGAATATCCGCCGCCGACCGATCTTTCGCCGCAAACGCTGGACTGGGATACATGGTTGAATGACGCTCCGAAGATTCCCTTCAACAAACTGCATTTCGCGCGCTGGCGCTGCTGGAGAGCTTACGGCACGGGCGTCGCGGGAGACCTGATGGTGCACCTGATCAGCGGCATGATGGCGACTTTGGGCTGGAATGAAATTCCACGTTCCGCCACTGCAATGGGCGGCATTTTCCGCTTCAACGACGGCCGCGATATGCCCGACTTCCACACGGTGCTCTTCGACTATCACGGGATTCCGGTCTACGTTCGGCTGGACCTCGGATGCGAGACGCCGGAACTGGCGCGCTTCATGGGACCGAAGGGCTTGCTGGACGCGGGCGAATTCGATCTCCGCCACGCTTCGCAGACGGGTGTGGATATGGATCCCAGCTATTACAGTTTCAGCTTCCCGGCGAAGATGCGCGAGGAGTACGTGAAGCAGTGGCATGCGGAGAACGATCCGCCGCTTGGCAGAGAGCCCTTGCATGAGGACACCATTTACAAAGGGCACGATTGGGACGATATGAAACCGCACCTGAACGTTTTCTTCCAGGCGGTGAAGTCGCGAAAGCCGGTAACCGAAGATGCGGTCTTCGGGAACAATGCGGCCACTGCCTGTCACATGGCGAACGAATCGTATTTCCGCCAGAAGCCGGTTACCTGGGATGCGGCTTCGAAGACGATCAAGTCCTAGATCGCGGGAGGAACCATGCGCTCGACCTCTTTGACCGGGCGGAATCGGAGAATCATTTCGGTGCTGCTTGGAGTTCTGTTCCTGAACCTGCTTGCCCTCGCGCAGGACCTTCCAGCGGCGAAACCTGAAACAGTCGGCCTTTCTTCTGATCGTCTGGAGCGCATCGCGACGGCGGTACAGCACGATATCGACGACAAGCGCATAGCAGGCGCCGTCGCGCTGGTCGTCCGTCACGGCAAGGTGGCGTGGTTCAAGGCACAGGGAATGTCGGACCGCGAAGCAGCAAAGGCGATGCCGGCTGATGCGATGTTCCGCATTTGCTCGATGACCAAACCTATCACCAGCGTCGCCGTGATGATGCTTTATGAAGAAGGCAAGTTCCTGCTGGATGACCCGGTGTCAAAGTACTTGCCCGAGTTCAAGAATCCAAAGGTGCTGGTGAAACCGGCGTCGGGCGGGACTTACACGATTCCGGCAACCAAGGAAATCACGATTCGCGATTTGCTGCGCCACACTTCAGGAATTACCTATCAGTGGAATGACGATCTTGGACCGACGTACGAAAAAGCTGATGTAGCCAGCGGGCTGCTGCAGTTTGACGGCACCATCGCCGACAATGTGAGGCATCTGGCCGCTCTTCCTCTGCTATTCAACCCCGGGGACCGATTCGAATACAGCCTCGGCGTCGACGTGCTGGGCCGTCTGGTCGAAGTTGTCTCTGGAAAACCGCTGGATGAATTTTTCCTCACACGCATCTTTGAACCCGTCGGGATGAAGGACACCTACTTTTTTCCGCCCGACAACAAGTTGGATCGCTTGGCCACGGCGTACACCTACTATCCCGACCAGGGGCTGAACCGATTTCCGGATACGCCGATCCGCGAAGGCAGCTTCGTATATTCTGCTGATTATCCTTCGCGCGGACCGAAGAAGCTCTTCTCCGGCGGCGCCGGTCTGGTCTCGACCGCTATGGATTACGCCCGCTTCTGCCAGATGATGCTCGACAACGGCAAGGTAGGCAACACGCGTCTGTTGAGCAGAAAATCAGTCGAATTGATGACCCACGACCAACTCGGGAAGATCGCGGCAGACATGGGATTCGGCCTGGGCTTCGGAGTGGACGGAGTGAAGGCACCACTTTCAGAGTTGGGCTCAATCGGATCTTACGAATGGGGAGGATTTTTCTACACCGCCTTTTCGATCGATCCGAGAGAACAGATGATCGTGATCTTCATGGCACAACTGCATCCCACCGGTGATTTGACGCTGGATCGGCAAGTGCACGAACTGGCGTATCAGGCGATCAATGACTAAGAAAGCATTGTTGAATTTTGATTATTGATTATTGAACGAGAGCAAGGGTTGGCGGTTTCATTCGACAATCAACAATCATCCATCAGCGATTCACGACCGGGTATATCATTTCAGTAACGCAGTCTTCGTCAGTCTCCTGCATTCTTCTCCGCTCTGGAGCGCGGCATGTCTACGATTCATCTCGCTATCAACGACAAGAGTTACAGCGTCGACACTGATCTCCAAACTAGTCTGCTCACAGTCTTGCGCGAGTCTCTCGACCTGACCGGAAGCAAGTATGGCTGCGGCGAAGGCCAATGCGGCGCCTGCACGGTTCTGATTGACGGCAAAGCGCAGCGTTCGTGCATCACGCGAGTCGGCTCCGTCTCCGGCAAACAGATCACGACGATTGAAGGACTAGCAAAGGGAGATCGCCTGCATCCCGTGCAGCAGGCTTTTCTCGACGAAGGGGCGATGCAGTGCGCGTATTGCACGTCGGGAATGATTATGTCGGCGGTAGCCCTGTTACAGAAGAATGCGGGGCCCGACGAGAAAGAAATTGTTGATTTCATGGACGGCAACATTTGCCGTTGCGGAACTTATTCACGCATCGTGCGCGCCATTCAGAAGGCGGCAAAGGCGCAAGCACCAGCCGTAGCGAAGGGAGTGAGCCGATGAGCGCGAAAACGAATATCGGAATTCCTCTGGAGCCGGAGCGTTACGAACTCAGAGCAGCGCCTCCATACCGGTTCGATCTCGACCGCCGCGACTTCTTCAAATTTCTGGGGGCCGGTGTTGTCGTCGTGTCGGTCCTGAACCCCGCGATCGTCGCACAAGAGTCGGGTGGAGGAAGGCAACGGCGGGGAGAATCCCTTCCCCAGCAGATTGATGCCTGGTTGCATCTCGGCGAGAACGGCAAGGTAACGGTCTACACCGGAAAGGTCGAGGTGGGCCAGAACATACGGACCTCTCTGACCCAGGCCGTGGCAGAGGAGCTTCGCGTGCCGATCGACAGAATTGAAATGGTGATGGGAGATACGCAGCTCACACCATTTGACATGGGAACATTCGGCAGTCGGACGACTCCCACGATGAATCCGCAGCTTCGCAAGGCGGCAGCTGCGACGCGCGAGGTTTTGATGGGTTTAGCGGCGTCGCAATGGAAGACTGACCGGCAGCAATTGGTCGCTTCCGACGGCAAGATTATTGATCCAAAGACGAATCAAACCATCGAATATGCGGCTCTGCTGAAGGGACAACAGATTACGCAGAGTATCTCGGCGGATCAGCCGCTGACTCCCACGACGGAGTGGAAGGTGGCGGGACGACCTGCGCTGAAAGTCGATGGGCACGAATTCGTCACGGGTCGCCATCGTTATCCTTCGGACCAGAAGTTGCCGAACATGCTTTATGGCAAAGTGCTGCGGCCACCGTCTTTCAACGCGACACTGGTGTCAGCCGACACGAAGACAGCCGAGCAAATGGGTGCGACGGTGGTACAGGACGGCAATTTTGTGGGAGTCGCAGCCCCGAGCACGGAGGCGGCCGAGGCTGCCATCGCCGCCATTCATGCTGAGTGGAAGTCCGAGCCGCAGATTTCGACCAAAGAACTTTTTGATTTTCTTCGAAAGGATGCGACGCAGGGGAAAGATCCGTCGGGCGATGGCGATCATTACGAGACGGGCTCTGTGGATCAGGCTATGTCATCCGCCGATCATCGTCTGCACCAGACCTACACGGTCTCTTACATCGCGCACGTCCCGCTGGAACCGCGAGCGGCGTTGGCGAATTGGGATGGCGAACAGTTAACCGTATGGACGGGGACGCAGCGTCCGTTTGGCGTGCGCGGGCAACTGGTGGAAGCATTTCATATCCCGGAAGAAAAGGTGCGGGTACTGATGCCGGACACCGGCTCCGGCTATGGTGGCAAGCATACCGGGGAAACTGCGATCGAAGCAGCGCGGCTCGCACGCGCTGCGAAGCGTCCCGTCAAAATCACATGGACCCGTGAAGAGGAATTCTCCTGGGCATACTTCCGGCCGGCGGGCGTGATCGATGTAATGAGCGGCGTTCGCAGCGACGGAACCATCACGGCCTGGGAATTTCACAACTACAATTCGGGCTCAGCAGGAATTCGTACCTACTACGAGATCCCCAACCAGCGCATCGTGTTCCACGAAGTGCATTTGCCCTTGCGACAGGGGTCGTACCGCGCACTGGCTGCGACAGCGAATCATTTTGCACGCGAATCGCACATGGACGAATTAGCGCACGTGCTGAAGTTGGATTCTCTCGAATTCCGGCTTAAGAATCTGAAAAACGAGCGCCTGAGGGCTGTGTTTGAGGCAGCAGCAAAACAATTTGGATGGGGGAAGAGCAAGAGCCCTGGACAAGGCTTTGGCATGGGGGGCGGGTACGAGAAGCTGGGAAATATCGCGACGTTCGCCGAAGTTAATGTCGACAGCAAATCGGGTGATGTGAGGGTCGTGCGCGTAGTATCGGCATTCGAGTGCGGTGCGATCGTCAATCCCGACAACCTGCGCAATCAGATCGAAGGATCGAATGTGCAGGGGCTTGGCGGAGCGCTCTTTGAGGCCATCGAATTCGCGAACGGCAAGATCTTGAATGGCAGGTTATCGCAGTATCGAGTGCCGCGCTTCAGCGATTTGCCCGCGCTCGAAACCGTGCTGCTTGATCGCAAGGATATTCCGTCGGTCGGTGCGGGTGAATGCCCGATGATCGGCTTAGCGCCGGCCATCGCGAACGCAATCTTCGATGCCACTGGCGTGCGGTTGCGAGCCTTGCCGCTGGTGCCGAACGGGTTGAAAGCAAGCTAGCGGATCAGGCACATTCCCCGGTCGCAGTGAATTCTTTCACAGGAGTCACCATGAGCAAAATCCTTCCGATCAATCGCCGCGAGTTTCTCGAAAAATCGGCCGCCGCAGTAGCAGCGGGCGCGGTGCTGCCCCGCACCGCACTGTCGTATTCCAGAATCCTCGGCGCCAACGACCGCATTTCACTCGCTCACGTCGGCATCGGGAATCGCGGCAGGGATCTTGATCTCATCGCATCGAAATTGAAGTCCAGCCACAACGTCGAGATGAACGTGGTATGCGACTTGTGGACGGTGAATCGTGAAAAGGCTACGGCGACGAATGCCGGCTACTATGGCAGGCCGCCTCGCGCTGTGCAGCACGTAGAAGAGATTCTCACAATGAAAGACGTGGATGGCGTGCTTATTTCCACGCCCGAGCATTCGCACTCTCCGATCCTGAAAATGGTCGCCGAAGCCGGCAAAGACGCATACGTCGAGAAGCCGATGGGAAATGTTCTTGCCGAAGCGAAAGCGGCGCGTGATGCGGTGCTACAGGCCAAAACTATCGTTCAAGTTGGAACACAGCATCGCAGCGAGCCTTATCAGCGTGCCGCACAGAAAATTGCTCGCAGCGGCGCTCTGGGCGACATCAGTAAAGTCGAAATCGAATGGAATTATCACGGACCGCGGTGGCGGGGGCGCCCGGAGGTGAAGCAGATTCGTGAGCAGGACACCGACTGGAGCAAGTGGCTGCTGACGAAACCTGCGCGGCCATTTGATCCGCAGCTTTATTTTGAGTTCCGGCTCTATAAAGATTTCTCCAGCGGCATTCCCGACCAGTGGATGAGCCATGCTATCGACGTGGTGCACTGGTTCATGGATGACAACTATCCAACATCGGTGATGTCGCACGGTGGAGTCTTTGCCTGGCATGATGGGCGGGAAAATGCCGACACCTTTCAAACGCTGCTCGAGTATCCCAAAGGATTCCTGGTCAGTTATTCCACCAGTTTCGGCAACGACGCGCCGAGCTTCACGCGGTACATGGGGAAGACGGCCACGCTGATTAACATCGGAGGTGAAGGAAGTCCGCGGTATCAAGTAATCGAAGAAAAAGGAACGCACGAGGATGATGTCGACATCGACCGGAAGAGAGAATCGAAGTTTGTCTCCCTGCCTGGCGAAAAAGGCTTGCCGCCGATGGGCATCGACGACCTGAGCCTTGAGCACATGGCGAACTGGTTTGAATGCATTCGGTCGCGCGAACAGCCGCACTGCACGGTGCACGAAGGGTATGCGCATTCCGTGGCTTGCATGATGGTGACGGAGTCCTACTGGACGGGCAGGAAGATTTTCTGGGACGCCAAGACCGAAACTTTTTCGGATAGCCGCCCGGGCTAGCCTTTGCACGCGTGCGTGTTGCCCAGGCACTGGCCGACGACGTGCGCGAAATCGGCGATTGCGATTTCGGGATCGGCTAGATCAGGATGCCAGACTTTTTCCCATTCGAAGCAGTAGAAGCCTTTGTAGCCGATCGATTGCAGCGCCTTGATCTGGCGCTGGATGGGGACGTTGCCGGTTCCGGTCAGAACGTATTTGCGGTCTTCCCCTGTTCCGACTGAATCCTTCAGGTGGGTGTGGCGAATCCAGGGACCGAGTTGCTTGACGGTGAATTCCGGATCTTCGTTCGAAGCGGCGAACGTGTGGTGGGCATCCCACAACAATCCAACGTGCTCGGAATCAGCCGCCTTCAAAACATCTTTGAGCGTGGCTGAGGATGTGAAGTGATCGTGAGATTCAATAATCACAGTCACGGACTTTGGACTTGCATATTGGCCGAGTTCGTGTAGTCCGGCAGCGACTCGTGCCTTTGTCGGATCGTCGGGCAGCGGAGCGTTATCAGATTGCGCTTTGCCGCCGAAGACGCGGACGTAAGGCGCTCCCAGCGTTGATGCCAGATCAATGAAGCGTCGCGCATCGGCTAATTCCTTTGCCCGCTTATCTGGATCTTCTAGGTAGAGGTTCGCTGAACTGCTGACACAGGCAATGCGCAGCTTGTGGTCTCGAATTTCTTTTTTCGATTGCTCGATGTGATCGGCAGCGAAGACCGCATGAGAAGGCAAATCCAGATTTCCTTGCAGGCCACGCAACTCGATCGCGGAGAAGCCGTGCTGATGAGCGAACTCGAGAATCCTTGTCCAATCCCAGGCCGGGCATCCGAGGGTCGAGAACGCGATCGGAATGCGGCTCTTCTCAGTCTTTCCAAAAAGAGGTGACATAATCGCCTGCGAGAGTGCAGCCGTTGCGAGCGTTTTCAGGAATTGTCGACGGTTGCTCATGGAGCTACAGTTCCCCCTTCTTCATCTGCCGCACGGCGTAATCGCAAGCCCGGGCAGTGAGGGCCATATACGTCAACGACGGATTCACGCATGACGACGATACCATGGCGCCTCCATCGGTGATGAACAGGTTCTTCACATCGTGCGCCTGATTGAAGGCATTCAGAACCGAGGACTTCGGATCGCGGCCCATGCGCGCCGTGCCCATTTCGTGGATCGCGAATCCCGGCGGATCATTTCTTTCAAAGGGCTCGATCTCTCTGCCTCCGACGGCAGCAAGCATCTCCGCGGCCGATATGGCCATGTCTTTGCGAAGGGCCAGTTCGTTCTCACTCCATCCGGAATGAATCTTGAGGGTAGGAATTCCCCAGGCATCAACCTTCGCTTTATCGAGTTCGACGTAATTGTTGTGGTTCGGAAGGCACTCTCCGAATCCACCAAAGCTGAAGCGCCAGGGCCCGGGCTTGCTCAGAGATTTCTTGAAATCTGCGCCGAAACCGGGTTGCGTGATGCCACGATTCCATCCGTCGCGGTGTGCACCGCCTTGAAAACCGTATCCGCGCAGGAAGTCCGGATGCTTCGACTTCACATTGCGAAAGCGCGGCATGTAAGTACCATTGGGCCTTCTGCCAAGTTCAAGCCGGTCTTCATTGCCTGGAATTAATGCGGTCGCTCCTCCCGCGGTCACGTGGTCCATCAAGTTGTGTCCCAGTTCTCCACTGGAGTTTCCCAAGCCATTCGAAAACTCGGGCTTAGCCGAGTTGAACAAAATGCGCACGGATTCAAGCGCCGAAGCACACAGGAACACTACCTTGGCACGAAACTCGACTTCCGCTTTGGTTTGCGAATCGATCACGCGTACTCCCGCAGCGCGTCGCGTCTTTTCATCGAAGATCACGCTGTGCACCACGCTGAACGGGCGCAGCGTCATGCGCCCGGTCTTCTCAGCGGCTGGCAGGGTGGCGTTCAGGCTGCTGAAGTACGAACGCGTGATGCACCCGCGCTCGCAAGGACCGCAATAGTGACAGGCAGCGCGGCCACGATGGTCCTGCGTCAGGATCGCTGCTCGTCCGATCGTGAGAACGCGCTCTCCACCAAAATGCTTCGCCAACTCCGCACGGACGAACCTTTCCGTGCAGTTCAATTCCATCGGGGGGAGAAACGTGCTGTCGGGAAGCTGCGCAAGGCCCAACGCTTCTCCCGAGATTCCGGCAAATTCCTCGACGTAGTCATACCAGGGAGCGATATCGGCATAGCGAATCGGCCAATCGACGGCGATTCCGTCGCGCAGGTTCGCTTCGAAATCCAGATCACTCCAACGATAGCTCTGGCGCCCCCAGATGATCGAACGTCCGCCAACCTGGCGCCCGCGGATCCAGCGGAACGGCTTACCGGGATCGGTGGTATAAGGTTGCTCCTTGTCGTTGATGAAGAATTTCGAAGACCATTCGTCGCACGCGTAGCATGTGCTCTGGATGGGCTGGTTCGCTGCCAGGTTTCGCCGGTCGCCCATGCCGCGGAACTTCATTTCCCACTGCGGAACGTGCTCAACGTAATCCGCCTCAGGCACAATATTGCGCCCGGCCTCGAGGACGAGTGTCTTAAGTCCCTTCTCTGTTAGCTCCTTTGCCGCCCATCCGCCCGTGATCCCGGAGCCAACCACGATGGCATCGAAGGTATTCGGATCACTCATCGTTGTTCAGGTTCCTCTTTAATCGGCTCTGCTGGGCATCCTTGATAACTGCCGGGAATTATTTCGAAGTGCAGTTCGTCGGTCGCGCCCGCTTCGGACGTGTAGTAAGCGGTCAATGTGAGGTGACGGAACATGGCATAAAAGTTGGCGGGCGTGGTAGCACCTCGCCGCCTCACAGGCGGGCCTTGTCCTCCAACCTCTTCAACCATTTTTTCGCCGAGAGCCATCAGAATGTCCGACTGCTGAAGGAATGAGCCATCGACGAAGTCCTTTCCCAATAGCGATTGGCTGCGCGAATCCACATCCGCGAGGCCGGATAGGAATCGCGTCCGCTCGGCTTCTTCGTACCACTCGGTCAAAATCAAATCGATGAACTCGGCGGCGCCTACATCCGAGGCTCCGGGAGTATCCGTGCGCGGAATGATCATTTCTGCCATTGCCTTTACCGTGGCATGCTGGTGCGCATTCAAAGTGCGTGGTGAAGTCTGACTCTGGACCAGGCCGTGGGCCTCGCGCAATACAGCGAAGAGATTGGACGGCGCGAGTTGCAGCAGGCTTCCCGTCGCAAGGAGTCGGAGAACTTCTCGTCTATGCATAAATTCGGCCGGGCAGAGTCTATGTTACCCAATCTCCAGGTATTGTGGTGTGCCTGGGAGGAGATAGTTTATTCAGGACGGTTCGCTCCTGAATGTCTGACGATGTCCGTGTTGGGATAGTAGTGAAGCAAAATCTCTCGGAAGCCCCCTCCCGATTCGGCCATGGCTCTGGCTCCTGCTTGGCAGAGTCCAATACCGTGTCCGTTGCCGACGCCTCTGAGCAAAACGCGATCGCCGTCTTTTGCGAAAGAAAAGTCGTTGCTCGGAACAGCGCTCCAGCCAATGTGACGAGCCACCGCCAAGCGAGCGGTCTCATCGGAAGCGTGCAACAATTCCGCCTGATGCGCGGGAATATAGGATGTCCAACGGGTCGGATGGTGGCGGCAGTGATCACAGCCGACGGAGAAGTACGGGTAAGCCGCAGCAGGTAAGCCCACTTGAGCCGGGGTGCGAGTCTGTCCACTGCAGCTGCGGGTGTACATGGCGGCGAACGGCATGGATTGATAAGCCAGAACCAGACCGCGAGTAGCCTCTACCGCAACGGCGACGCGACTGGTCGCCGGAGGAGCCGCACGGAGGAACTGGCAGTGAGTCGTGTCACAGAAATCGAAGTCACGGTGCCGGTCCCTACCTGCGACGAAATAGGAACGCGCAGCAACAGATTGCGCCTTGAGCGCCTCGAGCGGAGTATCCGACGCGCTCTCGGCAGCCACTACGGACGCAACCGCGGTTTCAAGATCGAGCGTGACGACCGATATCAGGTTGCCCGCAGCAGGTCTGATCTCGAGCGTGCCCTGATACTGGCGCTGGATCTTGTTGGGGATCTCGAGGATGAAATCGGCGGATTCATTCCCTCTTCCTGCGACCACAACTTTCGCCGAATGCAACTCCCGACTTTCGGCCGAAACGATCAGTTCAGAGCCGTCTATGCGCACCGTCGCAGACGGAATCCCTGAGTTCTCCAGAATTACGCTTTGTTCGCCAGCGCGCACGATGAGCGCATGCCCAGCAGGTGCGGTCACGACGACTTTCTGAGGATGAAACAGACCCAGCACCGAAATACTCACAGCATCATCCGCTCGCGCAGGGCCGTCGTGTGCTCGAGCGTAGGCGATCGATACCTCATGAATGGAATTCGCCGTGATCAGCAGCAGTAAAGCCAGGCACCGCGCGAGCGGAAGTCTCGTTGTTGGGAATCGACTTCGCAATCCGCGCTACTCCTCAATTCGCCGAAGCATCTGGCCGGCGGTCCTTGCGGCAACTGAACCGGGCACGCCATGCACGCGGACCATCAACAGGAGTCGGGGATCCTGTGCAGGAACGAGCGCCACTACGAAACCATCTCCCGGTGCAGGTCGCGAATGAGTGCAGGCCGCAGTTCCGGTTTTCACCAGCGCCGTTTCCGACTGCAATGCGCGGTCCACTTCCGCGCCGGTTCCGCGCAACGCAGACTGCTCCATTCCGGCAAGAATCTGGCGCACGGCAGGCCGGTGACGCTCACCAAGCAACTCTACATAGGCTTGCGCCATACGCAGCGGGGAAATACGCCATCGAGTTCCGAGTCCAGCAAATTCACCACCCTGAGTACTGCTGTCCGGGAGATCGAGCCCAAACTGACTCGCCGTCGGCAACACATCAGCGGCGGTGAGGTCCAAAGTCAGAAATCGAAAATAGGAATTGCAGGAAAAAGCAATGGCCGATGCGAGGTCCACGTCACCATGTCCTCCCGGACGCCAGCATCCGGTTTCCGAACCGCGACAGGTGTGCGAGGGATAGTGAAACTCATGCTGTTCCCCGTAGGCGAGAGCTGCAAAGGGCTTCGCAAGCGATCCCAGCGGAATGGGAACTGTCGCATGCTCCCAACGGGAAGCGAGCAATTGTCCGGTGTGGGCGTCGAGCAGTAGGAAGGAAACGTAGGCGTCGGGGAAGTCTCGGTTCAGCGCTTGTGCCGCAGATTGCGCGAAGAGTGATGTACGAGCAGCGGTGACCTGCTCTGCGTCGGGCCGACCGCGCGACACAATCGGCGTCAGCAGAATCAATATGACCACCAGAATATGCTTCACTGAGACCATTCGTAGGTAACCGTCTGTCTTACTTTAGCTCCATCGCTGTGAATTTCAATTCGCTCGGCAGATACGTCCGCCAATGTTGCGCTCAAGCTGGCCATGTTTCCCGAAAAGAATTGCGGCTCGCGCTCGGACCCGGGTCCTGAACTCACACGCACAGTAGGATGATCTACGAGCGAGGTGAAGAGCGTGAAATTCTCGCGCTCCTGCGTGTGATTGAAGCCTGCGAAGTATTCCAAGGGCTTACGATCTGATTTGCGCGCAAGGTTGGCCAGCACGGACTCAATCAGGGACGAATCGTCGCTGACGATCAAATCTTTCCCGCGGACGGCGACAGCCAGCGGCCACAATCCATCCAGTTGTTGGTAGCCCGATTTCTGCTGCCACGATGTTCCCAACTGACCGGCGGTAAGGCCGGGGCGCAGGAATTCGTTGAGCGTCGAGTGCACGCTTTCCTCACCCCAATCCGATGCGGCGGCGAAGACGACGGCAGAGTGGGTCCTAACGAAAACACCGGCAGAGTCGCGCTGAGTGGATTGCAGCTGAAGCGAGGCCAGAATTGGAGTCTTACCCAATAGATTTCTTAGAGCGGTTGCTGAACTGGCCGTGGCGGGGGCTTCCGCCGGCGCCTGATCGATGCGCGTCTCAAGATCGGAACTGGCTCCCTGTTCACCCGAAGTCAGTTGCACCTGTGGAGCGATCTGGGAAGCAGGCGCGGCACCGAGGTGAGGCGCCAGAATCTTGGTTTCGAGCAGTGCGAAGCACGCCTCGGCGCTCGGATTGGCAGCCGTCACGTATACTCCAGCATTTTCCGGAATTAAACGCGATAGGTCTGCAGCCGCCGCGAAGCTATCAGCCGAAGCTGCTTGTGCCGATTCCTTCTTACGGATCAGCACCCGCTCTTCGCGATATTCCTTGCCTGAGCGGAACAGATCGGAAACAGCGGCGGAGTACTGCGAAAGATCGGTGATGTTCTGCTGTACCCAGTAGGTTCGGAAGTAGCCATTCGGCACGAGTGTCTGAAGATTCAGTACCATGCGCAAATCACCGGCATGACCTGCCGCGGCAGTCGATTGCGTCCACCACGATTCGTTTTCGACTGTGCGATCCTGCTTGCCGGACATCGACTGCAACGCGCCCGCAATCAGGTCTTGTCGAGTTGCCAGCAACAAATAGTCGCCGGATATGGCGAAGGCAACTTCCCGCTCGGATTGCGGGTCGCGGCGAACGTAGAAGTCGATCCCGCCGGCGTTGCGAGGCTCAAACTTCGCCCGCGTTTGGTAGAGAGAGCTCTGCATGGACTTGGCCGACGGAAGATAGGCGATGTAAAGGAATTCCAGCTTGCCAATGTCGTAGATCGCAACCGCACTGCGCTGTCCCGCAACCTGGGCAAAGAAGTCCATGTCGGGTGGTAAACCGGCGGCGGCAGCAAATTGCTCGCCGGCTCCCTGCAGACGCAGAAACAACCGCGAGCGCGAGAAGACTTCGTAGTTGTCACTCTTGATCCACTGCTTCTTCTGAGGAGAAGAATTCCATTCGCTGAGCAGCGAGGAGAAATCCTGGGCCTCAAGATAAAGCAGCGGCCCGGCGGGAACAAACTTCGATAGCGGCACATCTGGAGGCGATACGGCGCGGTAGCCAGCCCACCCGATCCCGGCGCATGCCAGCGCAACGCACACGATGATGAGGATACTTTTCATTGTTTCGCGCCTCGTTTCTCCGTGGCGGTATTCGTGAGGCCAGAGCGGACCAGCAGCTTCGGGCGAACCACGCGGTCCTGCTCCAGAGCCTCGTGCAGTAACGGTTGTCGCGTTGCATTCTCACGTTGAATTTTCAGTATGGATTTCATGTCTGCGATCCTGCGATTCAGCTGTTTGCGATTTTCTGCGGAGGTCTCGAGGTTTCGCGCCGTCTGGTAGTAAGAAAATGCGTCGGGGAAACGGCCCACGCGAGCCATCGTGTCGGCGATCAGTTTCGAGAGACGCGCGCGCTGCGCGGGAGTTAACTGCTCATCTCCCGAGTACAGAGCGTTCGATTCATTCCCCGAATCGTCCTCGTCCTCGCCGGAACTGACGATCTGTTCTTCCTCATTCGGAGCTTGCGAAACGTCCGAACGGAAATACTGTGTCTGGAAGAGCGGCTCGATGATGGCCAGCGCGTAGAAATCGGACTTTGCGCTCGTGGCGGCTTCAAACAAAGGCACGCGGGCGCTCTCGCGTCGCGGGAAATCGATGACACAGTGGCTGAGCAGTTGGAGCTTGCTCTGCGGATCCGCCGCGTTCTCGGCAGCTCGCTCGCGCGCTTCGTAGTAGTAGAACTTGTCGGCTGCAGCCGGCGTGAGGGCGGACTTCCCTGCTGCCAGCAAGTTCAGTTCTCCACTGCCCAAATCGTGGCTGGACGTTCCAGTCAATGACGCCGCAGCTTTGAGCCGCAGATCGTACTTGGATGCTGGGGCGGAGGCAATTGCGGAGAGAGCATCCAGAGCGTTGGCTGCATCGCTGCTCGCTGCGAGTTTCGCCTTCGCGAGTCGCAGACGATAGGATCCGTTCCAAGGTGCCGACTTTACAAGCTGGCCGAGGAACTCGATGGCTTCGGCATTATGACCCGCTTTCTCGAGCAATGCCGCAGCCGGATCTAGGTTCTCAAAGGGATTTCCCACGGCGACTACCAGACGGTGGAGCAAATCCAGAGCCCCGGCGCTGTCTCCCGCTGCAAGCCGAATTTCCGCTAATCCCAGGAAGTTCGCGGCGACAAGTTTGTGCTCTTCAATTTCGCGGGCGAAGACCAGTTCCAGGATTTTGCGGGCCGACTGCCTGTCGCCTGCTTCAAAGAGTTGACGCGCCGCCGTGCGCAACAAGTCCGCTGAGGGCGCGCTCAGGGGCTCCGTGCGGTAGGAAGCCAGTTTCGAATCGAGCGTGCCGAGTTGAGCAGCAACGCGCAGCTCAAGCGGGGTCAGAGCATTGTTCTCCACTGAACGAGTTTCCTGCGGCAGCGCTGCGATCACCGCTGCTGCTTCCGCGTATTGCTTGGTCGTCACCAGGTAACGGATCCATCGCTCCTGCCAGGAACCGAACTCCTGCTGCGCATTCTGACGCTCAACGCCATCGAGTTTGCCAATCGCGGTCTCCTTCAGTTCGAGAACACGTTTGTAGATCAATGCGCGCTGGGTTTGCGGAATCCAGGAGGCATCGGCAACATCGCCAAGCACGCGGGCGGGATCTTGGGCCGATGACGCGACGTCGAGAAGCCAGTTCGTCGCTGCGACGGAGTCTGCTTGTGCAGCGAACGCCGGATGGAGGATGGCATTGGACATCCATGCTCCGTTGTAGCGGAGATAAGTCCGCACAATGGCATCGGCGTCAGGCTTCAGCTCCGGGAAAAGATGGCGAGTTCGCAGCTGATCGCAGGTGCGGCCAAAGTCTCTCCAGAAACTGTCGGGAACGCGCGAGCTGTTGAGCTGTTTCGTGAGCACTGCCAGCGCCTGCTTCCACTGCGTGAGAGCACCGGCACGATCTCCCTGCTTGTAGTACACGACGGCGAGGCTGTCATAAACATCGGCGCGGTTCGGCGAGAGTTCGAGTGTGTGCTCGTAGTCGGCGATGGCCCGTTTCGCATCCCCCGCTCCGGCGTAGTAGTCAGCCAGAGTCAGGTATCCGGATGCGCTGGACGGGCTTTGTTCCAAGATGCCCGCCAGAAAATCTTCGGGATTCCCTTGCTTTAACGTTCCAAGATATTCGCCATAGCGCGAGCCGTAGTAGAACCATGTGTTCCCAGCAAGTTGCTGATCGCGGTCGGCAGGCTTGGCAAGGCGCGCAGCGACGGGATCATCGCCCAGCGCCGAGAGGAATGCATTGTTTACCTCGGCTGTGGGCTCGGAGAAATACAGGCCGACCAGCGCGTTATACGCTTTGTTCCATACCGCTGGACGCGCCTTGCCGCGGGACTGCACCATCGCATGCGCCATCGCGGGACTGCCATGGGCCACCACGTAGTTCGCCGCCTGCTCACCCCACTGCGCGATCGGAGTCCATGTCGATGCGATGCGAATCAGTTCCTGCGGCTGCTTCTCCAGCAACAATTTGAAGTAGCGTTCCTGCCTGGTCTCATCCAAACCTGGAAATACTTTCGCAAGGACACGCAGTTCGTTTTGCTCGTCGCCTGCTGCGTGATAGGCGTCGGCGGCGGCAATCCACTCTTGGCCTCTACTGATTGCCGGAAGCACCGCTGCGAATTGCTCCATTTGCGATCCGAGTTCGGCGAAGCGTCCCCGGCGTCGTTGCAGTTCGATGAAGGGCTGAGGATTCACCCTGCGATTCAGTGATGGCCCCCATTGCATCATCAACTCGTAGCGCCAGCCGGCTTCCTGATCGGCAAGCGCGGCATTGACCGCCAACGGAATGGCGAACTTCTCCACGTCATCCAGGCTCATGCCGGCTCGTTTTGATTCTGCGAAGTGTGCGAAGGAAAGCCGCTCCTCGGGAGTGAAGTACGCGTTGACGGTGCTGCCTAACTCCTGCAGCGCGTTCTCCATCTCATTCCGCGCAGTCTCCATCCGTTTGCGGCGCGTGTTTTCGCGCCACTGCGCGTCGGTCAAGCCGGTCACGCCCTGCTTGGCTACCTGCTCTTTCAAAACTGGCAAGTCTGCCTTAGAGTCTTCCAACGCTTTTTGCAGCGTGGCATAGGCCTGCTCGTGCTGATGCAGCCGCGTCGAAATGCGAACGTAGGTTTTCACGCCCGACTCGTTCTCGCCAGTGGCGAGCAGATCAGAAGCGGCTTTGGAAACGCCTTGTTCGGCGAAACTGCGTGCCTGGTCGAGCATTCCCCACGCCTCCAGCCGGCGGGCCACTTCGAAGTACTTGCCCGCATTGTCCGGACGGCCTTCGATCAGCGCAATCTGCAACGCGGCGACAGTCTCTTTCATCATGCCCTGGCGAGCTCGGACAGCCGCAACTTTTTCCATCCACTGCGGATCCTTGTACGCGAGTTGGTAAACGTGCTCGTAGTCCACCGCCGCTTCGTCGAACCGCATGAGGCGCTCTTCCAACTCCGCGCGTGCGCTGTATAGATCGGCACGATCTGGTCGAATCGCGATCGACTTTCCATACGTCTCAATCGCCGCGGGATAGTCTTCAAGATTGGTCTGCGTACGCGCCAGCACCATGGACCACCGATAGTCCCGCGGCGACTGGGCCACCGTTTTCGCGTAGAAACCAACCAGCTGCTGTTGCCGCTGGTATCGCAGAGCGTACAGGGCGGCTTCGGTGACGAGAGCGTCGTCCTCGGGGAAGTTGTTGATCAGTTCAATGTATTGATCCACTGCGCCGGCGTGGTTGTTCATCCGCGTGAGCGCCGGAATCAAGCCGCGTCGCAAGGCTGCGATCTGAGCCTTGCGCGTATCGGCAGGCAGAGGAGCCGAACGGAACATCGCGATCTTGTCGAGATAGAGCTGTTCGAGCCCGTGATCGTCTCCGGCCTGGGCGTAGGTATCGGCCAGGGCGGCAAGGTATTCGCCG